>Ga0114931_10000692_pt1 | contig 41883 bp, 34 predicted proteins | sample 2SBtaG_FD_89579 | JGI IMG/M metagenome (GOLD analysis project Ga0114931, IMG submission 89579) | Deep subsurface microbial communities from Kolumbo volcano to uncover new lineages of life (NeLLi) - 2SBTROV14_V59a metaG | ecosystem: Environmental > Aquatic > Marine > Volcanic | place: Kolumbo... | reverse complement strand
TCTATGAGCTGTTCCATGAAGATGCCATCCGGGCTGCCGACCTCTTGGATATTACGCTGACCGCCCGGGGAAAATCCGAGGGTAAGCCGATTCCCATGTGTGGGGTGCCGTACCACGCCTGCGACACCTATCTGGCGCGACTGGTGAAGCTCGGCGTCTCAGTCGCCATCTGCGAGCAGATCGGAGACCCTGCTACCAGCAAGGGACCGGTGGAAAGAGCCGTTCAGCGCGTGATTACACCGGGCACCATCACCGAAGAGGCCCTGTTGGATGCCCACAGCGAGAGTCTGGTCTGCGCGGTGTCTGAAGGCCAGGGCGGCTATGGGCTCGCATCATTGAACCTGGCATCCGGGGAATTTCTCATCTCGGAGGTCGCTGATGAGGCCACACTTGCCGCAGATCTGGCGCGTTTGCAGCCACGTGAAGTGCTGCTGCCGGAATCAGCCCGGTCACCGGCCGTCGTGGAATCGGCCCTGGGTGAAGGGGCCCAGCAGAAAACACGCACAGATCTGGACTTCGACCCGGAACTGGGCCTTGCACTGCTCTCCCGCCATTTCCAAACCCGGGACCTGTCGGGTTTCGGGTGTCAGGACATGCCACTGGCTATAGGCGCGGCCTCGGCGGTGCTGAAATATGCCCAGGCTACTCAGCGCCAACCCCTCAATTACATCGACCGGCTCAGCGTGCTGCGTTCCGACGAGCTGATCCATCTCGACCCCCAGTCGCGCCGTAATCTCGAAATCGACACCCGAATCGACGGTTCCCAGGACCACACCCTGTATGCTCTGCTGAATACCACCGCAACCCCCATGGGCGCTCGCCTGCTGAAATCCTGGTTGCACCACCCCTCCCGCAATCAGCCCCTGGTGCAGGCGCGTCAAATGGCCGTGACAGATCTGCTGCAGGGTTACCACGACGAAACCCTTAAGGAGAGTCTGAAGCAGGTAGGCGATATGGAGCGAATTCTGAGCCGCGTTGCACTCGGTTCCGCCAGCCCGCGGGACCTCTCCCGACTGGCAAAAACCCTCCAGAGACTGCCCGGGTTGCGCACCCTGCTGGAACCGCTGGACAACCCCAAATTGAATCTGTTGGAACAGCAATTGAGAGGGTTCGACCAGGAAACGGACCTGCTTGCGCGCGCCATCCGGGAAGAGCCTCCGGCGGTGATCCGCGACGGTGGCGTGATTGCCGAAGGCTTCGACAACAGCCTCGACGAGTTGCGCAATCTCTCTGAAAATGCCAACGCCTACCTCGAACGACTGGAACAGACCGAGCGCGAACGCACCAGTATCACATCCCTCAAGGTGGGCTACAACCGGGTCCATGGCTACTACATCGAAACCAGTCGGAACGCCCATACAGACCTGCCTGCTGAATACATAAGACGCCAGACTCTGAAAAACACCGAGCGCTATATCACCCCGGAACTGAAAACCTTCGAAGACGATGTGCTGGCGAGCCGCAGCAAAGCCCTGGCGCGGGAAAAATTTCTCTACGACGGTGTCATCACCGAACTGAACAAAAGCCTTGGGAGCTTACGAGCCTGTGCCCGTGCCCTGGCTGAGATCGATGTCTTGTGCTGCTTCGCCGAACGTGCGCGTACACTCAAATGGCACCCCCCCACCTTCCAGGAACAGCCCGGTCTGAATATTCAAGCCGGTCGCCACCCCGTCGTGGAAGCTGCGCTGGGCAGCAATTTTGTGCCCAACGACCTGGAGTTGGACAATGCCTGCCGCATGCTGATCGTCACCGGGCCGAATATGGGCGGGAAATCCACCTACATGCGTCAATGTGCCCTGGTGGTTCTGCTGGCTCACTGTGGCAGTTTCGTGCCTGCGGAAGCCGCGACTCTGGGTCCAATCGACCGCATTTTTACCCGCATAGGTGCAGCAGATGACCTCACTCAGGGTCGTTCCACCTTCATGGTGGAAATGAGTGAAACCGCCAATATTCTCAACAATGCCACCGAAAACAGTCTGGTATTGATGGACGAGATCGGCCGCGGCACCAGCACCTATGATGGCCTGGCCCTGGCCTGGGCCTGTGTGGAAGACCTGTCCCGGCGGGTGCGCTGCTTCACCCTCTTTGCCACCCACTATTTCGAACTGACGGTGCTGCCCGAACGCATGCCCGGCATCCGCAATGTGCATCTGGCAGCGGCAGAACACCAGGGCCACATCGTGTTTCTGCATAGTGTAAAAGCCGGCCCGGCAAGTCGAAGCTATGGCGTTCAGGTGGCACGTCTGGCAGGTTTACCCGCCAACGTATTACGCCATGCCCAGCATAAGCTGACCCAACTGGAACAGGGTATTTCCAGTACCCCGCCAGAGCAGCCGGACTTTTTCGAGAATTTGTCCAGCGCCGACAGCGTGACATACCCTAGCGCCACCCAGTTGACTCTCCAGCAGGAGCCTTCTGAAGTGGAACGGGCTTTAGCCGAGGTGGATCCTGACAACCTGACACCGCGAGAGGCTCTGGAACTCCTGTATGCGCTGCAGGGTATACAGCAGAACTCAAATGGAAGCGGCAGCGACCGGCAATGAGCGACCCTCGAGGAGAGCTTGATAGTTCCGCAACAGCTCCCTAGAATGACGCGCCTTCAGCTTCCCTTGTCCGGCTTATTCCGCCGGTTCACGGGCAGGCTCACTTTTCGGCTTCGGAGGTAACAATGACCTTTCTCGTGGGTGAAAACTGCATCAAATGCAAATTGACCGATTGCGTCGAAGTCTGCCCGGTAGACTGTTTCTATGAAGGGCCGAATTTCCTCGTCATCCATCCCGACGAATGTATTGACTGCGCCCTGTGCGAGCCGGAATGTCCGGTAAATGCCATATTTTCGGAAGACGAAATTCCTCCCGGCCAGGAACAGTTTCTGGAGCTGAATCAGGAGCTGGCGGAAATCTGGCCGAACATCACCGAACAGAAAGATCCCCTGCCTGACTGGGAAAAATGGAAGGATGTTCCCGGCAAGATCAAATATCTGGAACGCTGACACATCGCATTTCCGCATGGGCTCGAAACCAAATCAGAGACGCGTGAATCAACAGACAAGCTCTAAGAGTCTGCGCGGTAGAAAAGATTCCTAGCGGAAAATCTCCGCGCCACTCAATCCTTCGGCTGCCAGAGACCGTTTCAGTCGCTGCAACGCTTCCAGCTGAATCTGGCGCACTCTTTCCCGGGTCAAGCCGATTTCCCTGCCCACTTCTTCCAGAGTCGCTGTCTGATGCCCGCGCAACCCGAAGCGACGGTTGATGACATCCTGTTGCCTGGGAGAAAGATCCGCGATGAGCCGATCCAGGTTCTGCATGAGATCCTGGTTCTGAACACCCCTGGCGGGATCCGGTGAATTCTCCGCAGCCACCGTTTCCAGCAATGATCGATCCTGAGGATTGCGCAGGCTGTCAACGCTTTCGACCCGCTCATTCAGTTTCAGCATTTTCACCACTTCCGTTACCGGCTTGTCGATCAGGTCGGCAATATCTTCCGCGGTGGGTTCATGATCCAGCTTCTGCGACAATTCCCGTGCCGCTCGAAGATACAGATTCATCTGCTTCACGACGTGTATGGGCAGGCGGATCGTGCGGGTCTGATTCATTATGGCTCGTTCAATGTTCTGACGGATCCACCAGGTAGCGTAGGTGGAGAAACGAAACCCTTTCTCCGGATCGAATTTTTCCACCGCATGAATCAATCCGAGATTTCCCTCCTCGATCAGATCCAGCAGAGTCAGCCCCCGATTCAGATAGCGTTTCGAAATTTTGACCACCAGGCGTAGATTGCTTTCGATCATGCGCTTGCGGCCCATCTCAACTCCGTCGCGAGCCAGACGTGCAAAATACACCTCTTCTTCTGCACTCAGCAGTGGCGAATAGCCGATTTCCTTCAGATACAGTTGAGTCGCATCGGGAGACTCTTCCCGGGCTCTGTAGTCGTCTTCGCGCTCCCGCTGCTCAAAAAAACTCTCGGGGTTCGCCTGGTTGCCCGGATTGAAAAATCCTTCATTTTCGCCGGAACCGGTCTGTTGCGCCTGAGACATCTGCACTCTCCTCTATCTGGCCGCGTAGGGGTGGCTCGGTTGCAGCTAACGCGTTTGCAGAAATCTATCCGGATTCACCGGATTTCCATCTCTGCGAATTTCAAAGTGGAGCCGTGCCGCCGCCGTGCCTCTACCCACTATGTCGGCAAGTTGGGCTCCAGCTTTAATGTGTTGGCCCTCCTTCACTTTCAGATTCTGCTGGAGGCTGTAAGCACTGAGATAGTGCTCATCATGTTTCAGGATGATCAGGTGTCGAAAACCGCCTAACCCGTTGCCCGCATACACCACCGTGCCCGGAGCGGTCGCTTTCACCGCTGTTTTCGGTTGCAGGCGTATATCCAGGCCCCGGTTGCGCCCGCCACCGGCCTGGCCCGTGGACCCGAAGCCCCTTAAAACACTGCCTGTTGCAGGCCAGAGCCAGCGTCCTGGCGGCCAGGCAGAGGTCTCTGCAGAAGTGCCGGAACGCTGAGATTTTTGTTCCGGCTGGACCGGAACCTGGCGTCGATATCTGGAATCAGAAGACTCAGACAGTGACAGCCCCCGTAATCGAATCCGTTGCCCGGGCAGAATTCGATAGGGCGGGGCGATACCATTCCAATGGGCCAACTGGTGATAATCTTTTTCGAAGCGCCAGGCGATGGAATAAAGGGTATCACCCGGCTGAACCACATAACTGTCGGCTGACTGCTGAAACACTGGAGATCGCTCGATCACCAGGGGCGGCGAGTGGTGACGGCAACCCGACAGGAGCAGTAGCGAAACCAGAAGCTGAAACAGGAGGCGAACCAGAGACCGGCTGACAACCGCCCGGCCAGGCCACCGAATCAGCCGCCTGTCAGAGCTGTGCCCGCTGTTCATGCCAGGCCAGACCCACAACGATCAGGGTGCCTGCCAGCAGCGCGAGCAATGCTCCCAGCAGCTGGGGTTCCGCACTCAGTGCCTGCTGGTAGGTGATCGGCAATACCGGCAAACTCAGATCTCCATGGGCCACTTTCCACGGCCAGAGTTTCAACAAGGAGCCCGCGGTGAAGCCGGTGAGCACCGCCATCAGCATGTCGCGATGGGTCTCGAGCAACCAGGCAAGAAGTTTGGAAAACAGCAACAAACCCACCAGGCACCCCGCTGCGACGATGCCGAGAACAGTCAGATCCATGTTTGCTGCAGCACCCAACACAACAGGATACAGGCCCATCATCAACAACAGATAGCTGCCTGACACACCTGGCAGCAACCAGGCGGTTACCGCCAGCATGCCGCCAAGAAAGAGGACCAGAACACCCGGTTGCACTTGCATGGGAATGCCTAAGGAAAGCAACCCTGCAGCCACTGCACCGAGCAAGCCCCCACTCATGAGTTTCTTCAGACTCGTATGGCGAGCAATCAACAGCACTGAGGTTGCAACCAATCCGAAGAAAAATGCCCAGACCAGAATCGGGTCGGATGCGATAAACCCGCTCAACAGCTTTGCGAATAAAACAAAACTGGTCAACATACCAAGGCCCAGTATCAGCACGAAGGTAAGATTGTGTTCCTGCCAGAAGGCTCTTATACCCTGATCCACCAACACGCGCATGGATGCGAAAGAGACGTGTGCAAGAGTTGCCAGCAGTTCCTGATAAATGCCGGTAATGAACGCGATAGTGCCGCCGGAAACACCCGGAATAACCTCCGCAATTCCCATTGCCAGACCACGCAGGTAGATGCCCAGCCAATCCGCACCCGAGCGATGCGGTTGGGGAATCATGTTCTTGTTGTGCCTTTCATCATAGGCACGAATCTCACAGAGTCGATGATCTGGCGCTGAAATCCTTCGGCCGACTTGTCGATCACTTCCAGTTTCTGAGTGTCATCAGCGCCTACGGGAATCACCAGCCGCCCGTCCTCCTCGAGCTGCTCCAGCAGAGCCTTCGGCACTGCTGCTGCCGCGGCCGTCACGATGATGCCATCAAAAGGTGCCTGCTCCGACCAGCCCTCATTGCCATCGTCGTATTTGACGTGCACATTCGTAAGTTTCAAAGCGTGGAAACGTTTCTCAGCTCGCTCGATCAGCGCCTGAATTCGTTCCACGCTGAAGACCCGGCCTACCATTGCCGCGAGCACCGCCGCCTGATAGCCCGAACCAGTTCCAATTTCCAGAATGCGGGAGCGTGGCCTGTTGAGCAGCGTTTCGGTCATCAAGGCCACAATATACGGTTGAGACAGGGTTTGGCCATGGCCTATGGGCAGCGCCGTATCTTCATACGCCCGGTGCGCCAGAGCTTCGTCGACGAAGATATGTCGCGGCAGATTTCGTATCACAGCCAGCACTTCTTCATTGTGAATGCCCTGCTCCCGCAGACGTTTCACCAGCCGATCCCGGGTACGCCGGGAAGTCATCCCCCTGCCATTCAGATCAAACTCAGCCACCTCTGTGATACTCCGGTGTTGCCTCGACAACTGCGCAAATTTCCCGCAGCAGCATCGTAGCATAGCAACCTTTCGGGAGACTAAAACTCAAGCGCAGGCGATCCTGTGTCATCTGCCATTCCAGCCCAGAAGCTTGCATCCCGAGCAAGCGCCGGTCCTGGGACAGGCCGACGTGTTCCAGTGCTTCCAGCCATGTGCCACAATCCGCCAGGTAGCGTTGCTCACGCTCCAGGGCGTCACACCTCGCCCGGCTGCGCCCCCTCCCCCAGAGAGGACCCGTTGGGCGGTTCAGCTCGGTTGCTTCTCCCTGCAGGCAGACGTTCCAACTGCCATCGGTTACTCGCCCTGCCAGTACCAGATTGAACAGCCAGGCACGCAGCACCGAAAGATACAAACCACGTCTGAACCCCTTGGCTCGCTGATGTCGTTGGGTCGACAGCCAGGCTTTGGCCTGATCCAGGTTGTTGCGCCCGAATCTCTGCTCACCAAAATAGTTTGGTACCGGCTGTCTGCCAAGCACCGACAGGCGTTCGCTCAGGAGATCAAGACTGCCATTGAGATCACACAGAGAGATCACAAATGCGTTCCCCGTGAGCTCACCCCGCCGCAGTTTACGGCTGTGCCAGCAGCGTCTGAGCACTCTCACTCCGGGGATATCCGGCTGCGAATCGGGAACTCCCGGTCTACGCAGCGAAAACCACTGTCGTGCAACCGCATGCCGATCTTTCATGCCTGCCCAGGACACATCCTCCAGGCTCAGTTCGAAGCACTGTGCCAGTTGCTGTGCGACCCAGGGAGTATTCTGGCCTGTTTTTTCCACCTCGAGGTACAGATGCTCTTCGACGCCATCATGCCTTAAGGAAGTTAACTCGGTGACCCGAAAATCTTCCGGCTGGCGCCGGAAACGGCCGGTCACCGGCAGTGGGGATAGAACGCGAGGCAGCTCTGATACCGAAAACTCTTTCAATCGACGACCAGAAAGAAGGTTTCGCCCTCTTTTATCATACCGAGTTCGTTACGAGCCCGGGCTTCCACGGCCTCTAAACCCGTTTTGTAGGCGGCAACTTCCAGTGCGAGCTTGCGATTGCGTTGCCGGAGCTGCTGGGTCAGCGCTTGCCGGGCTTCCACCTCCCGGCGCAGCTCCTGCACCTCCAGATAACCGGCGGTGCCGAACCACAGTCGATACTGCAGAGCAAGAAACATCAGAATTCCCAGCACAACCAGAAAACGCATCATCTCAACCTTGAATCGACATCTGATCAGCGATCATGGGACCCGCATAGCGCGCTCGGCTACCGAGGTGTTCTTCGATTCTCAGTAAGCGGTTATATTTCGCCACCCGATCGGAGCGGGAAACAGACCCGGTTTTTATCTGACCGGCCTCGGTTCCAACGGCGAGGTCCGCCAGGGTGGTGTCTTCCGTTTCACCGGATCGATGAGAAATCACACAATGGTATCCGGCGTTTCTTGCCATGCCTATGGTGGCCAGGGTTTCGCTCAAGGTACCTATCTGATTGAACTTGATCAGTATCGAATTGGCGACCTTCTGTTCGATCCCGCGCTTGAGTATACGGCTGTTGGTCACGAATATATCATCGCCCACCAGTTGCAGTTTCCCTCCCAGCTCAGTGGTCAGCAGTTTCCAGCCCTGCCAGTCATTTTCGTCCATGCCGTCTTCAATGGAGTGAATAGGATAAGAATCGGCAAGCTCCGCAAGGTAACCCACGAAACCTTTGGCATCACACTCCTTGCCTTCACCGGCGAGAGAGTAAGTACCCTCGCTGTAGAATTCTGACGCTGCACAGTCCAGTGCCAGGGTGACATCCCGTCCGATCTCATATCCGGCTCGAGACACCGCCACCACGATCGCTTCGAGCGCCGCGGCATTGGACGGGAGATCGGGTGCGAAACCCCCTTCGTCTCCCACTGAGGTACTCATACCTTGCGCGTGGAGTACCGCCTTGAGCGTGTGAAAAACTTCAACGCCACAGCGCAATCCTTCCCGGAAACTTCCTCCACCCAGGGGTTTAATCATGAATTCCTGCAGATCCACGTTGTTATCCGCGTGTTCTCCACCATTGATGATATTCATCATGGGTAGTGGCAGCAGCGTGGCTTCCCCACTGCCACCATAGTCTCGATACAACCCGGCAATATGTTCATACAATTGAATGCCCTGGCTTTGGGCTGCGGCCCGGGTTGCAGCCAGAGACACAGCAAGAATACTGTTGGCACCAAGATGGGACTTGTTGTCTGTTCCGTCCAGTTCGATCAGGGTCTGGTCGAGGCCAGACTGGTCACGCGCATCCAGCCCCCGCACCTTTTCAGCAATATCCTGGTTCACCCGTGCACAGGCTTTCAGTACGCCTTTACCCTGATAGCGGGAGGGATCTCCGTCTCTCAATTCAAGGGCTTCACGCGTACCGGTGGAAGCGCCCGAGGGCACGCAGGCCCGGCCACAGCTGCCATCGCTGAGATGAACCTCCGCCTCGATGGTCGGGTTACCGCGGGAGTCGAGAATCTCCCGGGCATGCACTGTGTGTATAGCACTACGGGTCATCACGCACTCTCCGCTTCCGGCTGCTCATCCAATGCATCCTCCAGGAAAGGTTGCTGCTTGGCCAGCCGATCGATCCCCTGAAGCTGCCGCAACAGGTCCTCCATGTGATCCAGGGGCCAGGAATTCGGCCCATCCGAAAGTGCTTCTGCAGGATTCGGGTGGGTTTCCATGAACACACCCGCCACACCCACAGCCATGGCCGCTCTGGCCAGCACCGGCACCATTTCGCGCTGTCCACCCGAAGCCGTGCCCAGCCCTCCCGGCATCTGTACCGAATGGGTCGCATCGAATACCACCGGGCAGCCGGTACGTCGCATGATCGGGAGACTGCGCATATCAGACACCAGGTTGTTGTAACCAAACGTCACACCCCGTTCGCACAACATGATCTGGGCATTCCCCGTGCTGCGGGCTTTTTCCGCCACGTTATTCATTTCGGGAGGCGACAGGAACTGGCCCTTCTTGATGTTGACCGGCAATCCCTGAGCGCATACCCGGAGAATGAAATTCGTCTGGCGACAGAGGAAAGCCGGAGTCTGTAATACGGAGACGACCTGCGCCACCTCATCCAGTGGCGTATCTTCGTGCACGTCAGTCAGAATCGGCAGTTCAAGCTGGGTTTTAACCTTCTCCAGGATGCGTAAGCCTGCTTCCATACCGGGTCCACGATAACTGTTCACCGACGAGCGGTTGGCCTTGTCGAAGGAACTTTTGAAAATAAATGGAATGCCAAGCGTTCCGGTAATCTGCTTGAGCCGTTCTGCAGTCGCCATGGTGAGACTTTCACTTTCCACCACGCAGGGTCCTGCAATGAGAAAAAAAGGCTGCCTCGCGCCGACGAAAAAATCGCACAGAGGCATAGGGGTGTAACGCGTGTCTTCAGTGTGCATAAACTGTATCCAATGCTAAGGCCTAAGAGGATTCGCCAGGCAGCCTGCTTCAGGATGCTGTCAGCGAAACGGTGGCTGCTGCAGAACCTGAGGCTGCATCCCCGGTATTTCCCGCATGCTCATTCGCGGCTTGAATAAACCCGCTGAACAGCGGGTGTCCATCACGGGGTGAGGAGGTAAATTCCGGATGAAACTGGCAGGCAAGGAACCAGGGGTGCCCGGGAATTTCGATAATCTCAACCAGACCCTGATCTCCCGCCCGGCCGGATATCAGCAGGCCGTGCTGCTCCAGTTGCGGCACATAGGTATCGTTGACTTCATAGCGATGCCGATGGCGCTCTTTGATCAGGGTGTGCTGATACAGACGCGCCGCCAGGCTGTCGGGTTCCAGGACACAGGTCTGCTCACCCAGCCGCATCGTACCACCCAGGTCGTCCTGTGAAGTACGCTGGACCCGCCTGCCATCTTCCGCAGTCCACTCGGTGACCAGGGCAATCACCGGATGTTTCGTCGCTGGATGCACTTCGGTGGAATCTGCCTCCTCGATACCCGCCACATTGCGTGCAAACTCGATCAGAGCGGCATGCAGGCCGTAACAGATTCCCAGATAAGGTACCTGGTGCTCACGTGCGTAACGGGCGGCCCGAATCTTGCCCTCGAAACCCCGCTCACCAAAGCCACCGGGAACCAGCACCGCATGCACACCTTCGAGCAGTCCAACGCCCTGTGTCTCCAGGTCTTCCGCATCGACGTACTCTATCTCTACCCGGGTCAGCAGCTGAATTCCGGCATGGGTGATTGCTTCGATGAGAGACTTATATGCGTCAAGCAGATCCAGATACTTTCCGACAATGGCAATACGCACGCGTTGGGTGGGATGCAGCTGGGCTCTAACGACCCTCTCCCATTCTGACAGATCGGCTTGCGCGCACTCAAGACCGAGTTTTTCGACAACGATCTCATCCAGCTTCTGCCCGGCCAGCATGCTCGGTATCTGATAGATGGTTTCCGCGTCAGGACAGGGAATCACCGCCCGCTCTTCCACGTTCGTAAACAGCGCAATTTTCCCACGCGCAGACTCGGGCAGAGGTTGTTCTGAACGGCACACCAGCACATCCGGCAACAGCCCGATAGAGCGCAATTCCTTGACCGAATGCTGGGTCGGCTTGGTTTTAATTTCGCCGGCACTGTTCAGATAAGGCACCAGAGTCAGATGAATGAACAGGGTATGACTGCCACCTACTTCCAGGCGCAATTGACGCACCGCCTCCAGAAAGGGCTGTGATTCAATGTCGCCCACGGTGCCGCCGATTTCACATATCACCACATCAAAGCCGTCAGCAACCGCGCGAATGCGACGTTTGATTTCATCGGTAATGTGGGGAATCACCTGAATGGTTGCGCCCAGGTAATCACCGCGACGTTCTTTGCGTAATACCTCCGCATAGACGCCACCTGTGGTGAAGTTGTTCTTACGGGTCATGCGTACTCGTAGGAAACGTTCGTAGTGACCGAGATCGAGATCTGTCTCGGCACCGTCTGCCGTAACGAAAACTTCTCCGTGCTGGGAGGGGTTCATGGTGCCGGGATCGACGTTGATGTAGGGATCCATTTTCAGCACGTTAACCTTCAGTTGCCGTGCTTCCAGCACCGCAGCCAGGGAAGATGTGAGAATGCCCTTTCCCAGAGAGGAAACGACGCCACCAGTTACGAATATGAATCGGGTCATCAATGGGCCATCTTGTCAGAGAGTTGAGGGGAATATTTCTGCACGAACAACAAACCCAAGTCGTGCTCAAGATGGGATTGCAGCTTAACAAAAGCGCCCACCAAGCTCAACGAAGATCGCAGATCACCCACCGGTACCCGGACGCCAGCGAATCCGCCAGCCTTCCCTGGCGGAGAAGGCGTCGGCCACTGCGATTCCAGGCACCGCGACCAGATCCCCATTGGAAAATAACAACGGATAACCGCGACGCTGCCAGTGGGGAACACCCGCTTCCCGGAATAGGGCTTTCAGCGACTTTGTCTGCGCATGACCGGAAGGCCTGATACGTTCCCCACCCTGTCGCCAGCGTACCTCCAATTGCTCAAGACCCCGGCACAACACGCTGTGATCCTGACTCACCTCGACAACCGCTTCCAGCCGACCGGCAGCGAGAGACAGGGGTTCAGACAGGTTCCAGCAGGACGGCTGAGGCAGGACGTCTGGCTGGTAGACCAGATAGAGCCTGTGCCGATAGCGCTGCAGTGTGTGTTGCGGCGCAAGATCGAGACTCGGTTGACGATCTGCCGGACTTTTCAGCTGTGCCAGCAAGGTTTCCAGCCGAGGACTCGAAAGTGCGTGAAAACCGTAAATTTTCAGCCAGTGCCGCAACAGTGCCAGTTGCTGCACCTCAGAGCACTCCAGCAGTGGCGGAATATCCAGCGCAGCGAGCGTTCCAGGCAAGGGCAGCACCTGCAGCGTTTGCAATCGTCGGCTCAACCACTCATCCCGTTGTGCAGCCTGTTCTGTCAGCCTGCCTGCGGCATCTGCCAGATGCCGAGTCACGTCGGGCCAGCGTTCGCGCAATCCCGGCAGAACCTCGTGACGCAGGAAATTTCGCTCAAAGCGGATATCCCGGTTGGTAGGATCCTCTACCCAGGAGAGATGTTCCACCTCGGCAAAGTGCGCCAGGGTGGCACGGGGCAGGTCCAGCAACGGTCGCAGCAAATCTCCTTTGCCCAGCGGTCGTCGAACAGGCATGCCAGACAGGTTTCTACCTCGCAGCAAACGGTAGAGCAGCGTCTCCGCCTGATCATCACGATGATGAGCCAGCAACAGAAGATCTCCCGGTTGCAGGAAGTCACCCCAGGCGGCGTAACGTTCGGTGCGGGCTGCCTGCTCGATATTCGCACTGGCTGCTACTCTGGCATCCAGGCACACCAGGGTTACGCCCAGCGCATCCGCCACCGCTCTACAGTGATTCTGCCACTGATCCGAGGTGGCCTGGAGGTGGTGATTGACGTGCACGGCCAGCAACGGATGGCGGGAGATCTCCATTCCGCTGGGGGTGTTTGCGAACAGACGAGCCATTGCATGCAGCAGAACCGTGGAATCCAGCCCGCCACTGAAGGCAACAATCAGGCGTCGCCAATTAACAGGCGGTAACGCACCGGTAACCCGCCCCGGGTATTCTGTAAACAGCGCCCGCTCCAGCGCCGTCAGCACACTCGCTACCGGGTCCTGGGGTGTCATCTCGCCGGCAGGCCGTCAGTGAGCCCTCCCGAGTAATTCAATGCCACCTGGTCGTCACCGAACTCCGACTTGAGCTCAAGCAGCAGGTCATCGCTCGGAGTGACCCGCCAGCGTCGACCGAGGCGCACACAGCCTCTCGCCTGAGGCACCTGATAGCGCACCACCACCGGGCATTCGGGCGCTGACTGTCGGGCGTCATCCGGCAGACAGTAGGGTTTCAGCAGGGCGCGCAAACGTCCCGAGAAATTGCCGTTTACCTGATCGCTGCAGATATCGATCTGCAACCAGGATGCATGCTGTGCTCTGGCTTCCTGCAAAGACGCGATGGAGTCCACTCGCATTTTCAAGGCGCCGGTGAAGTCATCCGGTTGCACCTCTCCCGTGGCGAACAGAATGACGTCTTTGGCGATCTTGTGCCTGTGTTCCTCGAACACCTTGGAGAACACCGAAGCTTCCATGCGTCCGCTCCGGTCATCGAGCACCAGGAATGCCATCAGATCCCCGCGCTTGTTGCGCATGCTGCGCATGGAGACCACTAAACCCGCAATGGTCTGTTTCGAACGACCTTCTCTCTGGGCTGCAATAGAGGTCGGACAGAAACGCCGGATCTCCTCCAGATATTCATCGATGGGATGTCCGGTGAGATACAACCCCAGAGTTTCGCGCTCTCCCTCCAGCCGTTCTTTGAAACTGAGCGGGCGCAACAGATGTTGCCTGGGGTGCACTTCGCTGGAAGCCATGCTGCCGAACATATCCGACATGCCGATGGACGCATCCCGAGCCGATTGCTCAGCACTGCGCACTGCAGCATTCAACTGGGAAAGCAGTTGTGCCCTGCTCTGTCCGAGGTCGTCACCCGGCTTGGCAAAACAATCCATTGCCCCACTTCGAACCAGCGCTTCCAAGACCCGTTTGTTGACGCTACGGGAATCCACTCGATTACAGAAATCCTGCAGACTGGAAAAATCACCTCCCTGGTTACGTGCTGCTACAATGGCCTGGACCGGACCCTCGCCCACCCCTTTCACCGCACCGAGTCCGTAAACGATACTGTTCTGGTCGGCGGAAAACCGAAATACACTGGAATTCACATCCGGGGGTCTGAGTTCCAGACCCATGTTGTGTACTTCATCCACCAGACCCACGATCTTATCGGTATTCTGCATATCTGCCGACAACACTGCTGCCATGAAGAAGGTCGGGTAATGCACCTTCAACCACGCTGTCTGATAGGCGACCAGGGCATAGGCTGCGGAGTGTGATTTGTTGAACCCGTAACCCGCGAACTTTTCCATCAGATCGAAAATAGAGTTCGCCAGGGACTCCGGGATTCCGTTCTTCACCGCACCCGCATTGAACAGGTTGCGTTGCCGGGACATTTCCTCGACCTTCTTTTTGCCCATCGCGCTGCGCAGAACATCGGCCTGACCAAGACTGTAACCTGCCAGTACCTGGGCGATCTGCATCACCTGTTCCTGATACAGAATCACCCCATAGGTGTTTTCCAGAACCGGTTCCAGCGCGGGATGGGGATACTCCACCTGGGCGCGCCCGTGTTTCCGATCAACGAAATCGTCGACCATGCCGGACTGCAGAGGACCCGGACGATACAAGGCCACCAGAGCCACTATGTCTTCAAAGCTATCGGGTAACTGACGCAGGATCAGTTCCCGCATGCCCCGGGATTCCAGCTGAAACACCGCTGCTGTCCGGCCACTCTTGAGCAGCTCATAGACCGCCGCATCATCCAGCGGCAACTGGGTAATATCCAGTGGGTCTTCGCTGCGGGTCTGATTCAAGGCGTCCACTGCCCAGCGGATTATGGTGAGTGTTTTCAATCCGAGGAAATCGAATTTCACCAGACCCGCCCGTTCCACATCATCCTTGTCAAACTGGGATACCAGACCACCGCTGCCTTCATCGACATACAAGGGCACGTGCTCGGTCAAGCGGGAGGGCGCAATCACCACGCCCCCTGCGTGTTTGCCGACATTGCGCACAATGCCTTCCAGCCGGTAGGCCATATCCATGATTTCAGCGACTTCATCATTCTCAGCAATGAAGTCCCGCAATTCCTGAACCTGCTCTTCGGCCTTACCGAGGGTCATGCCCACCTCGAAGGGAATCAGCTTGGACAACTTGTCGGCCAGACCATAGGGTTTGCCCTGTACCCGTGCCACATCCCGCACCACGGCTTTCGCCGCCATGGTGCCAAAGGTAATGATCTGGCTGACCGCATCCTGGCCATACAGTTCACTGACGTGTGCAATCACCCTGTCGCGCCCTTCCATGCAGAAATCGACATCGAAATCCGGCATGGATACCCGTTCCGGATTCAGAAAGCGCTCGAACAGCAGGTCGTACTTCAATGGATCCAGATCGGTAATTTCCAAGGCGTAAGCCACCAGAGATCCCGCACCGGAACCTCGCCCCGGGCCAACCGGAATATCGTTATCTTTCGCCCATCTGATAAATTCCATCACGATCAGAAAGTAACCCGGGAAACCCATCTGGTTGATGATCTCAAGCTCGTAATCCAGACGCTTGTGATACGTCTCTGGGTTCAATGACACGTCGGTTGGCGATTGCAGCTCCTGGAGTCGTTTTTCCAACCCCACTCGCGCCACCTGCTCAAGGTAAGATTCAAGACTGCTGCCCACGGGTACCGGGTACTGAGGCAGATGATAGGTGCCAAGTTCGATTTCCACGTTGCAGCGTTTGGCAATTTCCCAGGTGTTCTCCAGGGCCTCGGGAATATCGGAGAACAACTCACCCATTTCCTCAGCGCTGCGGAAATACTGATCCGCACTGTAGTGGCGTTCTCTTCTCGGGTCATCCAGCGTGCGCCCGGCATGAATGCATACCCGAGCCTCATGTGCCTCAAAATCGTCTTCATCGAGAAATCGTACCGCGTTGGTTGCGACCACCGGCACGCCGAGTTTCGAGGCAACCCGTAACGCTCCGGGGATGTAGTTGTCTTCCCCATCGCGCCCGGTACGTTGCAGTTCAATATAGAATCGATTTCCAAAGACCTGCTGCCAATGCCGAGCGAGTTCTTCAGCGCGACGGGCTTCCCCCGCCAGCAAGGCCATACCAACCTCTCCGGATCCAGCACCCGAAAGCAGAATCAGACCTTCGTTCAGTTCTTCCAGCCAGCCGGGCTCTACCACACCACGACGAAACTGCCCGCTGTCTGGAACCTCCGTGTAAGCCCTCGACACCAGTTCGAGCAGATTGAGATACCCCTGGTGCGTCGCCGCGAGCACACTCAGACGGGTTTCCGGATTTGCGCACCGATCACCGCTTGCCAGACTCAGGTCGGTGCCAATCAGGGGTTTCACACCCTGAGACAGACAGGACTGATAGAATTTGACCAACCCGAAAAGGTTGCTGAGGTCCGTAAGAGCAACCGCAGGCATGCCGGTTTCCACGGTGCGCCGCACCAGATCCGGAATTTTGATGAGACCATCCCGAATGGAAAATTCACTGTGTACATTGAGGTGTATGAAACGGGTCATGAGCGCAACCAGTTTACCGCTTTCGAATCCTCCGGGGGAAGATATCAATGATGGCGAGGTGGATTTCCCGCCTCTTTTTCAACCGCCAGGCGACTGCGCAGGGGTTCGAAACTGCGTCGATGCAGGGGTGTGGCGCCAAACCGCTGTAGTGCCTGAATGTGCTCCCGGGTACCGTAGCCCTTATGCCGATCAAAGCCATACTCCGGGTAGCGGGTCGCAAGCGAGTGCATCTCACGATCTCGAGCCACCTTTGCCAGAATCGACGCGGCGCTGATACAGGAGACCCGATCGTCGCCCTTCACAACTGCCATTGCTCTGGTCTCCGGATTAGAAAACTCCGGTAGTTGATTTCCGTCCACGAGAATCAGCCGAGAGGTTCTCTGTAAACCGTCAACTGCACGTCGCATGGCGAGCAATGAGGCCTGCAGAATATTCAGTCGGTCGATCTCTTCAACCTCCGCGCGTCCCAGGCTGAAATCGAGTGCCTGCGAGCGGATCTCCCCATTCAGTTCCTGCCTTCGGGTCGCTGAGAGTTTTTTCGAATCCCGCAGGCCCTCTAAGGAACAATCCGTTCCCAGAATTACCGCAGCGGCAATCACCGGTCCTGCCAGGGGACCGCGGCCGGCTTCATCCACCCCAACGATATCACTGAGTAGAAAACCCTGGAACAGGGAACTATCTGTTTGCATGGAGATTCTGACCGGAGCCAGGCACCGGCTTTTCTGCATCCTTTTGCGGCAGCGGATCGAGTTGCGGCAGCGGATCGAGTTGCGGCAGCGGATCGAGTTGCGGCAGCGGATCGAGTTGCGGCAGCAGATCGAGCACCGCCGAGGCAGCCGTCTCATTTGCCTGCTGGCGTAACTGTCGATGAATGCCATCGAAGCGCCGGGCCAGGCTCGGATCCGTGTGAAAGCGGATGATTTCGCCCTCCAGTGCCTGGGCAAGGGCCTCTGGAGTTGCCCCATGCTGGAGCAATTCCGGCACCAGTGTCTGCTGCGCCAGTATATTCGGCAAAGCCACCCAGGGAGTATGCATCAGTGCATGGGCGATGACATAACCCAGTGCGCCCAGCCGGTAGCTTACCACCATGGGTTTCGACAGCAGCAAGGCTTCCAGGGTAGACGTGCCCGCTTTGCACAACACGCCATCACAGGCAGCCAGAACCTGACGGAATTTCCCACAGATCAGGCGCAGGTTCAGTTCCGGGTAAGCCGCAATATGACTTTCCAGCAGAGATTTCAATCCGACATCTGCCAGCGGCAGGAGAAAAACCGTATTCGGGAAACGGCGCTGAAACAACAGAGCAGCAGACAGGAACAGGTCTGCCAGCAGTCGAATTTCGGATGACCTGCTGCCAGGCATAAGGGCTATCACGAGATTACCGGAAGTGCTCGCGGGAGCATCGCTCCCGGACCCAGACGGAAAAAGGTTTTCCAGGCCCAGCTCAATGCGTGCCTGAGACGTCTGTCTACCGTCGTTGAAAGCCGGGTTGATCTCATCGGCCAGTGGGTGCCCTACGAACACTGCATCGACCGGCTGGTGGCAATACAGTGCAGGTTCGAAGGGAAACAGGGTCAATACCCTGTCTGCCGCCTCAGCAATGGATTTCACCCGCCAGCGCCGCCAGGCATAAACAGACGGGCTGACGTAATGTACTACGGGAATTCCCTGCTCCCTGAGCTTCTTTTCCAGTCTCAGATTAAATACATTGAAATCAATCCCAACAAATACATCGAGCCGCAAGCGAAGAAATTCTTTACGTAAAAAGGACAACAGCGACAGCAGCTGGGGCAATCTTCTCACCGGTTCTCTGAAGCCATTGATGTGGAAGAGCTGCCAGTCAGCCAGGCTATTCAAGCCTGCTGCCTGCATGGCAGGGCCACCAACCCCATGGAATTCTACCTCGGGCACGCGTTCCCGTAATGCCCGCATCAGACCCGCAGCGAGACCATCTCCGGATGTTTCCCCAGCCAGCATACCGATTCTGAGAGGTTCTCTGATCAATTCCCGGAGACCGGAGGATCCGCCGGTGTGTCGCGCCGCGGTCGTATGATCCCCACACTCGATGCTCTGATGGAGTTTGCAAAGGTGGCCACTTCGGGAAAGCATTCAGCCAGCGATTCGATTTCAGAAAGTGCTTCGGCGACAGTATTACCCTGCCGGTAGATCAGGTTGTAGGCCTGTTTCAAGGCACCGACGGCTTCTGCCGCAAGCTTTCTGCGACGCATACCCTCCAGGTTCAGACCAATCGCCGAGGCCGGATGTCCGCCGGCGGTAACATAGGCTGGCACATCTTTGAGCACCAGACTCATACCGGCGATATGGCTGTAAGCACCCACTTTGCGATATTGGGGTATGCCCGCGTAGCCTCCGAAATTGGCGTAGTCGCCCACCTGAACATGACCGGAAACCGAGGCATTGTTTGCCATCACGATATGATCACCCAGTTCGCAATCGTGACCTATGTGTACATACGCCATGAACAGATTGTCGTGGCCGATGCGGGTAAGCCCTCTGTCTTGAACGGTACCCCGATGAACGGTAACGCCTTCACGAAAAACATTGCCATCGCCGATTTCCAAACGCGTGCTTTCTCCCTGATAGACCAGAGCCGGTGTGTCTTCACCGATAGTGGAAAACTGGTAGATCCGATTGTTCCGGCCCAGAGTGGTGGGCCCTTTCAACACGACATGTGAGGCGATCTGACAACCGTCACCGATCCTGACACCCGGCCCCAGAATACTCCAGGGCCCCACGCTGACCCCCTCACCGAGTTCAACATCGGGATCAATGATGGCTCTTGGGTCAACCGTGGGTTCGCTATCCCGTGACACCAAACATAAACCTCACAGTTCCTTCTCAACACACAGAATTTCGCTGCTGCACGCCAGGGTCTGTTCCACGTGTGCCTCACAGGAGAATTTCATCACGCCCCGCCGGTCTTTCAACAACTCACAGTGCATGTCGAGTCTATCTCCTGGCACTACCGGCCGTTTGTAGCGGGTCCTGTCGACCCCGGCCAGATAGTAAGTATAACCATCCTCCGGTGTGCGACGCTTCAACTTGAAGGCGAGCACCCCGGAGAGCTGCGCCATCGCCTCGATCATCAATACGCCGGGCATGATCGGGTGACCGGGAAAGTGCCCGGTGAAAAAGGCTTCATTCATGGTGAGGTTCTTAAACCCCGCTATGGTGTCCCCTGGCCCGATAGCGGTCACCCTGTCGACCAGAAGGAAGGGGTAGCGATGTGGCAGGTACTGCAGCAGATCTTGCATGTCCATCATGATGATTTTTCCAGTCTGGAAACTCGTTTCGCCAGCTCGTCGAGATCGTTGAAGCGTATCAGATTGCGGCGCCAACGGGAGTTCTCGCTCTGTGGAATTCCACCGGAATACGTACCCGGCCGCTCAATGCTCCGCGCTACATGGGTCATTGCAGATACGGTGACGCCATCCGCAATTTCGACTGGCCCCTTGCCTGCTACCCCTACCGCACCTGCCAGAACACAATGTTTTCCTATTCTGGTGCTGCCTGCAAGACCCACACAACCACACAGGATACTGTGATCGCCAATCTCACAGTTGTGTCCGACCTGAACCTGATTATCGATTTTTACCCCGTCGCCGATGCGGGTGTCTTCAATGGCGCCTCGATCGATGGTGGTACCGGCCCCGATGCTGACATCACGGCCGATCTGGACGCTTCCAACCTGGGCGATGGCATGCAGATTACCGGCCGCGTCAGGAGCAAAGCCAAAGCCGTCTGCACCAATGACAGCGCCACTGTGCACCTGGCTGCGGTCACCAATTACCACGCCATGATAGATCACCACACCCGGCATAATGCGCACCTGGCTTCCGATCTGCGCGCCTGCACCGATCACACTGTTGGCACCAATCGAACTGGCAGCACCGATACTGACATCGGCTTCGATCACCGCACCGGGACCAATGCTGACATCATCCGCAAGGCAGGCACCGGCTGCCACCCAGGCACTCGGATGCACACCGGGCTGGGGTCGAGGTGAGGTCTCAAACAATCGGGACAGTGTGGCAAAGGCCAGATATGGATCTTCCACGACGATCGCTGAACAGGGACAGCAGGGTAGATCCGATTCTGCCAACAGGACAGCACTGGCGCGAGTTCCAGCCAGAAATCGGCGGTAAGAAGCCGAGGAAAGATGAGAGAGACTTCCTCTCCTGGCACTTTCCAGGGTACCAAGAGAGGAAATAGACAGGTCATCCTGACCGACCACCCGGCCACCAACGAGTTCCGCAAGTTCACCGAGGAGGTAACTGGTCATGGAGATCTGATCGTGTGCTATTTGCTCTCGTTCAGTTTTTCGGTCACCTTGCGAGTGATGTCGTGCTTACTGTTGGTATACAGAACGGTCTGGCGTTGCATCACCAGGTCATAGCCCTCTACGGCAATCAGATCTTTCAACACCGCATCCAGTTTTGGCGCCATCTGATTGAACAGTTCCTGTTGACGGTCGTTCAGCTCTTTCTGCAGTTTATTGACTTTGAATTTGTAATCTTCTTCATAGCCCTGCATCTCTTTTACCATTTTGCGCATTTCCGCATCACCGAGAATATCCTTATCTTTCTCCAGCTTGCCGCGCAAATCGAGAATCGACTTCTGCAAGCCCTTTATCTCGGTTTCTTCCGGCTTCAGATCCTTCTGCAATTTGTCCAGCAGAACCTTTGCTTCTTCGCTTTCGAGAACCGCTTTCTGAGTGTTGAGAATTGCAATCTTCAGCTCCGCGAAGGCGCTACCCGCAGCCAGCACGCTGAATGAGAGCAGTACAAATGCCAATTTCTTTAACACGATAAATCTCCTGAATATTTCGAGCCATGATACATCAGAAGGTTCTTCCAAGCTCGAACTGGAAGAATTCTGTCCGGTCAAAAGGACCTTCATTCAAGGGTTTGGCGATGGCGAAAGTCATGGGTCCGAGCCCCGCCAGCCAGGTTACGCCGATACCGGCGGAATATCTCAACTCGCCCCAGTCGAAATCAAAACAGTTCTGACTCACCGAAGGACAATTGGTGTTGAATACGTTACCCGCATCGACAAATATCACCGGCCTGAACTGTCGCTGATCTTCCACAAAGGGCAGCGGGAAGATCAGCTCTGCACTGCCTTCGACCAGAAGGTTCCCGCCGAAGGGATCGCCACCTTCCCGGGTCACGAAGGGATCGTTGGGCGATGGCGTCGTTCCCGGCCCCAGGGTGTTCGACTTGAATCCGCGTACCGACCCAAACCCCCCTGAAAAAAAGTGTTCGAAGAAGGGCACCGTGTCCGTATCGCCATAGCGCTCGGCAAAACCCAGCTCCGTGCGCAATCGAAACGTCCAGCTGCTCGACAGGGGAAAATAGATCTGTCCCTTATAATTGACTTTGTAGAACGTCAGATCACTTCCCGGCACAGACACTTCCAGATTCAGGCTCTGGGAGCGACCTGCTGTGGGAAACAGACCCCGATTGAGTTTGGAGCTGCTCCAGGAGGTGTTTAACTTGTAGTTGACGAACGTACTGCCTTCCTTTGCCAGGAATTCGCTGATTTCCAGTGCAGGGAACAATCCTTCGGTGATATCCGTGTACTCCACATTCAACCCGAAATTGATGCGCTCGGTTTCCCCGATGGGAAACCCGAAATTCAGCCCTGCCCCGATGGAGTCGGTACTGAACCGGGCAATATTGCGCTTGTCGAAATCTGTTTTGCGGAAAAACATGTTGAAACCACGGCTGATGCCGTCGAGCGTGAAATAGGGATTGAAATAGTTGAAGCTGACCGACTTCTGGAACTGGCTCCAGCTGACATTCAGCCCCAGGCTGTTGCCCGTTCCTAACACATTATTCTCCTGATATCCGGCACCAAGAATCAGGCCGGAACCCTGGGCAAAACCCAAGTAGCAGAAATACTGCCAGAGGGTTGTTCTTCCACGCTGAAGTTGACGTCTATCTGGTCTTCGGTACCTGGGACTTCCGGTGTCTCAACATTCACCTCTTTAAAGAAGCCCAGGCGTTCCAGACGTACTTTTGAAAAATCGATCAACGAGGTCGATGCCCAGCCCCCTTCCATCTGGCGCAATTCCCGCCGCAGCACTTCATCCTGGGTGATGGTATTTCCTTCGAAGGAGATTCGTCTGACATAAGCGCGCTTGTTGGCATCGACAAAAAATCGAAGATCGACCGTACCATCATCATGCACCTGTGGAATGCCCGAAGCGCTGGCAAAGGTGTAGCCGGCATTCCCAAGCGCTTTGGTTATACGCTCTTCACTTGCAGTGACCCGAGCACGGGAGAAGGTCTGGCCCGGGCTGACCAGTAACAGCTGTTTGATGGCTTCGGGTTCAACATCGTTCAGCTCTCCTACCAGCTCCACATCGGCAACGGTATACTTTCCACCCTCGTCCACATTCAATGTAATATAGACCTGTTGTTTATCCGGTGTGATACTGACCTGGGTCGACTCGATCTGAAACTCCACGTATCCACGATCCTGATAAAACGACTCCAGCTTCTCTATGTCTCCGGAAAGTTTCTCGCGGGAATATTTGTCATCGTTCTTGTAGAAAGAAAGCAGGCTGGGATGCTTCAATTCCAGCACATCCAACAGCTCATCCTGAGGATAAGTCTTGTTTCCGACCAGATTGATCTGTTTGATGCCGGCCGTCTTGCCTTCGACGATATTGATCTTGATAGCGACTCGATTGCGTGGGAGTTCTTCTGATTCTGTCGACACGGTAGCGCCATATCGACCCTGGGAAACGTATTGTCGTTCCAGCTCGAGATTGACCCGTTCCAAGGTAGACTTTTTGAATATCTCACCTTCTTTCAAGCCTTGTTGCGCTAAGCCTTCCAACAGAGCTTCCGACTTGATGGCCTTGTTACCATCGAGCTCGATGGAATCTATGGCAGGCCTTTCCGCCACGGAAACTATCAGGATATTTTCGTCCCTGGCAATACGCACATCACGAAAGTAACCGGACTTGAAAATAAGACGGATCAGTTGTCTGACGGTAATCTCATCTACGGTGTCGCCCACATTGACCGGAATAAGATTAAACACGGTACCTGCGGAAACACGCTGCAACCCCTGGATGCGAATATCAGAGATGGTAAACGCATCCCCCATGGAGATAGAACCATACAGCAGACACAGCAATGCCACCCAACGCTTCATGAAAACCCCAATAACTCTCTTATGCTTCTCAGAACAGCCTTGTAATATCGTTATAAAATGCCAGCAGCATCAGGCCCCCAACCAGCACCAGACCGATCTGCATACCAAAGGCCTGTACGCGTTCGGACACCGGGTGCCCGCTGACCAGTTCTATCAGGCAGAACAGAATGTGACCACCATCGAGAATCGGAATCGGCAACAGATTCAGAACACCGAGACTGATACTCAGCAAGGCCAGAACGCCGAGATAGTAGCCCATTCCCTGTTCCGCCGAATCTCCAGCGACCCGGGCAATGGTAATCGGCCCACTCAAGTTGCTCGTCGATACCTGCCCGGTGACCATTTTTTTCACCAGCCCCAGGGTCAGTTTTGTGGTGGACCAGGTCTTCTCCAGACTGCGCTCCATTGCAGCGACGACGCCGTAGCGGATTTCACGCAGCACAGGTGTCACACCCACCTGCCCATACTCGGAGCCATCGGCGCCAACGTGGCGCGCAGGGGTGAGGTCAACCTGAATGGTTTCACCCTTGCGCCAGATACTGACCGCGAGGGTTTCACCCGGCGCCTGCCGCACCGCCTCTACCCAGTCGTTCCAGCCGGAAATCGACTTGCCGTCAACAGCGATCACCCTGTCGTAGGGTTGAAGACCGGCCTGGGAAGCCGGGCTGTCAGGCAGAACGTCCCCCACAATCGCCGGTAATGCGGGTTTCAGGCCCAGAGAACCCAGCAGATCCGGTTCATCCTCGCCCTGATGCCAATTTCTGATGAGGAGTGTGTGGTGCTGCGTCTGCTGTTCTCCCGGCACCCGTGTTGCTATATCAATCGCGCCGCTTTCCCCGAGCCGGGCAGCGAGGGCAACAGCCAATTGAGACCAGGACAGGGTTTCCTGTCCATCCACCGACACAATTTCAACACCTGGCTCAATGCCTGCCAGGTAGGCTGGGGAACCTTCTTCCACCGGGCCGGTAACCGGTACCAGTTCAGTAGTTCCTGCAATGAAGATCCCCCAATACACCAGCGCTGCGAGAAGAAAATTCGCAACAGGCCCACCCAGCGCTATGGCTATGCGCCAGCTGACCGACAGTCGATTGAAGGACAAATGGGCATCCTCCGATGCGACCGGACCCTCCCGTTCGTCCAGCATCCGCACATACCCACCCAAGGGGATCGCCGCGATGGCGAATTCGGTACCATGTTTGTCGAAGCGGGACCATATGGGTTTGCCGAAACCCACTGAAAAGCGGGTGATTTTTACGCCGGACCAGCGTGCAACGACGAAGTGCCCCGCCTCGTGAAATGTGACCAGAATACCCAGAGTGACGAGGAGAGCTAGTGTGTACTGCAGAAATTCCATTCGCGCTTGGTTCTCGTTTGTTTTCGATGCCTGATCAGGTTGTCAGATACCCTGGTTCCAACTGCGTCGGAAAACTCAGGTCCGGCGAGAACACTTAAGGCCGCTCTACCGGAGACTTTTCATTTGGACCTACTCTGTAGCCCAGAGTTGCTGAACCGATACTGAACAACCTCTCACGGACCAGCCGCGCATGATACCAGCTTGGTGCGCCCGCTGCCGTATCAGTTTGTGCCCCTCATTCGACGAGGAACCCGGTCTCCGAGTGCTCCCAGCCGATTCTGGACGCCTTCAGTTCTGATAGTCACTCATGATCAGGGCAAATACCGGCAGTACTGCGATCAGGGCATCCACACGGTCGAGCAACCCACCATGTCCCGGCATGATGCCACCGGAATCTTTCACACCCCGCACACGCTTGAGCACACTTTCGAAGAGGTCACCCATCATCGACAGACCCACCAGCAGCAGTGCAATCCCCAGCCACTGGGCAGCTGAGAACTCGACCTGGTGATAGGCCGGTATCAACCAGACCATGGACAGTGCAACCAGCATCGCCAGCGCCAGACCGCCACAGGCACCTTCCCAGGTCTTACCCGGGCTGACGCGAGCAGCCAATGCCCGTTTGCCCCAGGCTTTACCCGCGAAGTAGCCTCCAATATCCGCACCCCAGACCAGTACGAACACCCACACAAGCAACCAGGCTCCCTGGGGCAGCGCCTTCAGCGAGACCAGACTCTGCCATGCGGCCAGAAAGACCAGTAAACCCATTCCCGCGACCAGCCAGCCCCGCTTCAGCGGTCCCCCGCTCCTGGGAAACCGTAACACCTGAATACAGGCCCAAAGCCAGAACAGAAGAGCCGCAAGCAAAACCCAGACTCCCGCACCCGGCACAAACCAGAGACACCCGGCGCAGACCCAGTAAAGCAGTAGATAGGCCCACAGCCCGCCACGCTCGAGGCCTGCCAGACCACCCCACTCAAAATACGCCAGCGACGCTGCAGCCAGAAACACTGCGGCAAAGACGGGTAACGACATGAAAAAGATACCCGCGAGAGCCAGAGGTGCCGCAATCAAGGCCGATATGACGCGTAATTTCAGCAAGATGGGTTGGAGCCGTGGTCAGACCCTGCGGCCAAACCTGCGCTCCCGGTCATGAAACGCCTGAATCGCCTGGTCCAGAGCAGCGGCATCGAAATCGGGCCAGAATGCTTCGGTAAAAAAAAGTTCAGAGTAGGCGAGATCCCACAACAGAAAGTTACTGATACGGTGTTCGCCCCCGGTTCGAATACACAGATCCGGCGCGGGTACCTCCCCGAGGGAGAGAAACTGCTGAAACAGACTTTCATCGATACTATCCGGGTCGATCCGACCGGCGGTGGCCGCGCGGGCGATTTCGCGAGCGGCGGCGACAATATCCCAACGCCCGCCATAGTTGACCGCCAGCGAGAGGGTCAGTTTGCTGTTGTCCCGGGTCATCTGCTCGGCACGTTTCATCAACATCTGCAGGTCGGCTGAAAACCGTTCAGGGTCACCCAGAATCTTCAGGCGTACACCTTTCTCGCACAATTCATCCACATCTTCTTCCAACACACGACGCATGATTTCCAGCAGCAGCTTGACTTCCCGCGAGGGGCGATTCCAGTTTTCTGTGCTGAAGGCAAACAGGGTCAGATATTCAACACCGCGGTCGGCACAGGCCTGAGCAATCGGCTTGAGGTTTCGTGCGCCCGCTCTGTGACCTGCTGCACCCGGCAGATGGCGCTGTTTCGCCCAGCGATGATTTCCATCCATGATGATCGCGACGTGGCGCGGACTGGTGCTATGCGCCAGTTCCTCCGGGGAAAGATCAAGCGCGCGGTCTCCTGCTGGTGCTTGAAGTTCGGACATGCTCTAACCAACTAGTTCCTGAGTTGTTGCTGCATTCTATCGTTTGTTCCTGGGCAGGAAATGTTAAATTTCCAGCAAATCCGCCTCTTTTTCCTCCAAAGCGTGATCTACTTCTGCAATTCGACGGTCGGTCAATTGCTGAATGTCTTCTTCTGCGCGTCGGTCTTCGTCCTGGGTAATCTCCTTTTCTTTACTCAGCTCCCGCACCGAACCGATCGCATCACGGCGAATATTGCGTATGGCAACCTTGGCATTTTCGGCTTCCTGACGCGCCTGCCGGGTCAGATCCTTACGGTTCTCTTCGGTCAAAGGCGGCAACGGCAAGTGAATGACGTCCTTACTGGTTGCAGGATTCAAGCCCAGGTCACTTTTCAATATGGCTTTCTCGATCTCCGGTAGCATGCTCTTTTCCCAGGGCGAAATCGTAAGCGTTCGGGCGTCTTCGACGATAATATTTGCCACCTGGCTCAAAGGCGTGTCGGTCCCATAGTAGGAAACTTCGATGCCATCCAGCAGGCTGGGGCTGGCTCTTCCGGTACGCAGGCGGGCGAAGGCGGCATGCAGCGATTGCAATGTCTTACCCATCCGCTCATCGGCATCCGCTTTGATGGTTTCTATCACACTGACACCCCTCTTTTTACATATTCTGGTCGCATCTTTTTTCCGCTTGCACCAGCTCCAACGAGTTTACTCTTCCGAGTGGCTGGTCACCAGCGAGCCGATCTGCTCTCCGGCTGCAATTCGACTCAATGCTCCGGGCTCACTCATGTCGAATACCATCAGGGGCATAGCGTGATCCCGGCACAGGGTAATAGCACTGATATCCATTACTTTAAGATCGTTCTGAATCACGGCGTCGTAGCTGAGCTTCTCAAAACGCACCACGTCATCCTGCTGTTCCGGGTCCGCGCTGTAAATACCGTCTACTTTAGTGGCTTTCAGAACCACATCAGCATCAATTTCTATACCCCGCAGGCTGGCCGCCGTATCCGTGGTGAAGAAGGGATTACCGGTACCCCCACCAAACAGCAGAACTTCACCCCGGCTCAATGCCCGGAGTGCAGCCCCGCGATTGAACTGCTCGGCAATTCCGGCAACGGCTAACGCCGACAGCACACGGGCACCAACCCCTGTTGCAAGGAGCACATCACGAAAAGCGATGGCGTTCATGAGGGTCGCCAGCATTCCCATATGATCTGCGCTGACTCGATTCATACCGGCTTGTTGGAGTTGAGCACCGCGAAGAAAATTGCCACCACCCAACACCACTGCGACCTGGGTACCCGATGCAACAACCGTCGCTATTTCGGCGGCCAAGCGCTGCATGACCGAGGCTGATATGGCGCTGCCGGTCGTTCCTGCAAGAGCTTCACCACTGAGTTTCAATAACACTCGGTTGAGAGGACTGCCGCCGCCTGGAATGACCGGTTTTCTGGCACCGGAGGACAAGATCAGTCCTGCCCTTTTACCTGCGCGGCCACTTCAGCGGCGAAATCCGTATCCTCTGTTTCAATGCCTTCACCGACTTCAAAGCGCACAAAACCCCGGCATTGAGCTTTCTTATCGGAAAGCAGCCCAGCAATTTTGAGGTTGGGGTCTTTCACGAAGGGTTGATCCAGCAGGCTCACCTCTGCCAGGAACTTACGCACCCGGCCTTCCACCATCTTTTCAACTATATCGGCCGGTTTTCCGCTTTCACTGGCCTGTGCGGCGAAGATTTCACGTTCCTTCGCTAGGGTCTCAGCAGGCACGTCTTCGGCACTCACAACCATGGGATTGATCGCGGTAATGTGCATGGCCAGATCTTTGCCGAGTTCGTCATCCCCACCTACCAGTTCTACCAATGTACCTTTCCGCCTGTCTCCGTGCAGATAGTGAGAGATATGTCCATCTTCTGATTCGACCAGTGCAATGCGCCTTACTGTAATATTTTCCCCGATTTCCTGCACCAGGGTTTCGCGTTCAGCTTCCAGTTCGCCTGCCAGAAGCTCTGCCACGTCGGCTTGCCACTGGTCAAATGCAGCATTCAGTACCTTCTCGACGTAGGCGATAAACTTTTCATTCAGGGCTGCGAAATCCGTTTCGATGTTCACTTCCAGCATTGCTGCCTTCCTGGCATCGTCACTCACGCGAATGCCCAGCAGACCATCTGCTGCGGTGCGACCCGCTTTCTTGGCGGCTTTCAATGCGCTACTTTTGCGCAGCGTTTCAATAGCCTGCTCCAGGTCACCATCAGCTTCCTGCAAGGCCTTCTTGCAATCCATCATTCCGAGCCCGGTACGGTCCCGCAATTCTTTCACCAATGCGGCTGTTACGGCTGCCATATCAAACCTCTTTCTTAACCTCAGGAGCTGCTGCTGTTTCGGCCGATGCCGCAACGGGAGGAACTTCAGGAGTCCCTTCGTCGACACTTGCCAGCGCCGCTGCAGGCGGTTCGGTTGGGGTGGTATCTCCTTCCGCTTTTGCAGCGGGCTCGGAGACTTCCTGCACCACTTCCACGTTTTCGGTGATCTCCACAAATTCGTCCAGTTGCACTTCCGGAGAGGATTGGTTCTTGCCTCCATGATGGCATCAGCCACCGCAGTTACATACAATCGGATAGCACGTATGGCATCGTCATTCCCCGGAATCACGATATCCACGCCCTCGGGATCGCTGTTGGTGTCCACAATACCAATCACCGGAATTCCCAGCTTGTTGGCTTCGCTTACGGCAATTTTCTCATGCTGCACGTCCACTACGAACAGGGCATCGGGTAGTCCGCCCATATCCTTGATTCCGCCCAGACTGCGCTCGAGCTTGTCCATCAGGCGTTGTTTCTGCAGGGCTTCTTTCTTCGTGAGTTTCTCGAAGGTGCCGTCCTGGGCCTGGGTTTCCAGTTCCTTCAGGCGCTTGATGGATTGCCGGATGGTCTTGTAGTTGGTCAACATGCCACCCAGCCAGCGCTGGTCCACATAGGGCATACCCACTCTCTGGGCCTGTTCCCGGATCACCTTGGCTGCGGCGCGTTTGGTACCCACGAAGAGAATTTTTTTCTTCTTCGCCGCAAGTTTGCGAATGGTTTCCAGGGCTTCGTTGAAAGCCGGAAGAGTACGCTCTAGGTTAATGATATGAATTTTGTTGCGGGCACCGAAAATGTACTCGTCCATTTTCGGATTCCAGAATCTGGTTTGATGGCCGAAGTGCACACCAGCGGCCAACATGTCACGCATGCTGATTGAAGTCATATTCTGTCTCCGGGTTGAGCCTCCACACACCCCATGTTCGAACCACCTCACGGCAGCACCCGCGAACACGTGTCGGTATGTGTGAGTCGTTATTAAATTGAATTGCCTCTCGGCGGCGCGCTTTATACCACAAACGATTCCGTGCTTAAACCGGCCTGATGTCGATAAAGCAGGGATAAGTGACGATTACTTAAAGCATTCAGGCCTGTGTTAGACTTTCCCCGGCGCCAAGAGCGGTCCGTCCCCTGATGTGTGGAAAGGATGCCGGGAAAGGTCATCGCGGATTCGGCTGTGCGGCATGCCACGAGTCAACGACGCCTGTTCAGAGTATTCCGAGCCCAACTTCCGAGATGCCCTAATTATGTCTATATCCCTGCGTACCCCCGAAGAAGCGGAGAAAATGCGTGTCGCCGGCCAACTTGCAGCGTCGGTTCTCGATATGATCGAACCCCACATTCAGCCGGGTGTCAGCACAGAAAAACTGGATCAACTCTGCCACGATTACATTGTGGATGAGTTGCAAGCCATTCCGGCACCACTCAACTACCGCAACGGCCCAGGTGGCGTACCCTTCCCGAAATCGATCTGCACATCTGTAAATCATGTTGTCTGCCACGGCATTCCCAGTGAGCGTAAGATCTTGAAAAATGGTGATATCCTGAATATTGATATCACCGTAATCAAAGATGAGTTCCACGGAGACACGAGTAAAATGTTTACGGTAGGAAACCCCGGCATCCTGGCACAACGCCTGATTCGGGTCACCCAGGAGTGTCTCTACATCGGCATCGAAAGCGTCCGCCCAGGCGCCCAGCTGGGGGACATAGGGGCCGCCATACAACGTCATGCCGAGGCCAATCACTTCTCAGTTGTGCGGGAGTTCTGCGGCCATGGTATTCACCGGGTATTTCACGACGAACCTCAGATTCTGCATTATGGTCGGCCTGGTACCGGGCTGGTGCTGGAAGCGGGCATGAGTTTCACCATTGAGCCGATGATCAACGCGGGTAAGCGCCAGATACGCATGCTGCCAGACCATTGGACTGTCGTAACGAAAGACCACAAACTCTCCGCCCAGTGGGAGCATACTCTGATGGTTACCGAAACCGGTGCGGAGGTGTTCACCTTGCGGGCGGAGGAAACCCCCACTTGGTAACCCACAAACACCCGCCGACCAGTGAATCGCTGGAAGACGCCAGAGCAACGCTGGAAGCATTTATATCCGGCCTGGCGGAACGGTTCTGGGCGGGAGAAGACATCGAACGGCTGGTGGGTGACCGGGCCGTGTATATGGACGCCCTGCTGCGCGATCTCTGGCAGCGTATCGACTGGCGTTCCGGCGCTCCGGACACGGATCCGGACAGGGACATCGGCCTGTTTGCCGTGGGGGGCTATGGCCGCGGAGAATTACACCCCTATTCCGATATCGATCTGCTGATTCTGGTACGCGGCGAACCGGCCCGATATGGGGCACAGATCGAGGTATTCATCCAGCAGCTGTGGGACCTGAACCTGAATGTGGGGCATAGCGTAAGAAGCACCGAACAGTGTCGATGCGAAGCCGCAGCGGATATCACCGTGGCCACAACTCTGCTGGAACGACGTCCACTATTAGGCCCGATAGAACTCGATCGCAACATTGGCGATCTGTTCGCCAACGACGAGATCTGGCCCAGTGCCAAATTCTTTCGGGCAAAGCGCGATGAACAGCGAAAGCGCCACAAGCGCTTTCAGAACGTCGAGTATGACCTGGAGCCCAATATAAAAGGGGCACCCGGTGGTTTGCGGGACATACAGACCATCAACTGGATCATCAAACGCCATATCGGCAGCACCAGCCTGAAGGAACTCATTCAACAGGGATATCTGACCCAGGACGAGGGTCGCGTCATGACAGAGGGCCGTCGATTTCTGTGGCGGGTGCGTTTCGGCCTGCACCTGCTTGCAGGGCGAGCTGAAGATCGACTTCTGTTCGACTACCAGCGTACTCTGGCAGAACGTCTGGGCTATCAGGATTCCGCCGGACAGCTCGCAGTCGAACAGTTCATGCACACCTACTATCGACACGTGCTCGCACTGCGTGAAGTGAATGATATCCTGTTGCAGCATTTCGACGAGACCATTCTGCGGGCCCATTACACCCCCGTTATGGAGCCTCTGAATCAACGCTTTCAGCTGCGCGACAACTACATTGAGGTGACCTCCGAACAGGTTTTTGAAGCGCAGCCATCGGCCTTGATTGAAATGTTTGTAATAATGGCCAACCGACGTGATATCGCAGGGGTCAGGGCATCGACCATCCGGCTGATCCGCAACAGCCTGTATCTGATAACCGACACATTCCGACACGCCCCCCAGGTGACAGAGCTGTTCATTCAATTGCTGAAAGCTCCCTACACTCTGGTTTCCCAGCTCACCCGGATGCGTCGATACGGCATTCTGGGCCTCTACATTCCGGAATTCGGCCGGATCATCGGACAGATGCAGCACGATCTGTTCCACATTTATACCGTAGACGCGCATACCATGATGGTGATCCGCAATATGCGGATGTTTCGTTACCGAGCCAGCCGGGATCGTTATCCCGTCGCCGCCCATTGCGTGAAAGCAATACCCAAGATCGAGCTGCTGTATATCGCAGGCCTGTACCACGATATCGGCAAAGGGCGTGGTGGCAATCATTCGGAACTGGGCGCTCGGGATGTCATCAACTTCTGTCAGCGCCATCGCCTGTCGGAGGCCGACACCGACCTGGTGGCCTGGCTGGTGCGGGAACATCTGTCCATGTCGTCGGTGGCGCAACGTAAAGATATTCACGATCCGGAAGAAATACTCCAGTTTGCACATCACGTTGGCAGCGAAACACGACTCGACTATCTTTATGCGCTGACCGTGGCCGATATCACCGCTACCAACCCCACCCTCTGGAACAGCTGGCGCGCAACCCTCATGCGGCATCTGTACAACGAAACCCGCAAAGCCTTGCGTCGCGGGCTGGAATCGCCGCTGAGCCGTGACCGCTTTCTGGAACAGACGACAGCCAGCACCGTGCTGCGCCTGAAGGAGCGAGGCATAACTCCAGATCGGGCGGCCGAAATCTGGGAACAACCCGACCCGGAATTCTTTCTGCAACACACCCCCGTTCAGATCGCTGCAATCACCGAGGCTATCGACGCCCACGATCTGGCCGATGGCCCTCTGGTACTGGTCAGGGACATCGCCGGTCAGGTGCTGGAAGAAGGTGCCACGGAAATCTTCATCTACGCCCACGATCAACCGAATCTGTTTGCAGTAACCACCCAGGTGCTGGACCAGCTTGGATTGAGTATTCAAGGCGCGCGCATCCATACCACATCCAATGGGCATTGTTTCAACAGCTTCATGGTGCTGGATGAGAGCGGAATGCCGATCGCGAACGATCCTGAGCGAAAAGCCACCATTCGGGACCAACTGGTTCGGCAGCTCGGAAGCGGTGATCTCGCATTGCCCTCTGCTCGCCGCAGGATACCCCGTCGACTGCAACAGTTTCAGATTGTGACTCAACCGGAATTCCTGCCGGAGGAAGAAAGCCCCTACACCGCAGTGCGAATTATCGCGGCGGACAGACCGGGTCTCCTTGCCCGCATTGCGACAGTTTTCGTGGAGTACGGCCTCAAAGTTCACAGAGCCCGCATCACCACGCTGGGGGAAAAGGTGGAAGACCTGTTTTACCTCAGCGACAGCCACAACAGACCCATCAGAGATCCAGCTCTACGCAAGAAGCTGGTTGACGCTCTGCGCCGGCGACTAGACAGGGAAAGTGATGAACCCGTTCATTGAACACCTCAAGCCTTACCCCTTCGAACGACTGAATCGTCTGACCCGGAGTATCCAGCCGGCCGACGATTTCCCGCCTATTTCATTGGCCATGGGAGAACCACGACATCCAGCACCCGACTTTCTGCTGGATGCACTGAGCGATCGTGAGCTTCTGCTAACGAGCCTTGGAAAATATCCGACCACTGTCGGAGTCGAAGCGCTACGTCGTGCCATTGCCGACTGGTGTGACAGACGCTACTCCCTGGAAGGCGCGCTCTGTCCTGAGCAGCAACTGCTGCCGCTGAAAGGAACCCGAGAAGGACTTTTTTCCTTCACCCAGGCGGTTATGAGCAAAACACCCGGAAGCCTCATGATCATCCCCAATCCTTTCTATCAGATCTATGAAGGGGCGGCGTTGCTCGCGGGTGCAACACCCTACTTTCTCAATGATCCGGGCCCTGACCAATCTTATGCTGCCGTCCTGAAGAAGGTGCCGGAACAGGTCTGGCAGAAATGTGAACTGATGGTGGTCTGTAATCCCGGCAACCCTACCGGGCGCGTACTTTCCATGGAAGAACTGCATCAACTGATGGAGCTGGCAGATCGTTATGATTTCCTGTTGGCGAGTGATGAATGTTATGCCGAAATCTATCTCGACGAAGCGCATCCTCCGGCGGGCTTATTGCAGGCCTGTCGCACTGCCGGGCGGAGCGATTTTAAACGCTGCCTGGTGTTTCACAGTCTCTCCAAACGATCAAATGTTCCGGGCCTGCGATCCGGCTTCATTGCAGGAGACGCAGAGGTCATGGCCCACTACCTGAAGTATCGTACCTACCATGGGGGCGCTATGCCGATTCATGCGCAAACAGTGAGTACACTGGCATGGCAGGATGAAGTACACGTGGTTGAAAACCGGCGCCTTTACCGAGAGAAATTTCATCAGGTGACACCACTGCTCCAGCAGGTTCTCAAGGTCGGAATGCCTGATGCGAGCTTTTATCTCTGGGCTGAAGTGCCGGGAGGTGATGATGAGCAGTTTGCCCGGGATCTGTATCGTGAGAAAAATGTCACGCTGCTGCCTGGGAGCTATCTGTCCCGTGAACACAACGGAGTCAATCCAGGCCAGGGATTCGTCCGCATGGCCTTGGTTGCAGAGCCGGACCAATGTCTCGAAGCAGCGCATCGGCTGGTGGATTTTCTTACCCGGTAAGAGGCTTTATGTTAGGGTACCCGGCCCGCGCAACCCACCAGGAACAGCGACGATTCCCATGCGAAAACACCCCGACACGTCTCCTTCTTTCTGCTTTGCTTTCGGCTTGGGTCTGGCCAGCAAAAATGCCAGGGGGGACTACCTGGAGAGCTATTTTCCAGCGCCGTTGCATGCCTTGTCGGATTCTCTGGCACAGGCACTGCGAAAGATTTTCACTCAGGAACACCAGGAACTGGATCATCGCCAACTGAAAACCCTTCAGGACCTGTTCAATTCCGCCGGAGAGACCGCCCAGGCGGAAATCTGCCGAACCCTGAGCAGAACTCCTGCCACCTCCCGGGCAAGGGTCGCAGTCATGCTGACTGAGGATACTGTGATTCAAAGCGTACCCGGTGCGTACCTGAAACTGCACCTGCTCTCTCATCGTCTGGTTTTGCCGAACAGCATGATACTGGAGGGTCTGTTTGCGCATTTACCAACTGTTGCCTGGACCGACCGCGGGGCCATTGACCCGGCTGAGATCGATCAGGAAGTACTGGCTGCAAGGTTGCGGGGTGAACATCTGGTGGTTCACGGGCTGGATAAGTTTCCTCGTATGCTCGATTACGTCATTCCTTCCGGGGTACGCATTGCCGATGCCAGCCGGGTTCGGCTGGGCGCTTACCTGGGTGAAGGCACCACGGTGATGCACGAAGGCTTTATGAACTTCAACAGTGCCACCCTGGGGCCCAACATGGTGGAGGGCCGCATCTCTCAAGGAGTCGTCGTCGGTGCACACAGCGATCTCGGTGGCGGCTCCAGCACCATGGGAACCTTATCCGGCGGGGGTAACATAACCATCAGCCTGGGCGAAAACTGTCTCATTGGAGCCAATGCAGGTACCGGAATCCCCCTTGGCGACCGCTGTACCATCGAATCGGGCTTATACATCACCGCTGGAACGCCAGTACGCCTCTGCTACGAGACCGAATCCGGCGAAATTCAGGAAAAACTGGTCAAAGCTCGGGAGTTGGCGGGGCAATCTGACCTGTTGTTTCTGCGCAACGGACGCACCGGGCAGGTGGAGTGTCGCACCAATCAACGGGCCATTGAATTGAACAAAATACTGCATGCGCACAACTGATGAGCCACCTGGATGCATTGCTATGACCGGCCCCCACATGAGTGCTACCGTAGAACTGGCATGCGAGCTGATTCGAAGGCCATCCGTCACCCCCGACGATGCTGGCTGCCAGACGTTGCTGGCAGAGCGTCTGGCACGACTTGGATTCGATATACAACACCTGCCTTTCGGCGCGGTTTCAAATTTCTGGGCCAGGCTCGGTGAGTCATCGCCCGTGCTCGTGTTTGCAGGTCATACGGACGTGGTGCCACCAGGACCGGAAGCGGCCTGGGCGAGCCCGCCCTTTGCACCCACCATTGAAGTGGTAGCAGGGTCCAGTGGTGACGAGCTGATCCTGCGAGGTCGTGGTGCGGCGGACATGAAGGGGTCGCTTGCCGCCATGCTGGTTGCGGTAGAAGAGTTTCTCGCTGAATTATCTCTTACGAATTCGGCCAGGCGTTTCGATGGAAGTATTGCGTTTCTGATTACCAGCGATGAGGAAGGCCCCGCTCTCGACGGCACCCGGCGCGTGGTGGAGACTCTGGTAAAGGAAGGCACCGTTCTCGACTACTGCATTGTCGGCGAGCCCTCCTCCCAGGCGTATCCCGGCGATACACTGCGCAACGGTCGGCGGGGTTCACTCGGTGGCACCCTCACTCTGCACGGGGTTCAGGGCCATGTCGCCTACCCTCACATGGCACGCAATCCAATCCATGAATTTGCACCCGTATTGAACGAACTGTCCCGGCACCACTGGGATGACGGCGATGACTTTTTCCCACCGACCAGTCTGCAGTTTTCCAATATTCATTCCGGAACAGGTGCTACAAACGTCATTCCAGGGGAACTCGAAGCCCACTTCAACCTCCGCTACAACACCCATCAGACGCCTGAGGGTCTGATCAAGAAGATAGAGAATATCCTCGCATCACATGGTGTTACGTTTGATATCGAATGGGAGTTATCAGGATCCCCTTTCCTCACCCAACCCGGTGAGCTCACTGATTCCGTCAGCCGGGCGATACGACGTGTCACCGGGCTGAATCCCGAACTCTCCACGGGAGGCGGCACATCAGACGGCCGTTTCATTGCACCCACCGGCTGTCAGGTGGTTGAACTGGGCCCGGTGAACGCCACCATCCATCAGGTGAATGAGTGGGTGCACCTCGAACATCTGGATGTGTTGAAAGACCTCTACCGAACAAGTCTGCAGGAATTGCTGGGTACAGCGGATGGCGCAGCGTCGCAAGAAACGCATTCGAGTGGTACCTGATGCGCCGTCGCACCTACTATCTGCTGGGTGGCCTCGCCTTCATTGCGACCCTGATCGCCTTTGCACCCGCCTCTCTGCTGGGCAGAGCGCTCTCCAAAACATCAGATATTGCACTCTACCGGAACCAGGGTTCCTTATGGGTAGGGCACGGCCAACTGGATTATCGAAACCAGCCTCTGGGAGAATTGTCCTGGCGTTTCGAGCCGTCGAGTCTTTTACACCTGAACGTGGGGTTTCATCTCGAGTTGAACGCACCGGCTCACCACTTCAGCGGGTCTCTCATACGGTCCCTGAAGAGTACAGAGCTCCTCGGGGACGCCGTGATTCGACAGGCGTCCATGGATCAGATTCTCAGAGCCTACGATATTTCCGCACCCGGTGAGATTCTAGTGAAGAATCTCCAGCTCAAATTCCCGGATGCATCCGGGGATTCAGACACCACCGATGAATCGGCTTCAACGGAGGACCGCTCCGGCCCTGCAGTTCGACTGCCCTGGATCACCGGGGAAGTGCACTGGAGCGGTGGTCTGGTCAGGTATCGATTGAGCGGGCATGATTTCCAGAAGCAACTGCCTCCCATCGTCGGGTACATAGAGACCGACAACGGAATACCGGAAATGACGACCTATCTGGACACCGCACAAGCGTCTGATCCGGTCTCTTCCGGAACCCAGGATACGCCTCTGATACTGGCACGCCTGGACAACCAGGGATGGTTGACGCTGGGAATCACTCGGGCCTTTACCGAACTCGCCGGGCAGCCCTGGCCGGGGAGTGAACCGAGTCACGCAGTCGTTCTGGAGGTGCAGGAAAAAGTGTTTTAGAATCCAGCACTTAACCCTGCGATTATTGAATGATGTTTAACTTCAGTCCAAGACTGGTCGAGCCAGCTAAATTACTGATAATAATAGGAATTGCCTATACTCTGGCGACCACTGGATTGTATTTCATCAGTCCACCCCAGCCCCAGAACCCAGCAGGTGAACGCAGCAGAAATGAAACGATGAGACCCGGCAGCCTGGATGTCGCAGAGATCGCAGCCTTGCACCTCTTTGGTGAAGCCTCGGATACCCCGGCAGAATCCCTTGCAGGCAACTACACTGCGCCGGAAACCCGTCTGCAGCTTGAGCTACTCGGGGTGTTTCAATCCGAAGCCGGAGACACATCAGCTGCCATCGTGGCGGAACGCAACAAGCCGGGCATTCTGTATCAGGTGGGCGATAAGATGCCGGGGAACGCGGTACTCACAGAAGTCTTCGTCGACCGGATCGTGCTGCGCCGGGGCAGCGTCTACGAAACGCTTCGGTTCAGTGAAGAGTCTGCACTGCTGGCCAGCAATGAAGCCGCGAGTCCGGAAGACTCTCGCGTGCAGAACGCATCTTTCGGACAACGCCAACCGCTAGGCACTCCCACCACCGGTCGTGACGCCCGCAATGGAACGGCCACGACGTCCAGAGGCAGCATCCGGGAGTTCGTGACCGGTTACCGTCAGCAACTGCAAGAGGATCCGGACAAGGCTCTGGCGAGCATCGGTCTCACACCCGTCGCAGCCGGGCAGTCAAAAGGCTACAAGCTGGGAAATCTTGCGAACTCGCCACAACTCAGAAGCACGGGCCTGCAACCCAATGACGTGATTCTGTCGGTAAATGGACAACCCGTGGGCGACGTGCAACAGGATCAGATGCAACTCGACAACGTATTATCCCAGGGCACCGCACGCCTGGAAGTGCAACGCGGGCAACGCCGTTTTTACGTCACGGCAAAACTTTAAGCGCCGCTCACAACAGGCAGTCATCATGAAAACACCAACAAACAAGCGTTCCGGCCTGCTGTTCACTGCGTTGCTTACCAGCCTGATCAGCCTGGTTCTGATAGCCAGCCCGGGTCTGGCGCAGGAACAGACCTGGAAAATAAATCTGAAGAACGCCGACATCAATGAATTCGTTACCCAGGTCGCTTCAATCACCGGAAAAACCTTTGTCGTGGATCCGCGGGTAAAAGGCAAGGTCACGGTCATTTCGAACACCAGCCTCGACAAAGAGGGGATATTTGAACTGTTTCTCGCCGTACTCAGAGTACACGGTTACGCCACGATCTATGCCGGGGACATCATCAAGATCCAACAGCAGCAGGTGGCAAAACAGGGGCCGACACCGATGGGTGCGAAGGTCGAAGGCGAACAGATGGTGACCCGGGTTATCGCCGCCCAGAATGTGGATGCTGCGGAACTGGTTAAAATTCTACGCCCCATGATTCCCCAGTTCGGACACATCGCAGCTGTGAGCAAACCGAATGTCGTCATCATCAGCGACTATGCCGACAACATCCAGCGCCTCAGAACCATTATTCAACAGATCGATGTGGCCGATGAAGACCAGATCGTAATGGTGCCCCTGAAGGAAGCGTATGTGGGCACTCTGGTGCAGATGCTGGAAAAGGTGGCTCCGGAACAGATCGGAAGAGGGGCAAAGGGTCCTCAGTCGATTCAGGTCATCGCGAACGAACGTAACAATTCCCTGGTGCTGAGAGGGAAACCGCGACCGATAGCGGAAGTGCTGAAGCTGATCGACAAGCTCGACCAGCCCGCGACCAGCACTGGCACCACTCAGGTGCTTCGATTGAAGTATGCCGATGCAGTTAACGTGGCGGAAATTCTGAATGGCCTGATGAGCGACAGGCCGGCACAGGAAAATGCCCCCGAAGAAAACACCAATATTCAAGCCGATGAGAGCCTGAATGCCATCGTGGTGCGGGCGGACCCGACCACCATGGCAGAAATAACCGACACCATACACAAGCTCGACCTGAGACGGACCCAGGTACTGATCGAAGCGGCCATCGTGGAGGTCTCTCTGAGCAAGAACACCGATGTAGGCGTCGACCTGGCAGGGGTCGATGCCGGAAACTCGGCGATCCCTCTGTTCAGTACGGCCTTGAGCTCGACCCTCGGCCCCCTCATCGCCGCCCTCACCCCGGATGAGACGGGTGCAATACCGAACCCCATCTCCGCCGTGGGCACACTGCAATCTCCCTCGATCGCCGTCGCCAAGATCAATCCTGACAGCTTCTCCTTCGGCGCCGTGCTGCAGGCTCTGGTAGTCAACAGTGAAGCGAATCTGCTGTCGACACCCAGCATCATGACTCTGGACAACGAAGAAGCCTCTATCGTCGTGGGCCAGGAGGTGCCATTTCGAACCGGGTCATTTACCACCAACACGGATGGCGCGAACAACCCTTTTACCACTATTCAGAGACAGAATGTGGGACTCACGCTCACCGTAACACCGCATATTCATGAAGGAAATTCACTGCGCCTGGAAGTGTCTCTGGAGTCATCGAGCGTTCTGGATACCGGCCTCAGCAGCGGCCAGGCCGGCTTTTCTGACGTGGTAACCAACAAGCGGACCCTCGACAACGCGATTCTGGCAGACGACAAACAGACCATCGTTCTGGGTGGCCTGATATCGGATGACATCACCGACACCACACGGAAGGTACCACTACTGGGTGACATTCCTCTTCTGGGCAAGCTGTTTCAGAACAAGTCGAACAAGAAAACCAAGCGCAATCTGCTGATCTTCCTGCGACCTACGATTCTGGAGAGTCGCGAGGATGTCGCGAGCGCTACCGATCAGAAATATTCCAACATCTGGGAAATCGAAATCCGCTCTGCGCCACCAAAAGGTCAGATTCCTCCTATCGACACCATTTACGAAGGTCGCCAGTAGGCTCAAACCTTTAAGGGGAAGGGGTTCGATGAGCATTCGAAATGCATACTACCGTTTGAATAAAGCATTTCTAGGCTGGCTGACGCGCCCCAATGTGGTCGTAAGCCCTGAATTCGATGCATCCAGAAATCCATGTTACGTCTTGAATCAACAATCGCTGACAGACCTTGCGGTACTGGACCTGGTGTGTGAGAAACAGGGAGCAGTACGCCCGACCGAACATTTTTCCACGCCTCAGCTCAATGCCGAGCCCCGCTATTTCTACCTGAACAGGGCCGTGAGAAGAATACTGCGAAGAAATGTTCGACAGGGTTACCCCGCGCGAATGGTTAAAATTCTTGCCGCTGCGCTGGATGGCGTTGAACAGAACATCGATCTGGTGCCGGTGTCCGTATTCTGGAGCCGGGCACCGGATAAAGAGAAGTCTCTTCTTAAATTACTGCTCTCAGAACGCTGGGCAACGACATC
>Ga0114931_10000691_pt1 | contig 41924 bp, 43 predicted proteins | sample 2SBtaG_FD_89579 | JGI IMG/M metagenome (GOLD analysis project Ga0114931, IMG submission 89579) | Deep subsurface microbial communities from Kolumbo volcano to uncover new lineages of life (NeLLi) - 2SBTROV14_V59a metaG | ecosystem: Environmental > Aquatic > Marine > Volcanic | place: Kolumbo... | reverse complement strand
GGGCCGTCAGTTCCAGCAGGATGTCCGGGTCTTCCTTGCTCAGTGCACGAAACCGTGAATAGCTGATCTCCGCGACCTCGCACTCGCCGCGGGTCCGTACCCAGGCGCTGCGATTGGGCTGTTCACCGAATAGCCCCATTTCCCCGAAAAATCCGCCGGCATTGATATAGGCCAGCACGATCTCATGACCGTCTTCGTCCTCGATCAGGACACTGACCGAGCCGCTGATGATGTAATAGAGGACATCCGGCTGGTCGCCGGCATAGATGATGACACTCTTGCCCGGGTACTTGCGTCGGTGGCAATGTTCCAGGAAACGCTGGACGCAGGGATTATCGACATCCGGGATCCTGGCAGTATCCATGTTTAAGGCCTGTGGAAGTCCTAGCATACAGCTGTTATCGACCCGCCAGACGCTATCTTGAGAATGCTGTCTGGCGTCACCGGGAACTGTGATAGGCTTCACAATCCTTGCATTCCGGGGGTTGCATGAAGGCACGCATCAAGTGGCTGGAAGGGGCCGCATTTGTCGGTGAGTCGGGCAGTGGCCACAGTGTGGTCATGGACGGACCGCCTGCCAGCGGTGGCCGGGACATGGGTATCCGTCCCATGGAGATGCTGCTAATCGGCATGGGTGGCTGTACAGCGTTTGACGTGATGTTGATACTGGGCAAGGCGCGTCAGCCGGTGACCGACTGCGTGGTGGAAATCGATGCGCAGCGCGCCGAACAGGCCCCGAAAGTATTTACCCGTATCCATGTACATTTTATTGTCAGCGGCAATGGCCTGTCTGAAAAACAGGTCCAGCGGGCCGTTCACCTGTCTGCCGAAAAGTATTGTTCCGCCTCGATCATGCTCGGCAAGGCCGCCGCGATTACCCATGATTTTGAAATCGTGTCCAGGGATGCCGGTGTAGCGGCATCATGAACCGGCCACTGGCAACGCTCGGGATGCGCCATATTGCGTTGAATGCCCGAAAACTTGAGGAGTGCGAACACTTTTACGTGGTATTGCTTGGTATGACCGTCGAATGGCGGCCGGACGATGACAATGTTTACCTGACCTCCGGGAATGACAACCTGGCACTGCACCGGGCCGCCGGGGATGTATCCCCCGGGCCGGGTCAGCGTCTCGACCATATCGGTTTTTTTATCGCCAGTGAGGAACAGGTCGATGCGTGGTATACCTTTCTGTCAGCGCACGGTGTCCCTGTCAAGTCACCGCCAAAGACGCACCGTGACGGCGCCCGCAGTTTTTATTGCAGCGATCCGGAAGGGACCATGGTCCAGGTCATCTACCACCCGCCACAGTCGGCCTGACCTGATCTGACCGGAAAATTTCTCAGATTCGAAAGGCTGCGGTGGTCATGAGGCGGGACATCAGCGTCATGGCCTTTTTTGCCGGCTCCGGCAGCTCTGTGCCACCGTTGTTGACGGCGGAATCCCGATGCCTGGCCTCGTCGGTTTTCATCTGCGCCAGGATGGCCCGGGATTTCCTGTCATTCTCCGGCAGGCGTTGCAGGTGCCCTTCCAGATGCGTGACGACTTGCTGCTCGGTTTCTGCGAGGAAGCCGAGGCTCCACCTGTCGCCCAGCAATCCGGTGACAGCGCCCAGCATGAATGAGCCGGTATACCAGACCGGGTTCAGCAGGCTGGTGTGACCGCCCAGTTCCCCGACACGTTGCCGGCACCATGCCAGGTGATCGTTTTCCTCGTCAGCGGCCTGTTGCATCTGCTCCCTGACCTCGCGGTTTCGGGCGGTCAATGCCTGTCCCTGGTAGAGCGCCTGCGCGCATACCTCGCCCGCATGATTGACGCGCATCAGGCAGAGGCTCTCTGCCTGGCTGGTTGCCGTGAAATCATCGTCCTGCCGGGGTTCTGCCGGATTGGGCCGGCCCGTTCCAGCGAGTTCGCCAAAGACAGTCCGCACCGCCTGATCCAGCTGCTTGATACAGCGATCAGCTAAATCCTGTTTTCTGGATTCCATCGTACCAAGATAGCATGCCCACGCGGGTGCGTCCCGGACAGGCTGTCAGTCACGATGCTCTTCTTGTATGGTGCGTACATGGCCTATTACCGCTACCACGTGTTTTTCTGTACCAATCTGCGTGCCGACGGCAGCGCTTGCTGCCAGCGTTTTGATGCGCAGGGGATGCGCGATTATGCCAAACAGCGCAGCAAGCAACTGGGTATCGCCGGGCACGATGGCGTGCGTATCAATACGGCCGGTTGCCTCGACCGCTGCCAGGAAGGCCCGGTTCTGGTCGTCTACCCGGAGGGGGTTTGGTATACCTATATAGATCAGTCAGATGTCGATGAGATCATCGAGGAGCACCTGGTCCACGGCCGGATCGTCGAGCGTTTGCGAATTTAGCGCGGCCTCTGAGCATTGTGCTAACAGACTATTCTGTAAGTAATTTCTACTGAATTTATATTTAATCAATAAAAACAAATAGATACTATTTTCTTGCCTGCAGGCAAAAAGTAAATCATTTCGACGCTTGACTTTAGCGACAGTATATTAGAGAATGCTAACACGCTGATTGGCTTGCCCCCCTATCTTCTTTAGCCAATCAGTGCTCCTCCACCTCCCCCCAAGGAGGTTTATTAAGCGCGGTTTCCAAAACCGCGCTTTTTTTTTGACCGCAGCAAGGCGGCAGGTTGCGATTCAGGCGCTGTGCCTTGTAAGTTTCCAGCCGCTTATGTAACATCCCCGCTCTTGTTTTTCAGGGCAGGATCCGGAGCGCAGCAGATGAGCACATTTTCCGCAAAACCACATGAGGTGAATCATGACTGGTTCGTTGTTGATGCGGCAGGTAAAACCCTGGGACGTCTGGCTTCGGAAATCGCACGACGTTTACGCGGGAAGCACAAACCGGAATATACGCCGCATGTCGATACCGGTGACTATATAATTGTGGTCAATGCCGACAAGGTGCAGGTAACCGGCAACAAGGCGACCGACAAGATGTATCACCATCACACCGGGTATGTGGGTAATCTGAAGTCCATCAGTTTCTAGAAGCTGCAAGCCAGGACTCCGGGCCGTGTCATTGAACTGGCTGTCAAGGGTATGCTGCCCCGTAATCCGCTGGGCCGCGCCATGTACCGCAAACTCAAGGTGTACGCCGGACCGGACCACCAGCATGCTGCCCAGCAACCCAGACCGCTGGATATTTAAAGAAAACTGCCGGCGAACCGGCGGTAACAGGAATAGCCGAATATGAGTGATATCTACTACAGTACCGGACGCCGCAAGTCTTCAACGGCGCGGGTTTTTCTGCGCAAGGGGCGTGGCGACATAACAGTCAACAAACGGCCACTGGATCAGTATTTCGGCCGCGAAACCGCACGTATGATTGTGCGCCAGCCGCTGCAGACCGCCAATATGACCGATCATTTTGATATTACCGTGACGGTTAAAGGCGGCGGCGGCAGTGGGCAGGCCGGTGCCATCCGGCATGGGATCACCCGCGCATTGATTAAATATGACGGTGAGTTGCGTTCACCTCTGCGCCGCGCCGGTTTTGTCACCCGCGATGCCCGTCAGGTGGAACGCAAGAAAGTCGGCCTTCACAAGGCCCGCCGCGCACCGCAGTTCTCGAAGCGTTAATCCTTCTGTTGGCGGATCGTCTAACGGCAGGACAGAGGACTCTGACTCCTCTAATCTAGGTTCGAATCCTAGTCCGCCAGCCATTAATGAAACCCGCCGTCAGGCGGGTTTTGTTATGGCGGACTGGGATGAGAACCTCAGGTTCGACTAACGCGCGGCAGCGCGTTAGAACGTCGGAGCGTAGCTCCGGCGGCCCCGAAGGGGTGAGGGCCCTCGGCCCGAATAATCCTAGTCCGCCAGCCATTAATGAAATCCGCCGTCAGGCGGGTTTTGTTATGGCGAGTCGATTGTTATCTGTCGCGTTCCAATTCAGACTCTGACCCGAATGGCACTGACTTAAGCCGTTCACCCTGTGTTTTCTCCCTCTCCCTTGAATGAGGATGTCGCAAAAGGTGTTCGTGCTATCGTGCGCCGTGCGCACCATTCCAAACAAAGAGTTTCGCTTCCCGAACGGTGCGCACGGCGCACCCCGCATTGTTTTTACAACACTCTCCAAAGGGGAGAAGGGACTGATTTTACGCTGTTCGGGTTTAAGTAAGTGCCATTGCGTGCTGCCCCCGCTTATCGCCTGAGGCCAACTTGAGTATCAACTGTGTCGTACCGGAGGTATGGGTCGCGGGGATCGGTTTATCTCCTGCAATTTCTGCTGCCGCCAGGAATACAATGGGCCATCCCGGGTGCAATGTCTTGGTAGTGCCCCGCGGATGGCGTGATGCACCCATACTCCGGCGCTGACCGTATATCAACTTTAACAATATGTAATATATAGGAAAAATACTGGACACGGAGCGTGTCCAGTCTGGGATCCGGCGAAGATTGTTGCAAAACCACAACAGAAAATGACAGAGTGTAGTTTTTTTGAAAAAACCTGTTGCATTTATGCATTTTGTTGTTGTAAAGTGCTCGCGTGCAATGACGATAGACCTAGTTTCGTTAATCTTTACATAACTGTGTTGAGGGGAAAATCATGAATACCAGAAAACTTTTACCTGCGATGATCGGTGCCATCCTGGCCGGCGGCATGGCGTCTGCTCAGGCTGACGTGCAGGTCTTCGGTCACCTGGATGAGTCGGTTAACAGAATCGATGGCCATTCCAGGAGTGACACCCGCCTGATCTGTACCACCTGCTCCATCGGCTTCAAGGGCAGTGAAGACCTGGGTAACGGCCTGAAGGCGATCTTCAAGTTGGACTATCAGTTCGATATCAACAACCGCAATACCGGCAAGGCCAGTGCCAAGAGTAAGAAGGGTAAAATTGTCACGGGTACGAGCGCGGGTGCCGTTACTGGTACCACCTCTGCCGCTATTGTTACCAATGTCAAGGATACCTCTTCCATCACCGATCGTGACCAGTGGTTGGGTCTGGCCGGCAACTTCGGCCAGGTGCGTGTCGGCACCATCTCCACCGTGTACAAATCACACGGCGCCATGCTCGACCCGGTTTACCATACCCTTGTCCAGCAACGTGATCTCGGTATCCAGTCCGGCCTGCACACCGGTGCCGGTGACAACGGTCAGGGCCGTGCCACCAACACGCTGCGTTATGACAGCCCCAGCTGGAATGGCCTGAAGGTCGGTGGCACCTACACACTGACGCCGGATACCGACAACAAAGGCGACAACGGCTACGGCGGCGGTATCAGCTACCAGAACGGTGGCATCCTGGCGTTTGCCGACTACGTCACCAATGACCGCGGCGGCGATGACGAGGCCTGGAAGCTCGGCGCCAAGTACACCCTGAACAACTTCAGTGTGTTTGGCCAGTATGAGATAGACGGTGGCCTGATCACAGCGCGCAGGGCGGGTACTATCACCGGTGGTAAGCAGAACGGCGATGGTGCGGATGTCTGGATGGTGGGCGGAGTCTACACCATGGGCAACAACATGCTCACTGCGTCCTATGGGCAGGGGAGTGCTCTCAAGAAGAGGAAGGCAGCTTCAGCCCAACCGGCTCTCGGTAGCGATGACTACATAGCCTGGGAGGTCGTCGGTGTGCATAACCTCAGCAAGCGCACCCTGGCGTATGCCGGCTATGCCAGTGTCAATCCTGACCAGAATGGTGTCCACAATACCCAGCAGTACACCATGGGTATGAAGCACAAGTTCTAATCGGAACAGGGAAGCGGGGTCGATTGGCCCCGTTTTCTCTTCCGGTTTGTGAATGCGAAGAGAACCAATAGGGTGGCAGCGACGGTCGGGAGTAGCGATGCCATGCCTGGTATGTTGTATAAATGCAACGAATAGAGGCACTTAATCGTTGTATTTATACATCAGATTCTATAAAGTAGTATCTTATACAGGCAGTTATAACTGTGGCGTATATAACTCATAATGAGTGTGGTAGGGGGAAGATTATGACCAGGAAAATGTTGCCAGCCATGATTGGCGCCATTTTGGTGAGTGGAGTGAGCATCGCTCACGCAGATGTGCAAGTGTTCGGGCATATTGATACCAGTATCGACGCCACCGATCAGGATGGGGGTACTGATGATCAAACCCTTAATTGCACCACCTGTTCCATCGGTTTCAAGGGCAGCGAAGACCTTGGTAATGGCCTGAAGGCGATCTTCAAGCTGGATTTCCAGTACGATATCACCCAGCGCAATACCGGCAAGGCCAAGGCCAAGAAGAAGGGCGGCTTCGTCACGACACCCACCGGAGCTGGTGGTGTTGCGACGACAACCGGTACAGTCGTGACCAGTGTCAAGGATACCTCTTCCATCACCGATCGTGACCAGTGGCTGGGTCTGGCCGGCAATTTCGGCCAGGTGCGTGTCGGTACTATCTCTACCGTGTACAAGTCGCATGGCGCCATGATTGATCCGATCTATCGCACGGCGCTGCAGTTGCGTGATCGTGGGCTGCAATCCAATATGCATACTGGCGCGGGTTCAAATGGCCAGGGCCGTGCCGAGAATACCATTCGCTATGACAGCCCAAGCTGGAATGGCCTGAAGGTGGGCGCCACTTTCACGCTGTCGCCGGATAATAAAAACGACGGTGACAACGGGTACGGTGGGGGTATCAGCTACGAAAATGCCGGTGTGCTGGTCTTTGCTGACTACATTACCAACAACACCGGACGCGATGATGATGCCTACAAGATAGGCGGCAAGTACACCCTGAATAATAATATCGCTTTCATGGGGCAGTATGAATTTGATGGCGGCCTGATCACCAGCAAGGCGGCGGGTACAACCGGTGACGGGGCGGATACCTGGTTCCTGGGCGGGTCTTTCACACTGGGTAACAACATGCTGTTCGCAAGTTATGGGCGTGCCGATGGCGGTGACCGCCTCAGCGACTACAACGCATTCAACCTGGTGGGTACCCACTCCATGAGCAAACGTACCAAGATCTATGCCGGTTATAGTAATATTGACTGTGATGATCAGGATACGAATGTTTGCAGCAAGGTTGGCCCCAAGGCGGGTGAGGATGAGCAGATCAGTTTCGGCATGAAGCACATTTTCTGAGAGCATCATCGAAGCACTGGTAATAAACGGGGCCGGTCGGCCCCGTTTTACTTTGTCGGGACAATGGCATGCGTTGTGTAACCCGTAATTCATCTATTACAGGCAAATTGCGTGTATTACCACCGGGTCCAAGTCGATCCAGGTTGTTGTTACTGGTGCTGGCCATCTGGCTGGTAAACGCCTGTGCTGTCCGGCCACTGGCCGAGCCACCCGCAGTTATTCATGCAGATGCCCACAATGGCGGCACTGTCGTGGGATTCAGTCACTCCGGCGAGTTGCTGGCCTCGGGCGGCTGGGAAGGTGCGATCCAGCTCTGGCAAATGCCGGGCGGGGCGCCGCTGCAGCGCTGGCAGGCCCACAGCGATTCGGTCAACGGTGTGGCTTTCAGCGTCGATGATGCGCTGCTGATTACGGCCGGCTACGACGGTGAGCTCGTGGCATGGACCCTGGATGGCAAGGCGGTCCGGCGCGTGACGACCGCGGCGCCGGTGACCCATATGGTAGCGAATCCGGTTCTGGATCGGGTGCTGACCGGACACAGTGATGGCAGTGTGCGGCTTTGGCGATTCTCCGATTTCGCCTTGCTGAGTGAACAGCAATTGCATCACGGCAGGGTCAAGGCCGTCGCGATTGATCCCCGCATGCGGCGTTATGCCTCCAGCGGCTCGGATGGCAATGTGTATGTATGGAGTGAAACCGGGGAGACGGTCGAACTGCCGGCGCCACCGACCGATGCCTGGTCACTGGTGTTTTCCCCTGGCGGCCGGCAGCTGTTCGGTGGGACCTGGTTCCGCCTGCTGCGCTGGGATCTTGAGAACCATGCCCTCACTGTCCTGCCGACAGAGCACCACGGCATTATCCGCGCTATTCAGTTTTCCGCATCTGGCGACGAATTGGCAAGCATCAGTCGGCAGACCGACAGTTCTGTGTATTTTCTCGATCCGGAAACGGCCGGGGTGACGCGCCGGTTCCAGCAGCATGACTTGTGCGGGGCAGCGATTACCACCTCACGGGACGGGCGCTATCTGGCCACCACGAGTGATGATGCCAGTGTACGCATCTGGGATCTGAAAACACCGCACAGTCCGGAACGCTAGTGTTGTGAGTCTGGAGTTCGCATAAAAACTGTGACTATCGAAGGTTGGGTTTACCCTGAAGGGCACAAGAGCCCGAAGGGCGTAACCCAACGGATCGAAACCATACGAACTTCGGACTCATGACACCAGGAGCCTGTCGGGCTTGGGGTTCATAGCCGGGGTGTATTACGAACGCTATGTCAGTGTCTTGACGCCTTCCGGTGTGCCCAGCATCAACACGTCGGCGGGCCGTATCGCAAAAATCCCCACGGTCACAATACCCGGAAGATCGTTGAGTTCCTGTTCCAGCTTGACGGGGTCCATAATCTCCAGGTTGTGAACATCGAGGATGTCATTCCCGTTATCGGTCGTGAAACCTTCCCGGTAGATCGGCTGGCCGCCACGTTTGACGAGCTCGCGGGCTACAAAACTGCGTGCCATCGGGATTACCTCGACGGGTAAGGGAAATGCGCCGAGAACATCAACCAGTTTGCTCCCGTCGGCGATGCAGACAAACTTGCGGCTGGCGGCCGCGACGATCTTCTCCCGGGTCAGTGCGCCACCCCCTCCCTTGATCAGGTGCAGGTAGTGGTTGGACTCGTCGGCACCATCGACATAGATTGACAGCCCGTTAACACTGTTCAGGTCCAGCACCGGGATGCCATGTGCGGCAAGGCGTTGGGCGCTGGCTTCCGAGCTTGCCACAGCCCCGTCAATCCGGTGTTTTATTCCGGCCAGACCATCAATGAAGTGGTTGGCGGTCGAACCGGTACCGATACCGATGACAGTACCGGTTTCAACATGCTCCAGTGCGGCCATGGCCACCATCTTTTTCATTTCATCCTGCGTCATTTTCAGGCTCCCTGTCGATTACTGTGCAAAATGATACCCGCGGGCAGGGAGGTTGTCATTGCCGGTATCTGGGCAAGCCGCCATTGAACTGATAGGGTATGCGGTATGCTGGAACGCTACCTGAAAATGATCTCGGAATCGTGTGTCTATGATATCGCGTTGGAAACGCCGCTGGTGTCGGCGGATCGTCTGTCCAGTCGCCTGGGCAACACGGTGTGGATGAAGCGTGAAGACCTGCAGCCGGTACATTCGTTCAAGCTCCGCGGGGCTTATAACAAACTGGCGAGTTTGTCTGCCGAAGACTGCCGTAAGGGCGTCATCGCGGCTTCGGCGGGTAACCATGCGCAGGGGGTAGCGCTTGCGGCGCGTAATCTGGGTATCAAGGCATTGATTGTCATGCCGGTAACCACCCCTTCCATCAAGGTCGCATCCGTCAAGCAGCTGGGTGCCCGGATAAAACTTTCCGGGGACACTTATGATGAAGCCTATTCCGTTGCAGCCGGGATTGCCGAGACAAGGGGGATGGCCTTTGTTCACCCCTATGATGATCCACTGGTCATTGCCGGGCAGGGCACCATTGCGCTGGAGATTCTGCGCGCACACCAGGGTGATTTGCATGCGATCTTTGTTCCCGTGGGCGGCGGCGGGCTGATTGCAGGTATCGCCGCTTGCGTCAAGGCATTGAAGCCAGCGGTCAAGGTGATCGGTGTAGAGCCCGACGAGGCGTCCTGTATGTACGAGGCACTGAAGCGCGGGCGTCGTGTCAAACTCAAGCAGGTGGGCATTTTTGCCGATGGCGTCGCTGTCAGACAGGTGGGGAAGGAACCGTTCCGGATTGCCCGGCACTATGTGGACGAAGTGATCGTCGTCAATACCGATGAAATCTGTGCAGCTATCAAGGATATCTTTGATGATTGCCGTTCTGTCGTCGAGCCGGCCGGGGCGCTGGCGATTGCCGGTATAAAACAGTATGTAGGGCGTACCGGCATCAGCGGCGCCGAACTGGCTGCTATCAACAGTGGGGCGAATATCAACTTTGACCGGTTGCGTCACGTGTCGGAGCGGGCCGAGATTGGTGAACATCGTGAGGTATTGCTGGCGGTATCCATTCCGGAAGAACCCGGCAGTTTCCGGCGCTTCTGCCGTGCCCTGGGAAAGCGGGGCATCACGGAATTCAATTATCGTTATGCTGACATGCAGCAGGCTCACGTGTTTGCCGGTGTGCAACTGGAAGGGGGGAAACAGGAGCGTGACCTGCTTGTCAACAAGTTGCGTGATGCCGGCTATCCGGTTGAAGACCTGACCAACAGTGAAATTGCGAAGCTGCATATCCGTTACATGGTCGGTGGCAGGGTCGCCGGACTAACGGATGAAGTGCTTTACCGGTTCCAGTTCCCGGAACGCCCCGGCGCTCTGCTGACCTTCCTGACATCCATGGGCAAGCGCTGGAATATCAGCCTGTTCCACTATCGCAATCACGGAGCGGAATATGGACGTGTACTCGTCGGTATCCAGGTGCCGCGCAACAGCCGCAAGGAATTCAGGGGGTTTCTGAACGATCTGGGTTACCTGTACTGGGAAGAGACCGGGAGCAAGGCCTATCACCTGTTTCTGGGGGATGCCACCGCCGGACAGGGTTAGCTATACCGGTATTGCCCACCCTTGCGCTCGCGACGATGGACAGTTCGTCCCTGTGTCCCTTCCCTGTCCCCGCGATGTATCTACGTCCCTGTAGACAAAAAAAAGCCCGTACTTAAAAAGTACGGGCTTTTTTCGTCAGGATTGCCCGGGAAGAACCATGGTTCTTCCGGGTGATCCGTAACTAACGCCGCTTGCGTTTCACAGCCTTCTTCTTGGTCTTGCGCTTGACGGCCTTTTTCTTGACCTTGCGCTTGACCTTGCGTTTCACGGCTTTCTTCTTGGTCTTGCGCTTGACCTTGCGTTTCACAGCCTTTTTCTTGACCTTGCGCTTGACCTTGCGTTTCACGGCTTTCTTCTTGGTCTTGCGCTTGACCTTGCGCTTGACCTTGCGTTTCACAGCCTTCTTCTTGACCTTGCGCTTAACCTTGCGTTTCACAGCCTTCTTCTTGGTCTTGCGCTTCGTCGTTGCCTTCTTTCTCTTGGGTGCTGCCTTCCTCTTTACTGCGCGCTTCTTTGCAGTGGTCTTTCTCTTGGCTTTTTTCTTTGTAGCCATACCTAACCTCCATTGCAGTCGAATTGCCCACGGTGAGTATAAACAAAGATTTACAAATTACCAATTATTTTTTAATGGAAATTTAACCGGAAGAAATTGAAAAAACGACGTAAACATTTCGAATGTTTTATTGCATGCATGATGCATTTAAATGATGGGCAGTTTCGGATAACGGAATGCATGTAAAAGTTTCAGTGCTGACACATTTCCAAACTGATGTACGCATTACATGGATACAAATATTTGTAGCGTGTGTGTTCGTGCCTGATTTGATCAGATCACGTTAGTTATTCTGACTGGCAGTCGGGAGAGTTTGTTTAATTGACACATTTTGGTCGGTCATCGGGTGCTGTTGCATAACCTTAAAGTCCGGGAATAGAAGAATTAAATCCATTTCAAACAGAAACTTATACATACTCATGCACTGAGGGATGCTGACTGTTCTATAAGAAATACCGACACGGAATTTTTCCGGTGACCTGGATAGTCAGGTGACCAGCCACGTCACTTCACCGGGTTAAACGGCGTGTTATTCGAGTGCAAGTATTGTATCCCACTGTTGTTTGCTGACCGGCATAATCGAGAGCCGGTTGCCACGGCGCACCAGTGGCAGTTCCGACAGTTTCGACTGTTCTTTTAATTCGGAGAGAGTAATCACCCGCGTTAACTTGCGCACAAAACGGACGTCGACCATGTACCAGCGCGGATTGTCAGGGTCACTTTTCGGGTCAAAATACTTTTCTTCTGGATCAAATGCGGTGTAGTCAGGATATCCCTCGCGGTTTATCTTCATAATTCCGGCAATCCCGGGTGATTTACAGTTTGAATGGTAAAAAAAAGCCAGGTCACCCTTTTTCATAGCATCCCGCATCATGTTACGCGCCTGGTAGTTGCGCACTCCGTCCCACGTATCCGTTTTCCCGATGGCGTTGCGCAAGTGATCAATGCCGTAAACATCCGGTTCGGACTTCATCAGCCAGTAGTTCATAAGTATTTCCTGAAGTGTTGTTAAAAAGATACAAAATTTGTGTGTGACCCATCCGGTATCAGGGGAGTGTCCGACCATAAACGCTGTAATTCTCTCGCCAAGGCGCACAGGAAGAAATTCTTTTTAACGATGGCTTCTAAACTTTGCGTTCTTTGCGACCTGGCGAGAGCCATTCTTTATGGATGGAAACCAGGGTTACCGACTTGAAGAGGGTGTTTACCGGGTACAGTGATAAATGCGGTTTTCAGTCGCGACCGCATCCAGCGGGACGTCCCAGGGCTCCGGTGTAATCCGCGTCGTACGTTGAAATTCATAAGCCAGTCCCAGCAGGCGTGGCCTGGATCGGTAGTGCCGTTGGTTGAGAAACCGGAAACTGCGATCGTAATAGCCACCGCCCATGCCCAGTCGGTGCCCGTGGTCATCGAAAGCGACCAGTGGGGTCAATACCAGATCCAGAGTAGCCGGGCGTATACGTCGGTTGTGTACCCGCTCGGGTTCGAGGATTCCGAAGCGGTTAGTGACCAGCACATCATCCCGGGCAAAGGAAGAAAACCAGAGCCGCTGATCCGCAAACGGGACCAGTACCGGCAGGTAGATCCTCTTACCGAGTGACCAGAGGATTTCAATCAGTGGACGGGTCTCTATTTCACCGTCGGCCGGCAGATATACCGCGATATGCCGGCTGTTTAACAGGAGCCGTTCCCGTCCGAGGTGTTGCGCCAGTTGTTTGGCGCAGGTGGCCCGGTCGTTACAGGGGACACGGCGGCGCTGTTGACGGATCCGCTTTCGCAGGCTGTCGCGGGTTACCGCTGCTGGACGGGATGGCATGGCTATCAGGCAGGGGGCAGATGATGATCAGGTAAGGCATCCTCCGCTCGTGCCGGCGTGGCTGTTGCCCTTGAACCGGAGGTTCAAAGGGGGGACGGTTGTGATGTGTAAGGCTTTCCGCACGCAGCGGACATGCACACCCACATCATCAAACTGTCCCCTGGGATAGTAATTAGGCTCAAGGAGATCTAAGCCACTATCGAACACAGCAGAGGATGCCTGAATCAAATCTTTAGCGCGGGCCGTTCAGTTCAGCTCCGCCAACCGGTAGTTACCGAGTGCTTTTTCAATCTTTGTGTTCAAATTGTTGAGTCGCTGCCCGCAGCTGTCAAGCTGTGCGCCGGCTGCACCGCTATTGCCGCCTGTCCCGATGACCTCATGGGCCAGATTTAGTGCCGTCATTACGGCAATCCGGTCAATTCCGACAACTTTTCCGCTTTCACGGATATTGAGCATCTTGTGATTCAGATATTTTGCCGAGGCCACGAGCGCTTCCTGCTCGCCTTCAGGACAGGCAACCAGGTATTCCTTGTCCAGTATCTGCACTGTGACCGCATCCGGTTCCTTGCTCATGCGCCGTTCTCCAGTGATTTGAGGCGGGTGACAATCGCTTCCACATGGTTACGCACCAGGTCATTACGTTCGATCAGGCTGGCGCGTTCAGTTGAATGGGATTCCTGCTGGGCACGCAATGACCTGTTTTCTTTTATAAGGCGGTCAACGGCCTGTAACAGCGTGGCTACCTGCTCCTCAAGCCGGGTGATTTCCTGATCAATGGCGGGTGGTTTGATTTTTTTTAGCATGCGGCCAATATAGTGCGATTCAGGGGCCCCGGTCAATGTCAGCATACAGATAGCGGTGCATGAATCCCTGATTTAGACTGATTATGCGATAATCAGTCCGGAAAATGCGGCCGGATTCCGGCTGTCCGATGGCTGCATCCTTGTAGCCGGTGGCCCCGGAAGCCTGTGTTGGCTGATTTTCGTACTTGATTAGTAAGGTTGTGATGGGATGACCCAGGAAACATCTTGTGACTATGCTGTGCTGGAAGCCGCACTGGGATCTGCCGGTGCCATGTGCCGGGCGGCGGAAAGCCACGGTTTGTTGTGCGGGATCATTTGTGCGGCCGGCAAATCCGATGAAGCGCAGTGGCTTGAGCAGGTACTTGGGGATGAGAACACCCTGAGTGTGGCATCACAGACTGCACGGGATCTGCTGGTCTCACTTTATTCAAGGTCCCTGCTGCAGCTGAATGATGCCGACCTCGGTTTGCAGTTGCTGTTGCCCGATGATGCGGCCTTGCTGTATGAACGCAGTACGGCACTGGGGGAGTGGTGCCAGGGTTTTCTCTTCGGGCTTGCCATGGGTGGCATACGCAATGACCCTGAGCCGACTGGCCACATGGCCGAAATCATGCGTGATATGTTTGATATATCACAGGCGCGGGCGGAACAGGTTTCCAGTGAAGCAGAGGAATCCGCCTACATGGAAGTCGCCGAATATGTACGCATGTGCGTATTGTTGTGCTATGAAGAGCTGCAGCCGGTGCCGACGCAGGGCCGGCTGCAGTAACCGTCTGTCAGAAGTATGTGCCAGAACCAGGAAATATCACCGGTATGATTTCACAAAAGGAATTCAGCCGCCGTCGCCGGCAACTGATGCGGATGATGGGCAAGCATTCCATCGCCATCCTTCCTGCTGCGCAGGAACAGATCCGTAACCGGGATGTTGAATACCCGTTTCGACAGGACAGCGATTTCCAGTACCTGACCGGTTTCAGTGAGCCGGATGCCATCGCGGTTATTATCCCGGGCCGTCCCCATGGCGAATATCTGCTGTTCTGTCGGGAACGCGACCCGGTCATGGAGACCTGGACCGGCCGGCGTGCCGGGACCCGCGGTGCGGTCGAAGATTATCATGCCGATGATGCTTTCCCGGTCAGTGATGTGGATGAAATATTGCCTGGCCTGCTGGAGAGTTGTGGTCGGGTGTTTTACACCATGGGGTCCTGTCCGGAGTTTGACCGCCGCATCACGGACTGGGTCAGGCAACTGCGGGCCGGCGCACGCTCCGGTTCACGCGCCCCGGATGAATTTATTGCGCTCGATCACCTGTTGCACGATATGCGGTTGTACAAGAGTCGCTCGGAGATACGTGTGATGCGTACTGCTGCAAAGACCGCTTGCCGTGCGCACCGGCGCGCCATGCAGATTTGTCGACCCGGGCTGCATGAATTTGAAATTGAGGCCGAGCTGCTGCACGAGTTCCGGCGGGTGAACATGGTGCCGGCCTACACAAGTATCGTGGGTGGCGGCGAGAATGGCTGCATCCTGCACTACACGGACAATAACGCGCCACTGCAGGACGGTGATCTGTTGCTGATCGATGCCGGGGCAGAATATGATTGCTATGCATCGGATGTCACGCGCACCTTCCCGGTCAATGGCACATTCAGTCCGGCACAGAAGGCCTTGTATGAGGTCGTGCTGGCTGCGCAGACAGCCGCCATACGCCAGGTTAAGCCGGGCAACCACTGGAATGCCCCACACCTGGCGGCCGTGCGTGCATTGACACGCGGTCTGGTCAAACTGGGCATACTCAAGGGACGCCCGGCGGACCTCGTGAAAAACGAGGCCTATCGCCGCTTTTACATGCACCGTACCGGGCACTGGCTCGGGATGGACGTGCATGATGTCGGGGATTACAAGGTCGGGGGCGAGTGGCGCGTGCTGGAACCGGGGATGATGCTGACGGTTGAGCCGGGCGTGTATATCCCGGCAGGCAGTCGCGGCGTGGCCAGGAAGTGGTGGGATATCGGCATTCGCATCGAGGATGATGTGCTGGTCACGAAAGACGGCAGTGAGGTGCTGAGCGATTGCGTCCCGAAAACCGTCAGCGATATTGAAGCCCTGATGGAATGAAGTCATACGATATTCTGATTGTTGGTGGCGGTATGGTGGGCGCCAGCCTGGTGCAAGCGCTGGCGGGGCAGGGGTTACGGATTGCCGTGATCGAGTCGGCGCCCTTCGAATCACGCACCAGGCCGGGTTACGATGACCGCGCGATTGCGCTGGCGCACGGCACGCAGAAGATCTTCCGTGCACTGGGGTTGTGGGATGAGCTATCCGGCGCGGCCACCCCGATTCACCGTATCCATGTATCCGACCGCGGTCATTGCGGTTTTACCCGGATGGACCGCGCCGGGGAAGGACTGGATGCACTGGGTTATGTGGTACCTGCGCGGGTCCTTACCCGGGTGCTGGGTGAAGTACTCCGGCAACCGGGGGCAGTGGACCTGTATTGCCCGGCCGCCCTGTCAGAACTGGTAATCAACGGGTCCGGTGCAACGGCCAGGGCAGGTTCCGACGCCATGGAACAGGAAATATCCGCCCGCCTGGTAGTTGCTGCCGACGGCGCCGGCTCGGCGGTTCGCGACCAGTTGGGTATCCCGGTAAAGGTCCATGACTACGGCCAGGTGGCCGTGGTCACCAATGTGACCCCGCAGCTCGCTCATAACAACATTGCCTATGAGCGGTTTACCGAAACCGGGCCGCTGGCGATGCTGCCCATGAGTGAACAGCGCTGTGCCGTGGTGTGGACGCTGGACGAAAAAGACAGTGATGCCGTGATGGCATGGTCCGATACGGAATTCCTTGCGCGCTTGCAGGACCGGTTCGGCTACCGCCTGGGCCGGCTGGAGCGAGTCGGACGGCGCCAAGCTTGGCCGTTGCGTCTGGTCAAGGCGCAGGAGTCAGTGCGCCTGCGGTTGGCGCTGGTGGGGAATGCAGCGCACACCTTGCACCCGATTGCCGGGCAGGGTTTCAATCTCGGGGTGCGTGATGTAGCGGTGCTGGCCGAGGTGATCGTCGATGCCGTGCGTGCGGGGCGTGATCCCGGCGAGCTGGTGGTGTTGTCCCGTTACCGTAGCTGGCGCCAGGGTGATCAACGGCGCGTTACCGCCTTTACCGATGGCATGGCGCGTATGTTCACCTTGCCGCTGCCGGCTTTCAGCGTCGTCCGCAGTGCCGGCATGGTGGCACTGGACCTGTTGCCGCCTGCCAAGCGCCTGCTGACCCGGCTGACCATGGGGCGCGGCGGGCGGGCGTCCCGACTGGCGCGCGGGTTGCCGCTGTGATAAACCATAAGGGTGTTCAGTCACTGCTGTCCCGTTAACTCCCTCTCCCTTGAAGGGAGAGGGAGTTAACAAAGGGTGAACGGCTTATGTCAGTGCCATTGATTTATGAACCATTTTGATACCATTGTGGTGGGTGGTGGCAGTGTCGGGCTGACGACGGCATGTGCCTTGGGTATGCAGGGCTTCACGGTCGCCGTGGTGGAGCCGCGTTTGGCACCGGAGTCTCCGGTTGCTGCCGGGCACAATCCCCGGGTGTTTGCCATCACCCGCGCCTCCCGGCAGATTTTTATGGTGCTGGGTGCCTGGGATGACATGGTGGCCGGTGGCGCATACCCGTTTCGTGATATGCGGGTGTGGGATGCCGGGGGGGGCGGGGAGATACATTTTGACTGTGCCGATATCGGCGAGCCCTGCCTGGGGCACACCATTGAGCCGCAAGTGATCCAGGCCGCCCTGCTGCGCCGGGCACAGGCACTGGACGCCATCACCCTGTTCTGCCCGGCACAATTAACGGCTATCGATGTCACGCAGGGGCCGGTGACGGCCACCCTGGATGACGGCAGTGTGTTGTTTGCCGAACTGGTGGTCGGCACCGACGGCAAGCAATCCCCGTTGCGGGAGCGTCTGGGAATCAGGACGCAGATACACGATTACCGGCAAGCTAGCCTGGTGGCACGGGTGCTGACCGAACATGACCACCAGGCGACTGCATGGCAGCGGTTTCTGCCGGGTGGACCGCTGGCATTCCTGCCTACTGTTGATGGCTGGTGTTCCATCGTCTGGACGTTACCAGTGGAAACGGCACAGCAGCAGCTGGTTGCCGACAAGCCGGCCTTTCATGCGGCGCTGGGCGAGGCCTTCGATTTTCGCCTTGGGCGGATCACCGGGTCTGAATTCCGCGAGATGTTTCCCCTGCAACGTCTGCATGCCGAACACTATGTCGGGGAACATGTGGCACTTGCCGGTGATGCTGCCCATGTCATCCACCCGCTGGCAGGGCAGGGTATCAACCTGGGCCTGCTGGATGCGGCCGCACTGGCTGAAGTCGTACAAACGGCGCGGCAGCAGCGGAAACAGATCGGCAGCTTGCACGTGTTACGCCGTTACGAGCGCTGGCGTCGCGGTGACAATCAGCTGATGATGACGGCGATGGACGGGTTCAACCGCCTGTTCGGCAATTCCCAACCGGCCTTGCGCCGGGTACGCAACCTGGGATTGTCGTTGCTGGACGTTGCCATGCCGGCAAAAAACCTGCTGGTGCGTCATGCTATGGGCCTGGCCGGTGATTTGCCGTCTCTTGCCAGACCGGCCACCCATTCTCCCTATATCGAATAAGGGAAATCTGGCGCTCGCGCGCCGGCAGGGGTATATTTGCGCCTCGGCATCATGCTGCTGCGGGAGAGGGTTTGTGGCGACCAGTGGCCCGCGAACCGCCGAAGGCGCAACACGCCCGGAAACGCTCAGGCAAACGGACCGTAGCAGGTAGTTGACTCTGGAGAGTGGCCATCGATTGGCCCACCGAAGGGGACAAGATCCACCGCCCATCCAGGCATACCGGATCTACACTCTCAGGTTACCGGACAGAGGGGCGACGGTTGGTGAATTCCGCCGTCGCCCTTTTTTTACGTCCCGGGACGGGCGTAACTTGCACGCGGCAGGGATGTCCGCACTAACAACCGGAAAACAGGCTGCTATGGGAAACAGGACACCTTTATATGATGAGCACCTCGCCGCTGATGGCAAGGTGATCGACTTTGCCGGCTGGGACATGCCGATTAATTACGGCTCCCAGGTCAGTGAGCATCACACGGTACGCAACGATGCCGGCATGTTCGATGTCTCGCACATGACCGTGGTGGATCTGGAGGGTGAGCACGTGCGCGACTTCCTGCGCTACCTGCTGGCCAATGACGTCAATCGCCTCAAGGACCGCGGCAAGGCACTCTACAGTTGTATGCTGAATGAAGCGGGCGGCGTTATCGATGACCTGATTGTGTACTACCTGGACGATAATTACTTTCGCATGGTCGTCAACGCCGGTACCCGCGACAAGGACATTGCCTGGCTGGAACAACAGGCAGCCGCATTTTCGGTCACGGTCACGGTCACCGAGCACCCGGAACTGGCCATGATCGCGGTACAGGGGCCCAATGCCCGCGCCCGCGTGCTTGGCGTGCTGGACGCTGACGCCCGCGCCATTGCCGAGCCGCTCAAGCCGTTCTTCGGCGCCTTTGCCGGTGACTGGTTCATCGCGCGCACCGGCTATACCGGCGAAGACGGCTTTGAAGTTGTGTTGCCGGCCGCCGCCGCAGTGACCTTCTGGCAGCAATTGAGAGCCGCCGGTGTAGCGCCGACCGGTCTGGGCGCCCGCGATACCCTGCGCCTCGAGGCCGGGATGAACCTGTACGGTTCAGATATGGACGAATCGATTACGCCGCTGGAGGCCGGTCTGACATGGACGGTGGCCTGGGAGCCGCAGGACCGTGATTTCATCGGTCGCAGTGCACTGGAGAAGCAGCGCTCCGCAGGTGCCCGCAACAAGCTCGTTGGCCTGTTGCTGGAAGGCAAGGGGGTACTGCGCAACCACCAGAAGGTGGTCGTGGAAAATAATGGCGAAGGTGAAATTACCAGCGGCAGTTTTTCGCCGACACTGCAACGTGCCATTGCATTTGCCCGCGTACCGAAGGAGACCGGTGAACACTGCCAGGTCGAGATCCGTGGCAAACTGTTGCCGGCACGTGTCGTCAAACCACCGTTCGTGCGCAATGGCGAGGCCCGGATCGAGATTTAGGAGCCTGCCGGACTCAGGGGTTCGTAGCGAGGCGAGTGGGAGAGTGAGAACAAATGGTCCAGATTTTGAGGCGCATAGTGGACCTATGTAACGAGAAATCGGGGGCATTTGGGCCGCTCTCCCGCCGCCGCAGTAGAATCATCCTGAGTCCGGCAGGCTCCTGGGCGTTCCTGAAAGACAAACGATAATCCGGATACAAGCGAGGAATAAAATGAGCAATGTCCCTGTAGACCTGAAATATGCCAAAACCCATGAATGGGCCCGTGTGAATGACGATGGGTCCGTTACCGTCGGAATATCAGACAGTGCGCAGGACCAGTTGGGTGACATGGTGTTTGTTGAAGTCCCGGAATCCGGCCAGACGGTATCCGCCGGGGAGGCCTGTGCCGTGGTCGAGTCGGTAAAGGCGGCATCCGATGTCTATGCACCGGTTGCCGGCGAGATCGTGGAGGTCAACGAGAACCTGGCTGACAGCCCGGAGACCGTGAATACGGATGTCTACGGTGAGGGCTGGATTTTCCGGATGACAGCGACGGACAAATCCGCACTGGATACGCTGATGGATGCGGAGGCCTATGAGTCATTTCTTGCCTCCGAGAGTCATTGATTACTTACTCTTTATAAAGTTGTTGCCATGCCTTTTATACCACATACCGAAACCGATGTTCGTGACATGCTGGATGCCATTGGCGCCAGTGACATAGATCAGCTGTTTGATGAAATTCCGTCCAGCCTGCGTATGAGTGGGTTGTCTGCTGTGCCGGTTGGCATGGCCGAGCAGGAGATCAACCGCCTGATGCATGAACGTGCGGATACCGATGGCCGTCCGCTGTGTTTCACCGGTGCCGGGGCCTATGACCACCATATTCCGGCCGCTGTCTGGGAAATTACCACGCGCGGTGAGTTTTACACGGCCTACACGCCGTACCAGGCAGAGGCCAGTCAGGGCACCTTGCAACTGTTATACGAATTCCAGACCATGATGGCCGGACTCACCGCTATGGATGTCTCGAATACGTCATTGTATGACGGGGCCTCGGCCCTGGCCGAGGCTGTGTTGATGGCAGTACGTGCCAATCGCAAGTCGAAATCACGCCGCATCCTGATGCCGACGACGGTACACCCGCATTACCGCAAGACCGCGCATACGATTGTTAAAAATCAGGGGATCGAACTGGTAGACGTGCCGTATTGCAGCGCTGGCGGCAATACCGTTCCCGATTCACTCCGCCATTTCGAGGGCGAGGACATTGCCGCGCTGGTCATCCAGAACCCGAACTTTTTCGGTGTCATTGAAGAGGTGGATACGCTCACCGAATGGGCGCATCAACAGGGTGCTCTGGTCATAGCGTCCACCAATCCCGTATCGCTGGCGCTGCTCAAGCCGCCGGGGGAGTGGGGTGGGCAGGGTGCGGACATTGCCTGCGGCGAAGGGCAGCCGCTGGGTGTGCCGCTGGCCGCCGGCGGACCGTACTTCGGTTTTATGTGTTGCAAGCAGGCACTGGTCCGGCAGATGCCGGGACGTATCGTCGGCGGCACCATCGACCGGGATGGCCGTGAGGGCTATACCCTGACGCTGCAGGCGCGTGAACAGCATATCCGCCGTTCCAGGGCAACTTCCAATATCTGTACCAATCAGGGGCTACTGGTAACGGCCGCGACCATCCACATGGCGTTGCTGGGTGCCGAAGGGCTGGCCAATGTCGCCCGCGCCTGCCATGCCAATACCCGCACGCTGGTCGACCGGCTGACCGACAATGCATGCGTCAAGCCGTTATTCAACCGGCCGTGTTTCCATGAAACCGTGCTGCAGTTTTCGCTACCGCTCGGCGACGTATTGCGGCCGTTATACGCGCACAATCTGCTGCCGGGTTATGACCTGTCGAAGGACTACCCGGAACTGGGCGATGCCCTGTTGGTCTGTGCCACTGAAACGCGTACCACGGCGGATATCGAGCTGTATGCCGGTCACCTGAATCGAATTATCGACAGCCAGACGGCGGCCGGTTGTCCGGTGCAGCCGAAGATGGCCTGAACCGGTATTACGTGAACCACTATATACATCAGGAGGCAGCACATGGCTGAGGTGACATTGCAGGGAAACAAATTTCATACCAATGGTGATTTGCCTGCTGTTGGCAATACCGCGCCGGATTTTCACCTGGTGGACGGCAAACTCAATGATTTGCATCTGGGGGACTACCGTGGCAAAAAGAAGCTTCTGAATATTGTTCCCAGTCTGGATACACCCACCTGTGCGATCTCGACCAAAAAGTTCAATGACCATGCAAAAAACCATACGGATACAGTAATGCTGGTCATCTCCGGTGACCTGCCGTTTGCCATGGGGCGCTTCTGTGGCGCCGAAGGCGTAGGAAATATCATTCCCCTGTCAATGATGCGTTCCCGTAACTTTGCCAAGGACTATGGTGTCCTGATGACGGATGGTCCGCTGGCCGGGATTACCGCACGTGCCGTGGTCGTGATCGATGAAAATGACAAGGTCGTCTACACGCAATTGGTTCCGGAGATTGCCGATGAGCCGGATTATGACGCGGCGCTGGCGGCGTTATAAATGACGTGGTTTTCAAGAGAGACAGAACATGCTGATATTTGAACAGTCCCGGACCAGTCGTCGCGCCCATGCGCAGGCGCCCGCGCATGCGGATGTCACACTGGATATTCCCGAGAACCAGTTACGCAGCAAGCGCCCGCTGATGCCGGAGACCTCCGAGATGCAGGTCGTGCGGCATTATACGCGCCTCTCCCGGAAGAATTTTTCAATCGACACACAGTTCTATCCGCTGGGTTCCTGCACCATGAAATACAATCCACGCGCCTGCAATACGCTGGCAATGCTGCCGGGGTTCCTCGCACGTCACCCGCTGGCGCCCGGCTCCATGGGGCAGGGCTTCATGGCGTGCATGTACGAACTGCAGGAAATGCTCATGGAGGTGACCGGGATGCCGGCCGTATCCCTGACACCGGCAGCCGGCGCGCAGGGTGAATTTACCGGCGTCGCCATGATCCGTGCCTACCACGATGCCAACGGCGATACCGGACGCAATGAAATCCTGGTGCCGGATGCGGCGCACGGCACCAACCCGGCCACCGCGACCATGTGTGGCTACAAGGTCCACGAAATCCCGACCGGCAAGGATGGCGATGTCGATGTCGATGCGCTCCGGGAAGCGGTCGGGCCACACACCGCCGGCATCATGCTGACCAATCCCTCGACCCTGGGGGTATTCGACCGCCGTATCGAGGAAATTGCCACGATTATTCATGAGGCCGGCGGGCTGCTGTACTACGATGGCGCCAACCTGAATGCCATCCTTGGCAGGGTGCGTCCCGGTGACATGGGTTTTGATGTGATCCATATGAACCTGCACAAGACGTTTTCCACGCCGCATGGCGGTGGTGGGCCGGGTGCGGGACCCGTTGGCGTCAGCAAGCGGCTGGAGCCGTTCCTGCCGTTGCCCATTGTCGGTTATGACGGTGATGAGTATTACTGGATTACCGAAGATGTCCGGCCGCAGAGTATCGGACGTTTGTCGACCTTTATGGGCAATGCCGGGGTACTGATACGTGCCTACATCTATGCGCGTATGCTGGGTGGCGAGGGGATGCGCCGCGTGGCGGACTTTGCCACGTTGAACGCCAATTATCTGATGGCAAGACTGATGGCCGCCGGTTTTGACGTGGCCTTCCCGGAACGCCGCGCCACCCATGAATTCATCGTGACCCTCAAGCGCCAGCAACAGGAACTGGGCATCACGGCCATGGACTTTGCAAAACGTCTGCTGGACTACGATATGCATGCACCGACCACCTATTTCCCGACGCTGGTACCGGAGTGCCTGCTGATCGAGCCGACCGAGACCGAGTGCAAGGAAGACCTGGATGCGTTTGTCGATGCCATGGTGAAGATCCAGCAGGAAGCGGAAACCACACCGGAACTGCTCAAGGAAGCACCGCATACCCAACCGGTGCGCCGGCTGGACGAGGTGCGTGCAGCCAGGCAGCTGGATCTGGTCTGGTCGGGTTCGGCCGAGTAGTCCTGGCGAGCCAGCTCGCTCCTTCAGGATGCCACAGGGCATAATACGGGAATTATTATCATGACAGCATTGATCTGCGGCTCGTTTGCCTATGACACCATCATGGTGTTCAAGGACAAGTTCAAAAACCATATCCTGCCGGAAAAGATACATATTCTGAACGTGGCCTTTCACGTGCCGGAAATGCGCCGCGAGTTTGGCGGTTGTGCCGGTAATATTGCCTACAACCTGAAACTGCTGGGCGGGGACCCGTTGCCCATGGGAACGGTGGGCGTCGATTTCGGACCCTATGCCGAGTGGATGGACGCCAATGGCATCAATCGTGCCCACGTCACCGGGTTGCAGGACAGCTATACGGCACAGGCCTTCATTACCACCGACATGGATGATAACCAGATCACGGCGTTCCATCCGGGCGCGATGGATGAAGCACACCAGAACCGGGTCAGTGATGCCAGTGGGGTGACCATCGGCATGGTATCGCCGGATGGCCGCCAGGGCATGGTTGAACATGCCGCGCAGTTTGTCGATGCCGGTATCCCGTTCATTTTTGATCCGGGGCAGGGGCTGCCGCTGTTCGGCGGGGAAGACCTGAAGGATTTTATCGACAAGGCGACCTGGGTGTGTGTCAATGACTATGAGTCACAGCTGATGCAGGAACGTACCGGTTACTCGCCACATGAAATTGCCGGGCAGGTGGATGCGCTGATTGTTACGCGTGGCGCTGAGGGTTCATACATCTACACCGAAAACCGGCGACTTGAGGTACCGGCCGCCACTGCCCGTGATGTCGTTGATCCGACCGGCTGCGGCGACGCCTATCGCGGTGGTTTGCTCTATGGCATGTTGCATGGCATGGACTGGGAAACCACCGGACGTATTGCCGCACTGATGGGGACGATCAAGGTCGGCCATCACGGCACCCAGAACCACGGTTTTGATCCTGATGAATTTCGACAACTGTACCGGAACAATTTCGGGGCAGAGATGGATTAGGTTGTTATCAGGCTGACTGTGAACCGGGCTTATGATAACAACAGTACATACAATAACCCGGTCTGAAAAAATACTCTCCCTGTTGCTACTGTTGCCGACAGCTGGTCACAGACCCGGCGGTGAACACAGACCACTACTCCGGGGTCTAAGTTTGTACTGAGTCCGGTTGCGGCCAGCAATTCTCCATCCCGGAGTGACACACGGAGAGGTTTGCAGATTTGAACGGGATAACAGCCACTGAAGAGCGTATCCACCAGCACGGGACCCGCTTGCAGAAAGCGGTCCGTGCGGCTGAAGAAAAACCCCGGCCGGCCTGGCTGGATACACTGGTCCTGCGCGCAATTGCCGATCCCGGCTTCCGTGTCCAGGCGCTGCGTTTTATCGATGTACTGCCCGCGTTGCAGGATGATAACGAGCTTGTTGCGCATCTGCAGGAATACTTCCACGCCACCGGGCTGCCGTGGCCGGTGTTCACCGGCTGGGGTCTGCGTCATAGCGATGCCCCCTGGGCGGTACACATTGCCGCACCACTGGTGCGTGCCACACTGCGCGGACTGGCGCGGCGCTTCATGGGGGGCAGTCAGCTGCAGCACGCGCTCGATACCATTGTCCGGTTGCGCAGTCGGGGCATGCAGTACAGCCTTGACCTGCTGGGCGAGGCGGTGGTCAGCGAAGCCGAGGCGGAAAGATATCAACAGGCCTATCTCGAGCTACTGCATGGATTACGCGATACCGGCGCCGATAATGATTCTCTTGACCAGCCGAACCTGTCACTGAAACTTTCGTCACTGTATTCACAGATCAATCCACTGGATCCGGCAACCAGTGTGGAAAAAATTTGTGAACGCCTGCGGCCAATCCTGCTGGCGGCGCGTGAATGTGGCGCCCGTATCACGCTTGATATGGAACAGTATGACTTCCGGCATATTGTGCTGCAGTGTTTCATGACGGTGCTGATGGAACCTGAATTGCGCGACTGGCCGCATGCGGGTATCGCCATGCAGGCTTATCTGTGCGAGACTCGGGAGGACCTGCAGTGGCTGATTGACTGGGCCGTGGAGCGGGGTACACCGGTTCAGCTACGGTTGGTGCGCGGCGCCTACTGGGACTATGAAACCGTCATAGCCAGACAGCATGGCTGGGAGGTGCCGGTGTGGGAGCACAAGGCGCAGACCGATGCCAATTACGAAGCCTGCCTGGAGTTGTTGTTTGCGCATCATTCGTCAGTATCCCCGGCAATAGCCACCCACAACGTGCGCAGCCTCGCTTGTGCCATGACACAGGCAGAGCAGGCCGGCCTTGCCGGAGATGACTTTGAATTTCAGATGCTCTATGGCATGGCAGACGAACTGAAGCAGGCGCTGGTCAATCTCGGTTACCGCCTGCGTGTCTATGTGCCTTACGGCGAGACCCTGCCCGGGATGGCCTACCTGGTGCGCCGCCTGCTGGAAAATACCTCCGGCCAGACGATTCTTGACAGCGGCATGGTCGCTACCGGCACGGGTGCAGACCTGCTGGCACGGCCGGTGCCCTGGATTGCGGAGCCGCAGCAAAGGCCACCGCCGACCTTTCAGAACCAGCCGGTACATCGTTTCATCCGTTCCGCTGAACGCAACGCCTTGCAACAGGCGCTAAACGAAATCAAGACCGAACTGGGTCGGGAATACCCGCTCATCATCGGCGGTGATCCGGTCAGCGGGGCCGGGCGTATTACGTCCATAAATCCCGCGCGCCCGGATGAAATTATTGGTGTGGCCGCCGCGGCCAACCGGAGTCAGGCCGACCAGGCGCTCACGGCGGCAACTGAGGCGTTTCCCGGCTGGAGCCGGTTGCCGGTCACAGAGCGTGCCGCTACCTTGCGCCGTGCGGCATTACGGCTGACGGAACAGCGTGACCGGTTTGCCGCCTGGCAAATACTCGAAGCCGGCAAGCACTGGCGCGAGGCCGATGCCGATGTCTGCGAGGCCATCGATTTCCTGAATTACTATGCCGGTGAGGCGGAGCGGCTGGCGGCCGGGCAGGTCGTGACGGTCGATGGAGAGCACAACGAACTGAACTATCACCCGCGCGGCGTCGGCCTGGTCATCGCCCCGTGGAATTTTCCGCTGGCGATACTCACCGGTATGCTGGCGGCAACGATCGTCAGTGGCAACACTGCTATCCTGAAACCGTCTTCACTGACGCCGGTGATTGCCGCACGCTTCATGGAATTGCTGCAGGTGGCCGGTTTGCCACCCGGCGTAGTCAACTTCCTGCCCGGTCCCGGGGAGGACGTCGGAGCATACCTGGCAGCGCACCCCGATATCAGTGTTATCGCCTTTACCGGGTCCCGCGATGTCGGCAGCCGCCTGCTGGCGACGGGGACACAGCTCGCCGACGGGCAGGGACATGTGAAGCGTGTCATCGCCGAGATGGGCGGCAAGAACGCCATCATTATCGATGCGGATGCCGACCTGGACGATGCCATACCGGGCGTGGTGCAGTCGGCCTTTGGTTACCAGGGGCAAAAGTGCAGCGCGGCCTCGCGCATTATCGTACACCGGCGCATCCATGATGTGTTTGTCGAACGCCTGCGGGATGCCACTCACAGCCTGGTCATCGGTGATCCCCGGGAGCCGGGCCAGGTGTTCGGGCCGGTCATCGATGCAGCAGCCCATACCCGTATCCAGGGTGTTATCGAACAGGGAAAACAAGTCGCACAGCTTGTGACCGAGGGCCGCACCGACCTGCCGGAGACCGGCTATTACCTGTCACCGGCCGTGTTTGCCGGCGTGGCGCCGGATGACGCGCTGGCACAGGAGGAGATCTTCGGGCCGGTGACGGCGGTCCTGCAGGCCGATGACTTCGAGCATGCGCTGGTACTGGCGAATAACACCCGCTACGCCCTGACCGGGGGCGTGTATTCACGCCGGCCGGCACATCTGGAGCGTGCCCGTGCCGTTTTCCAGGTCGGCAACCTGTACCTGAATCGCAAGATCACCGGTGCCCTGGTAGCGCGTCAGCCCTTCGGCGGATTCAAGTTGAGCGGGGTGGGCAGCAAGGCGGGCGGGCCGGACTACCTCAAGCAGTTCATGGACCCGGTGTGTATCACCGAGAATACCCTGCGCCGCGGGTTTGCCCCTGCTCCTGGCGGGAACGAATCATGAACTGGGACGCGTGGCATGTGCCGCTGTCGCAAGGAGACCTCACCCTGCGCGCCGGGCTCGCCAGCCTTACTGCGGTCGGTGCGCGGCAGCAGGAGATACCGCTGATGGTGCGCCTGCTGGAAAACCCGAAGTATTCGCTGCCGGGCATGACTCTGTTTCACGGCGCAGTCGACCTCGCGGCGCATGACCGGATTCACCTGCTGCTGGGCCGCGGATTGCTGGCGGCCGACGAAGCCTTTACCATCGGCTTTACCATGGGCAGTACCAAGCATGTCAGCCGTACCGAGGAATGGCTGTTTGGCTGGCTTGCCAGTCACCTGTATCCGCCACCGTATACCTTCGATGCAACGGCCGTGCGCATTTTTAATGATGCGGTACGACTGGGCGGGATCTCCGGTTGCCGGCCGCTGAACAGGATTGATCTTGACCGGCAGCTGGACCGGTCACTGGCAGAGATACGCGAACAGGCAGGACTGGAGACAGATCTGCTGGGTGCCTGTTACCGGATAGAGAAACAGCGCTATCCGGATTCGGTGGCAAGTCAGCGGTTACTGGACTGATAGTTGAGAGAACAATAATAACTGATATGCGTTATCAACAGCCGGGCCCAGCCCGAAAATGTGCATCGAGCCTGCTTGTCACCATCCCGGGAAATGTTGATGTCCGTCACACTTCAGTCCTTTTCCATTCAACAGTTTGCCCGCATGACCCGACACCCTGTGTGGCCTTGACCGATTATCGCACGAGTGCCTGCATGGCATGGCGTCTTGACACTAACCCGGGGTGACAACATGAATAACGGAAATTTCTTTGCGCAGGCTAAAAACCTGTTGTTTGGGTTCTTTATGGTGGCGGGTGGCATCTATTGTAGTTCAGCCGGCGCCCGGTCTTTCGGTCCCGGGGCGCCACAGACGCTCAGTGCACTGCCTGCCGGTGATTTTCGTACCGCGGTTGAATCACTCCCGGAATCCGGCCGCAAACTTACCATGCAATGGCTGCAGAGTATCGAATTCACCACGCGCGACCTTCCCTATCTGCGGGTCGATGCACAGGGCGGTGTTTACTACGCCGACACCTTCCTGGCAGGAAACAAATCAACAGAGGCCACTGCGCCGGCCGGGAAGATATCCCGGGCAGATGTGTTCAGGCTGCACAGTTTTCCTGGTGCGAAATACCGTGTCTTTATTGATTTCGATGGGGGTGTCGTGAGCGGGACAGCCTGGAACATCACGGCCAGGGTGAAGGAACTGGAGGCAGGACCCTATGATACCGACGGCAAACCGGGCAAGTTCAGTGATGCCGAACTCGCAGCCATGAAGAGAATCTGGCAGGAAGTGGCCGAAGACTTTGTACCCTTCAAGGTGGATGTCACCACCGAGGATCCCGGCAAGATCGATGGTCATACCGGCTGGATTCTGGTAACCCGAAGTGACGGCAAGCACTCGACACTGCCGGAGCCGAAGGCCGGTGGTGTCAGCTATATCAATACACTCGGATCCAGTCGTACACCGTACTATGCGCCGGCCTTTGTCTATACGAACAATCTTGGTTCCACAACGGCGGTGGCCGGCGCGGTATCCCACGGAATGGGGCACCTGGTGGGCCTGAGTCATGACGGGGCCGCGGCCGGCAAGGGCAGCAACATCAGCTGGGCGCCGATCATGGGTCTTGACCCGGAGGAGAACGTCACCCAGTGGAGCAAGAGCGGGGCCAACCGCCAGGATGATATTGCCATTCTGACGGGCCGGCTGGGGTCGCGTGGTGACGACCACGACGATACACGCTTCGATAAGGGAACCCGGCTGGTCGTTGCCGGAAATGGAACTGTTAATTCCGGCGCTGACGGCAGTACCCGTAACCAGGGGGTCATCGAGGACAGGGATGATGTCGATGTCTTCGTGATGAATGTGGATGCTGGTAATATAGATCTTGTAGTGACCCCGGCGTGGCAGGCGATGGCCGGCGACAAGCCACGCGGCGGGAACCTGGACGTGCAGCTTGAGCTGTATGACACCCATGGCAAGCGGATTGCTACCCGGAGCCCGGGGAACACCACAGTGGCCCATCTCAAGACCCGTGTTCCCGCCGGTCGTTATGTACTTGAGGTCAAGGGCGGATCCAGTCCGGTAGCACCGGATTCCGATTACGGCAGTCTTGGGCGCTATTTCATTACGGGGACGGTGGTGCCGCCAGGCAACAGGATCACCTCACGATAGCCCGGTATCGGACAAGCGAAAACGGCGGCCATAAAGGCCGCCGTTTTCGTTATGGTATCGCCAGCCCGGGTGACAGGTGATTCCAGTGCCATAATAGGCTAGTCTTGGCGGTAACTGAACACGTGAAACTTCACATCGGGGGGGGACAATGAAAAACCGGAAATCCTTTTACTGTCTCTGGCTCTGCGGCCTGTTGCTGCCAGTGCCGGGGTCCGTCGCGGCGTTTGAGATCATGAAAGGCAAGTGGCAGGTGGAGACCGAGATGCGTAATCCGATGTCACCCCGGCCGCAGCTCAAAACCTCAATCGAATGCATTACCGAGGAATCGTTTGATCCGGCTGAAGCCATGATGCAGGACGGACAATGCACCATTACTGACAAACAGGATGCAGCGGATTCAATTACCTGGACGTTCAAGTGCGGTGGTAACGGGTTGCCGGAATCCACCGGTACCGGTAAATTTGTCACCCGCGGCAAGTCAGCCAATGGCGAGATGCAAATGAAGATGGTGTTCAACGGCCAGACGATGACCATGAGAAACAGCTGGAAAGGAAAGTACCTGGGTGACAAATGCGACTGACACGGTCAGCTATTCTTTCTTCACATGCTTGATATAGCGCGGGTTCTCCAGACGAACTACCTGTAGATATTCGGCTTCGATCGAGAACTCCGTTTCACTGCCTGCCACGGTAAATTTGCAGCCGGTGTCGCCGTGCCAGTCAATTGGCAGAGGCGCATGGTCGCGGTAGGTGAAGATATTGTCAGTCAGGTCACCGCTCTTGATCTCGCAGGGACAGTCGGGCAACTCACCAGTGATGCTGATGTTTCGCAATACCAGGTCACAGGCCTGGGTCCACAGGCTGTCTTCAAAGGCATATTCCATCTCCTGCACGATGTGAAACAGTGAGAAGTGCAGGGTGATCTCAGTGTCTCCCTGCTCGATGGATTCCAGCTGCGCGCCGGGGAATTGCAGGGTATCGGTGGTATCACTCATTGGGTTCGGGTACCTCGGTTATGGTCAGCTGTTGTTCGAAGTCGGCGAAATCCGTCACCGGTGCATTGCAGGCGAGCCCATTGCAGATATAGGCAAGCACCTCACCTTGTGGTTTACGGTCTGCCAGTACGCCGGGCAATACATGTTCAGAGTCGGGTATCGCAAAGCCGATGCGCCGTGGGGCATAGGTTGCGTTCATGCGGTGTGTCCACTGGTCAAATGCCGCACCACCACCGCGCACGATGACCGTTTGTAGCGGTGACAGTGATTCTTCCAGTGCGACCAGCAGGCTGGCATGCGCGTGCGGCATCTGCTCGATACTTGTCCAGAGCCCCTTGATTGTCTGCTCCGCGGCATCCAGATAGGCACTTTCGCCCAGCAGGTGTCCGAGTCGGGACAGCACCTTTGCAGCGATACCATTGCCGGAGGGTGTCGCGTCGTCGTGACCCGGTTTGGGGCGCTGGATCAGGGTCTCGTGGTCGTCCGAGGTAAAGAAGAAGCCGCCGGCCGGGTCCCGGAAATGCTGCAGCACCACCTCGGCCAGCTCAATCGCGAACAGCAGATCAGCGTCACGCCAGCGGGCCTGCAGCAGTTCCAGCAGGCCATCCATCAGATAGACATGGTCATCGAGGTAGGCATTCAGGTGCGCGTGCCCGTCCTTGGCCGTTGCCAGCAGGCGACCTTCCTGCCAGAGTTGCTCGCGGATGAAATCCACAGCGCGTTCGGCCGAGGCAATCCAGTCCGGCCGGTCAAGATAGCGCCCGGCACAGGCCAACCCGCGAATCATCAACCCGTTCCAGGAAGTGAGTATCTTGTCGTCCCGTCCAGGGGCCACTCGTTGTGTGCGGGCGGCAAACAGTTTTTCCATGGCCGCGGCAAGCCGGCTGTCCACGGTCGCGGCATCGAGCGAGAATTCCTGTGCGAGCTGTTCGCGGCTGCGATAGACATGAAAATGCCAGTGGCCCTCGAAATTGGCCGGCCGGTCGAGGCCGAAGTGGCGGGCGACCAGCGGGTATTCATCCGCCTCCAGCAGGGCCGCTGCCGATTCCGGCGTCCACACATAGAAGCGGCCTTCCTCGCCTTCGGAGTCGGCATCGAGGCTCGAGTAATAGCCACCGCTATCGGCCTGCATCTCGCGCATCACCCAGCCGGCCGTCTGTTCGCAGCTGCGCCGGAACAGCGGATTGCGGGTGGCGGCCCAGGCTTCTGCATACAGGGCGAGGAGGGCGCCGTTGTCATACAACATCTTCTCGAAATGCGGGATCATCCAGCGGTCATCCACCGAATAGCGGCAGAAGCCACCACCGAGCTGGTCGTTCATGCCGCCCCGGGCCATCTGCTCCAGTGTGAAGACCGCCATGTGCAGTGCGCGCTGGTCCGCGCCACCGGTTCCGGCCCAGTGCCGCAACAGCCGTTCGATATTGGTGGGATGCGGGAACTTCGGGGCGCTGCCGAATCCGCCCAGTTTCTCATCGAAACTTTGCTCGAGTTGTTGCCGGGCGGTATCGAGCGGCTGCGGGCCGGGAGTCCCTGTGGTCCCGGCGGACGTCGTAATGGATTGCAGGGCGTTGACCAGCGAGGTGTTCTGTTCGCGAATATCAGACTCGCGGGTTTTCAGAAAACCGGTGATGCGTTGCATCAGGTCGCGGAATGACGGCATGCCATGCCGGGGCTCGTTCGGGAAGTAGGTGCCGGCGAAAAACGGGACCTGGTCATCCGGGGTCAGGAACACGGTCAGTGGCCAGCCGCCGGGCCGCTGGGTCAGCAGCGAGTGCGCCGTCTGGTAGATATTGTCGATATCCGGGCGTTCCTCGCGGTCGACCTTGATGTTGACGAACAGCGTATTCATCAGGTCGGCGGTCGCCGGGTCTTCAAATGACTCGTGCGCCATGACGTGGCACCAGTGACAGGCCGAGTAGCCCACCGACAGCAGGATAGGCTTGTTTTCCTTGCGCGCCCTGTCCAGTGCATCCGGCCCCCATGGGTACCAGTCCACCGGGTTATGGGCATGTTGCAGCAGGTAGGGGCTGGTCTCGTTGATGAGTTGGTTGGTATGCTCGCTCATGGTGACAAAGTGGTTCCACCCGGGGGCGTAGTACTATAACGAAACAGTCCCTGAATTACAGGTTACACCCCAATTGAAGTAAGGTAATCGCGTGGATCTTGCCATCGTTATCCCGGTATTCAATGAGGCGCAGAACATTGCCGTCCTGATTGATGAAATTGTTGCCGCACTGGGCGCTGCCACCGGCTATCACATCATCGTGGTGGACGATGCCAGTACCGATGACACGCCGGCGGCGTTGTCCGGCTGTACTGATCGCCATCCCCGGTTACGGGTCATCCGGCACCGTCTGCGCTGCGGTCAATCCGCGGCGCTCGCGACCGGGATCGAGGCGGCCGCGGAACACTGGATTATCACGATCGACGGCGACGGTCAGAATGACCCGGCCGACATCCTCAATCTGTATGCGACGATGGACCGGGCGGCGGATGATGTCTGGTTGGTCGCCGGATATCGCAGGCAGCGGGTCGACAGCTGGCTGAAACGCGCCGCCTCGCGCATTGCCAACATGACCCGCGGTTTTATGTTGCAGGACCAGGCGCCGGACAGCGCCTGCGGTATCAAGCTGTTTGCCCGCGAGACTTTCCTGGCCTTGCCACGGTTTGACCACATGCACCGCTTCCTGCCGGCGCTGGTGCAGCGCCAGGGGGGGCGGGTCGTTTCGGTCGGAGTGAACAGCCGCCCAAGGAAACACGGGCGTTCGAATTATGGCATTCATGACCGGTTATGGGCCGGCATTATGGATTTGCTGGGCGTGATGTGGCTGCGACGGCGGACCCTGCGCCCCGCTATTGAAGGGGCGCAATCTTCAAAGGCGGATAGACACGTGACACAGAAAACGGGGATTGAAAAATGACAAACCTGTACTGGCTGATCATCGGCTTTCTGGGGCAGACGCTGTTTTCCATGCGTTTTCTGGTGCAATGGTGGGCAAGCGAACGCCAGCGGCGCAGCGTGATTCCACTGGCCTTCTGGTTTTTCAGTGTCGCCGGCGGCATCACCCTGCTGAGTTACGCGATCTACCGTCAGGACCCGGTGTTCATTGTCGGCCAGGCCGGTGGCCTGGTCATCTACCTGCGTAATCTGTACTTCATCTACCGGGAACGCATGCAAACAGCCGGGACCAGCGCCTCTTGACAAGTTCCCGTTTCGGGTCAACGCCCGGCCTGTTGTTCCTGTGGCTGGCGCTGCTGCTGTTCACGCTGCTGAGCCGGCCGCTGTTGCCGGTGGACGAGACGCGCTATGTTGCGGTTGCCTGGGAAATGTGGCAACGCGGCGAGTTCCTGGTGCCGTTCCTCAATGGGGTGCCCTACAGTCACAAGCCACCCCTGTTTTTCTGGTTGATCCATGCCGGCTGGTGGCTGTTCGGTGTCAATGCGTGGTGGCCGCCGTGTGTAGGTGCGCTTGCCGCGCTTGCCGTGTTGTTCCTGACAGCCGGTCTCGCCAGGCGGATGTGGCCGGCGGACGACATGACGGCGCGGCGGGTTCCGTGGGTGCTGTTTTCCGGTGTTTTCTGGGCGGCGGTTTACAGCTGGGTGCAGATCGACATGCTGCTGGTGCTGGCCTGTGTACTGGGCGTGATCGGCCTCTTTGAGGCGGCACGCGGCAAGCGCGGTGGCTGGTTGCTGACCGGCGTGGCCATCGGTCTTGGCGTACTCGCAAAAGGGCCGGTGATCCTGGTGTTTGTGTTGCCGCCGGCGCTATTGGGGCCGCTCTGGATTGAGCCGCATTCCCGGCGCTCGTGGTTATCCTGGTACGGCGGTGTGGCGGTCAGTACGTTTATCGGGGCCGTCATCGGCCTGGGTTGGGCGTTGCCGGCAGCGCAGGCCGGTGGCGAGGTCTACCGTGAGGCACTACTATGGGGCCAGACGGTCGGCCGGCTGTCACATTCATTCGCCCATGCGCATCCGTGGTGGTGGTACCTGCCGTGGTTGCCGCTGTTACTTTCACCCTGGCTGTTGTTGCCCTGGTTGTGGTCACCGTTGGCCGCGGTCATGCGCACGCCGGATGCCGGCGCGCGACTGTGCCTGTGCTGGCTGCTGCCGGGACTGGTGCTGCTCAGCTTTATCAGCGGCAAGCAGGCAAAGTACCTGTTGCCGTTGTTGCCGGCAGTGGCGCTGCTGGTTACACGGGCGCTGAGCCGGCTACCGGGGCCGCGGCTGGCGCCGCGTCCGTGGCTGCTGGCGGCCACTGTGTTTCTGGCCGGCGTGGCGCTGGCCCTGGCGCCGTTCTATCCCGGTATTGCCCCGTGGCTGGCGGACCTCCATCCCGCCTGGGGTGCGGGCATCATGTTGATTGCCGGGGCGCTGGTGCTGCCCGGGCCATGGCGCACGACTGACTATCCCCTGGTGATGGCGCTGCTTTCCGTCAGTATGCTGGGTCTGTTTCAGGCCGGCGTGTTTTGCGCCGGACTGCCATCCTATGATGTACGACAGGTCAGCCGGCTGATTGGGACGGCCCAGGCAGCGGGGCACCCGGTGGCGAACCTGGGAACCTATCACGGGCAGTTTCATTTTTACGGGCGGCTGACCCGGCCGGTAATCACACTGCCGGAAGGGGCGGCGGTATCATGGGGCCGGGACCACCCGGATGGTTTGCTGGTGACCTACGATGACCACGGCAGGCTGGATTTCCCGGACGCTATATACCAGCAGCCCTACCGCGGCGGCAGTCTCGCCGTCTGGAAAGGCTCCGTGGTGGCCGCCGACCCGGCTGACCTGCCATGAACCTGCTACAATTCACGCTGCCAGAAAAGTTTCTTTAATTCCATTCCCCTCTCCCGCTGAGAAAATAACCGGAACATGCTGACATATCCCGATATCGACCCGGTTGCCGTCAGTGCCGGCCCGTTTGAGGTGCACTGGTACGGCTTGATGTACCTGGTTGCGTTCCTCGCCGGCTGGTGGCTTGGGCGGTTGCGCACCCGCCGGCCGGGCACCACCTGGAAGGCGGAGGAAATCGGCGATCTGATGTTTTACTTCGCACTCGGTGCGATCCTCGGCGGGCGCATCGGGTATACCCTGGTGTACAACCTGCCGGGTTTTATTGATGACCCACTGGTGATCCTGCGAATCTGGCAGGGTGGCATGTCCTACCATGGCGGGATGGTGGGTGTGTTTATCGCCATGTGGTTGTACGCCCGCCATACCCGGCGGACGTTTTTCTTCGTCTCGGACTACCTTGCGCCGCTGGTGCCGATCGGTCTCGGCGCCGGGCGTATCGGGAATTTTATCAACGGCGAACTCTGGGGACGCCCCACCGACCTGCCCTGGGGTATGGTGTTTCCATTTGTGGATAACCTGCCGCGGCACCCGTCCATGCTCTACGAGGCCCTGCTGGAAGGCCTGGTGTTTTTCATTATCCTGTGGGTCTATTCGCGCAAGCCGCGGCCGACCATGGCGGTATCCGGGTTGTACCTGCTGGTGTATGGCAGCTTCCGTTTCCTGGTGGAATTTGTGCGTATGCCGGATGCACAGATCGGCTACCTTGCCTTTGACTGGTTGACGATGGGGCAGGTACTCAGCCTGCCGATGATCGTGATCGGGGCCGCATTTATGGTCTATGCCTATCGACGCAAGGATGGCGCAGTCAGCTGGTAACCGTCTCCGATTAGCCATGCAGCAATACCTCGACCTGATGCGCCACGTGCGCGACCACGGCACCCGCAAGGCGGATCGCACCGGCACCGGCACCATCAGCGTGTTCGGTTACCAGATGCGCTTCGACCTGTCTGCGGTATTTCCACTGGTGACCACCAAGAAAGTGCACTTGCGCTCCATTATTTACGAACTGCTCTGGTTCCTGAGGGGTGACACCAATATCGAGTACCTGCACGATAACAAGGTGACCATCTGGGATGAGTGGGCCGACGAGCATGGTGACCTTGGCCCGGTATACGGTTCCCAGTGGCGTTCCTGGCCGACAGCCGACGGGCGCAGCATCGACCAGATCAGCCAGGTGATTGACACTCTGCGCAACAACCCTGATTCACGCCGCATTATTGTCAGTGCCTGGAACGTGGGTGAGATCGAACATATGGCATTACCGCCATGCCATGCATTTTTCCAGTTTTATGTGGCCGATGGCAGGCTGTCCTGCCAGTTGTACCAGCGCAGTGCGGACATTTTCCTGGGTGTGCCGTTCAATATTGCCTCCTACGCGCTGTTGACCCGGATGATGGCGCAGGTGACGGGACTGCAGGCCGGCGAGTTCGTGCATACTTTCGGGGATGCGCATCTGTACCTGAACCACCTCGAGCAGACCGATCTGCAGTTGTCGCGTGATCCAGGGCCGTTGCCGGTGATGGCCATCAATCCCGCTGTCAAGGACCTGTTCGCCTTCCGCTTCGATGACTTCGAGTTGCAGGGTTACGACCCGCATCCGCATATCAAGGCGCCGGTCGCGGTATGAAACTGTCTATCGTTGTGGCCATGGCGGCCAATGGCGTGATCGGCCGTGACAACCAGTTGCCGTGGCACCTGCCCGCAGACCTGAAACATTTCAAGCAACTGACCACCGGCAAGCCAATCCTGATGGGGCGCAAGACCCGGGAATCCATCGGACGGCCATTACCGGAGCGCACCAATATTGTGATTACCCGCGACCCGGACTACCAGGTGCCCGGTTGCGTTGTGGTGCATTCCGTCGATGCCGCCTTGCGGGCGGCGGGACATCACAGCGAGGTTATGGTGATCGGTGGCTCCGAACTGTATCGCCAGGTACTGCCGCAGACATCAACCATCTACCTCACGCGGGTACACGCTGCTGTCGAGGGTGATGCCGTATTTCCGGAACTGGATGACAGTGAATGGCGGGAAGTGGAGCGTATTGATTGCGAGTCCGACGAGAAGAACGTATACGCGTACAGTTTTATTACGCTGGAACGGGTAACCTGAGAGTATTGAATTCCGGAAACAGAAGAAGCCTCACGCAGAGTTGCAAAGAAAACCAACGAACCTGCCACAGAGAACATGTAGGATCCGTGCCCCGCGGGGAAGTCTTCCCGGCCGGTGGGCCGATCAAGTAACAAGGAAACCCTGATTTATTGGTTCTTCCCCTGTCGAGTGGGTCAGCATATGGAGCAGGGTTACTCGGGGGCCAAGGTGGCTTCTCAAGACACGCTGCAAGTACTTCCCTGTAAGCTCGATGGCCGCATCCCGGCGGCCAACGGTCTTGAGAAGCCACCTTGGCCCCCGAGTAACTGTTGAGATGGTCGGTAATCCGCTGTCCCGACACCCCCCTTGTCAGGGACATCGGCTTCAGGGATGCAGGGGAAGATCTGATTTATTTATACATCGTCATTCCGCATGCCGGGATGATGAATTAGTCAGAGCTTCCTTGATTAATAACCCCCCGGAGTTTGCTGACCCGGGCAGGGCTGCTCAATGCGCTCCGGTTGGCCCGTATCGATGTGTAACGCGGTCAACGCACCGCCCCACAGGCAGGCCGAGTCGATCGGGTAAATCCCCGGGTAATTGTGATCTCGCAGGGTCGACCAGTGGCCGAAGATGATGTTCAGGTCCCGGCTGGCACGGTTCGCAATTTCATACCATGGATAAAACCCTGCCGGCTGGCTGCCGGGAGGACCCTTGCTGCCGAAGTCGAGACGACCTTCAGCATCGCAGAAGCGCAGCCGGGTAAAACAGTTGATGATGAAACGCAGGCGTTTGTGACCCACGAGGTCATCCGCCCACTGTTCGGGGTTGTTGCCATACATCGTGTCCAGCAGATCGATTATCGCATCACTGCAGAGTACGGCTTCCACTTCAGCAGCGCATTGTCGGGCCAGTGCAAGGTCCCATTGCGGCGGCATGCCGGCATGCAGCAGGGTGAAACCGAGAACCGCATCATGGTGCAGCAGTGGCTGGTGGCGCAGCCAGTCAATCAGTTCATCACGGTCGGGCGCCTCGAGAACGGCATCAAGGGTGTGGTCGTCATTCTTTAGTGGTTTGCCATAGGCGGCGGCCAGCAGATGCAGGTCATGATTGCCCAGTACGCTGATTGCGGCGTCACCGAGCCCTTTTATAAAACGCAGGGTTTCCAGTGAGTGCGGCCCGCGGTTGACCAGGTCACCGGCAAACCAGAGGCGGTCGCGTGGTGGATTGAAGTCGAGTTTCTCAAGCAGGGCCTGCAGTTCATCATAACAGCCCTGTACATCACCAATGGCGTAAACGGCCATTTACACGCTGCAGTTAGTGGAGAGTGCGGGGGATTGCCAGTGTGAAGGCCGGTATCTCGGCGTCAAACTCATCGCCGGTGTCCGTGACCATCTGGTAGCTGCCATGCATGCTGCCGACCGGCGTGGCAATCATGGCGCCACTGGTATACTGAAAACCTTCACCGGGATTGAGGTGCGGCTGCTCGCCGACCACGCCTTCGCCCTTGACTTCCTGGATATTGCCATTGGCATCGGTGATGACCCAGTGCCGTGACAGTAACTGTGCCGGTGCCTCGCCCTCATTGCGAATGGTAATGGTATAGGAGAACACATAACGGTCGTTATCCGGCTCTGACTGTCCCTCGATATATGCTGTTTCAATTTCGACGGTGATATTATTGAGTTGCTCGCTGGTCATGGGTATCTTGTTCTTGGAATGTTGGTTCAAGCATACGCTTTCAGTCGCTGGCTGACAAAATCCTTACTGTCTACTTCAGGCATAGATGCCCGGTAGCTTGCAGTCGGTGACGGACAGCTTCCATCTTCATGAATTTGCCCGGGAATCCGGTTACAGTCTGCTGACCTGTGGCTATAGTTATAACAGGGTCAGCCACAAACAAACCTCTTGGAGGATGCTATGTATCTCAGGAATAAGGAAAATGGCGACTTGATCGAAGTGCTGGATATCTCTGCCATGATTGATCCCTGCCGGGATGAGTTGACCGGACGCTACCATGCTGGAGAGGAAATGCAGGACCCGGCCGCATTCAAGAAATCCCTGCTGACATTTCCGTCGGGAGAGGCCTTGCCGCAGTGCTGGGTGGACGTTGATTACAATGATATAACACACTGATTGTCAAGTAGTAGTTATATAGTACCCGGCAAGCTGCCAGCCGCCAGAGGAGGGCATTTTCGCGTTTTCCACCTGACGGGCTACTGACTATTTTGTGACCCGGTTACCAGAACCGTCCGGCGTTTTTCGTCATCATGATTGCACGTTCCAGAAAAAGATTCCGGCAGGTCGGCAAGATGACTCCGGGGTTGCGATGAGGCAAGGGTGGACAGGATGCGTGCTAACAATCTGACCAGAAAGGCGGACCCCCTGATGTTACTGGTAGCTGCGGTGGTGCTGGCTGCAGTAATGAGTACCGCCGTCCAGGCAGCAGAGCCTTTCCAGTTCAATCCACAGCAAGGGCTGACCAGTCTGGCGGCCGTATTTGATGAGAGCGGCTACCGGGTAACTACCCTGGGACATTCCGGCACCGGACTGCATGTGTCCATGAGTCCGCCATCCGGGGCCAGGGAAAGCTATTTTGCCGGTGCTGGAACCAGGCACAATCCGGTAAATATGTCAGACATCTACCTGTCAATCCGTTTACCCTGGTAAACCCGCAATGCGTACTACGCTGTCCGGCCCTCTGCAAGGTGGTTGGCCAGGGCAGCAAATTCCCTGATCCCCAACATCTCGGCACGCAGCGCCGGATCAATACCGAGTGCCTGCATGCTGTCGGCATCGATCATCTCTCGCAGGACATTGCGCAGCGTCTTGCGCCGTTGTGAAAATGCCTGTTGCACTACGGCGGCCAGCACAGTTTCATCCTGCACAGTAACCGGAAGCGTATGATATGGCCGCAGGCTGACGAAGGCGGACTCTACCCGGGGTGGCGGCCGGAATGCATCGGCGCAGATATGAAACAGTGGCGTCACTTCGCAGCGGTACTGAATCATCACGGACAGGCGGCCGTACTGGCCGGTGCCCGGTCCGGCGGCGAGCCGGTCAACGACTTCCTTTTGCAGCATGAAGTGCATGTCACGGATGCAGTGTGACTGCGCCAGCAGGTGGAACAACAGGGGCGTCGAAATATTGTAGGGCAGGTTGCCCACGATGCGCAGTGGCGCGGAACCGGCCAGCCGGCAGAAATCGAAGCGCAGTGCATCGGCATTATGTACGCTCAGGTTCCCGGCCTCCGCCGCCCATTGTTGCAACGGCCCCACCAGGTCGCGATCGAGTTCAACCACATGCAATTGACCGGCTGCCTGCAGCAGCGGCAGGGTGATGGCACCCTGGCCAGGTCCGATTTCGACCAGGGAGTCATTCGCCTGTGGATTGATCGCCCTGACAATCCGGTCGATGACTACGGGGTCATGCAGAAAATGCTGGCCGAACCTTTTCCTTGGACGGTGAGTCAAGGGGTTATCCGTGTATTTGTAATTATTAACAGTCAGTTATAAAACATCAAAATGGATTTGCCCACGTAAACCACCCAGTTAGAACCATAGTGGGTGCGATTACAACTCTCATCGATATTCGCATTGGTCAAGAATGATGGGGAAACGAT
>Ga0114931_10000690_pt1 | contig 41938 bp, 38 predicted proteins | sample 2SBtaG_FD_89579 | JGI IMG/M metagenome (GOLD analysis project Ga0114931, IMG submission 89579) | Deep subsurface microbial communities from Kolumbo volcano to uncover new lineages of life (NeLLi) - 2SBTROV14_V59a metaG | ecosystem: Environmental > Aquatic > Marine > Volcanic | place: Kolumbo... | reverse complement strand
GCCTCAATCGAAAAAACCTCAACATAGTCCAGGCTATGTCTCGGCTTTTCCTCAATCGTTCCGTCCAAATCTGGCCCAAATCTGGGCGCGAGATTGCGAAGGTTATTTATTGACAGGCCCTAAACGTCTCCATGTGCAACGTCTCCATGTGCAGTGAATCGCTCTTTTTAGCGGGACAGCCGGAGGCGTCGCAATCCATTGGCTGGGCGGATCCAAATCCAGAGGAGTCCCCCAAGAAGGGCGATCAAAGCCGCGACGCCAAGGGCCGTGGACCATCCAAATTGTTCGGCGAGCCATGGTGTGAGTGTGGGGGAAAGAGTCCCGCCCAGATTCGCGCCGGTATTCATGAGGCCAGAGAGGGTTCCCGCGTATCGATGTGAGAGATCGACTGTGGAACTCCAGAAGGCGCTCACGGAGAAATACAGCCATCCGGCGCCAAGCGAAAGGAACGCGATCGCGACATAGGGAGATTGAATCGTCGCCCCCAACATGATGGAGACTGCGGCCAGCACCATGCCCGTTCCGCCCACAGAGCTTCGGCCACGGTTGATTCCCAGCGATAAGGATAATCGATCGGTCACCGTGCCTCCCAACGGACAAAAAATGGTCATGGCAATGAAGGGGGCGGATGCAAAGAAGGCTCCATTGAGAACGTCAAATCCTCGAATATTGACGAGATACAGATAAAACCATGACAGATAGACGTAGGCCACATATCCCAGGCATGTATAGCTGAAGACCAACCACCAAACGGTTGGAGTCCTGAGAATATCTCGCCAAGGAACTGTCTCTTCTTTCTGGGTCTCTCCACGTCGTACATCCGGCCATGGCGTTTTTTGTATCGGGAGGGCGTCTGTGCCCGAATTGGCGAGGTGTGACGCTTGTCCGGTAATGAGTGAAACCTCGGCGGTATTAACATGGGGGTGGTTGTTGGGATGATCTGTGGCATACCAAAACCACGCGATGGCCGTTACCACGCCCAATAGCCCGGCTGCATAAAAGGCTATCTGCCAGCCGAAATGGACCATGATCCATGCCGTGATGGGTGGGGTGATGGCCGATCCAATCCCAATGCCGCCAATGGTGATACCCATTCCTAATCCTCGCTCATGGGGCGGGAGCCAGTTGGCCACGGCCCGATTAAAGTTGGGAAGGGCGGCAGCTTCCCCGACGCCAATCAAAAATCGAACAAGCATGAGAGAGCCGAACACTCCCATGAAGCTGGTGAGCGGCAAGGTAGGAGCCAGAGCCGTCAGAGCGGTAAAGAGCGACCACCAAAGCACCGCTCCTGTCAAAATACGTCGAGGACCCCAACGGTCTCCTAGCCATCCCCCCGGGATTTGACAGAGTGCATACCCCAACACAAAGGCGGAAAAGATCTGACCCATTTGAAAGTCTGTCAATCCCAGTGCCGGCATCAGTTGGCGGGCGGTGACTGAAATATTGACGCGGTCAATATAGGTGACAATGCTGATACTCAGCAGGAGGCTTAACATGATCCAGCGAGTATGGGTTGGTGCTGGGAGAGGCGATTCAGAAGAATGTGAGAAAGGTGAGGGCATTTGGTAGAGGAAGGGGCTAGGCTTCCTTTAATTCACGGGCCACAAGGGTTCTCGCCCGTTCCAATTCTTCCTCTCGTGTGGTGACCTGTCCGTTCAGTTTTGCCTGCAGGAGGCTGTCAAGAATGTGCCCATAGGTTGGACCTCTTGGCAATGAAAGAGCTTGGAGGTCAGAACCCGTGACAGTCGATTTGATGAAACGAAGTGTGCGCAGATATGTCTGTATTGGGCGAATTGCCCGTGTGTTGACTGTCTGGAGCTGACAGTGAGCCATGAGCGCCAGGAGAATTTCAAGGTTATAAGGATGGAGGGCTTGATAGATTTCTGCCGGTGTCCTTTCGGGTCGCAGAAGAAGGTGCATGAGATGGGGTTTGGCTTGCAGGAATCCGGCGACCATACGAGTGTGGCGTTCTGGAATGCCCAATCGATTCCATGCCGTTTGCAGTGTTTCCCATCCTAACGGTTCAAATAAGGCGATGGTGTATAGTTCCCATGAATGAACCGGTTCTTCAGGGAATTCAAATTTGTGCCACGTTAACACCTCGGAACTGGTCTGAAATTGACGAATGGTCGATGTGGTCCACGTCAATTGGGGGTGGAGAAATTGAAGAAGACCATGGTCCTGGAGCCGCCCGACCGCATCGGTGGGATTGGGTTCGGCTAGGAGGTGCAGGAATTCATCGCCAATCCGGTGGCCGGACAGTTGGTGGAAGAGGCCTAATGCGATAGCGTTTTGGATAAAGGCTTTGGTTTCCTTGCTGATGGTAAATCCGAATCGTTGCTCGAATCGAATGGCCCTGAAGGCACGGGTGGGGTCTTCCACGAAACTTAAACTATGGAGGACTCGAATGACCCGATCTTTGATATCCCGCTTTCCACCAAAAAAGTCGAGCAACTGTCCTGGTTCTTTGTTGAGACGAATGGCTAACGTGTTGATGGTAAAATCCCGCCGATACAGATCCTTCTTAATGGAGCTTTGTTTGACGGTGGGCAATGCTGTGGGAAATTCATAATATTCTGTTCGTGCGGTGGCGACATCCAATGTTAATGCAGGTGGTAATCCCAGGCTTGCCGGCGAGTGAAGAGAGGCGGTCCCAAACCGTTCATGCGTTTTGACGCAAGCCTGGATTTCGGAAGCCAGGGCCTTGCCGAATGCTATGCCATCGCCTTCCACCACGATATCCACATCAAAATTGGGCCTTGCCAAAAGCAAGTCGCGGACAAAACCGCCGACGATATAGGCGTTGACGCCCAACTGATCAGCAACCTGTCCGGCTACCTGGAACAGGGACTGCACCGATTTGGGAAGGCGTTCCTCCATGAGGCTTTTGATGTGACGTTTCTGGCAAGGCCAAGGTCCAGTGGTGTGCGATCTTGATGAAGACCGATCTTGTTGCCGGTCAGCTAAATCCTCTTGGAAGGCCCGCAAAAGATCCGTCCGACTGAAGATGCCGACAACGGTCTCATGTTCCAAAATCGGCACAACTCGTTGGTTTCGTTCGAGCATTTGACGCCGGACCTCTTCATAAGGGGTGGACCAAGAGGCGGTAAAGAGGTCCCGTCGCATGATCTGTTCAACTGGGGTTTGTTGAAAGCCATGATATAAGGCTTTTTGAACGGCCTCTCTGGTCGTCAGTCCTTGAAAGAGGTCTTGGGAATCCAGCACGGGTAAGGCATTCACCTCATATTGGGTCATGAGCCGTTCCGTCTCTTGAATGGTCGTTCCTTGCGCCACGGTTCTCACAGGGGTTGTCATCATGTCTCCGATAGATACCCACGATTGAGATTGCTCATCAAGAAGACGGCGAATGGTCTGCTCGACCTCCGGAAGCGGCATCTTTTTGATACTGGCTGCGGCGGCCATGGAATGACCCCCGCCACCAAAGAACCGGGCGATCCGGCCGACGTCAATGTCTTCCCTTCGGCTTCGTCCAATGAGATGCACTTTCCCGTTCATGGCAATGGCGGCAAGGATCGCGTCGACCTGTTCAATTTTTGTGAGGAGCTGGATCATTGAGGAAATATCAGGGATGTACGTGGGCCAGGAGAGTATAATCAAGAGCACACGTCGCCGTCCAAGGTAGAGGAGCTGTGAGGATTGAACCATGGCATGTAACAGCTCAATCTGAGGAATGGTGAGTTCGCGTCGGAGATAATCTCCTACCAGGTTGAGATCGGCGCCGGATGAGAGGAGAAAGGCTCCGACTTTTAAATCTCTTGGCGTGGTGCTGGGGTACAGAAGGAAGCCGGTTTCCTCATAGAGACCCAGCATAAAGAGGGTGGCTTCTTGAGGGGTGATCGGGACGTTCTTTTCCTGAAGTTGTTCGATCAACAGGGTGATCGTGGCTCCGACCGTTTCTATCAAGCAAAACTCTGCGTGCCGGAAAAGAGGCGTTCCCGGCGGAGGGGGGTGGTGGTCAAACAGATGAAGGGACAGGCCTGGATTATCAAGCAGTGGTTTGAGCGGACCGATTCTTTCCGGATCTTGGGTGTCGACCAGAATGAGGCGAGTCACCTTTTTCCGGGGGAGATGGTTGAAGGGAATAATGGGGAATGAATACGCTTCCAAAAAAGAACGAACAGGCGTTTGATATCCACCTGAGGGAACTGGTATGGAGTCAGGGTATAATTTTTGCCCGGCAATCAAGGAGGCCATGCCATCAAAATCGGAATCGATATGCGTGGTGATGATCTCCATGATGTTCGTATTGTATCAGGACCGCCCTGATGGCGGAACCTGTTGAAGAGGAGAGAGGCATGCTGGAAATCTCCTGTTGAAAGAAAGGGGCTGTCCATGGTAGATGGGGAATGATGTCACGCTCACTTCCTCAATTGAGGGGGTCCATAATCAGGAGGGTTCAGGAATGGCAGAGAAAAAATCACGCGTTGCCGTCAAAACCAAACATTCAAAATCCAAAACCAAGTCCTCGCCAAAATCTCAAGTGCGATTGAAAACCGCAAAGACCACAAAGACCGGGAAACCAACCAAAACAGGGTCCCTGAAGAAGAAGCCGTCCGTACAATCCAAGACCTCTCGTGGCTTAAAAATACGCGCAACAGGGAAGGGATCTGAAAAAAATGTTTCTAAAAAAACTCTGGAATTAAAAAAAGGGAAATCGCCGATCAAAGGAACGTCCCCAAAGTCTTCAACATCCAAGAAGTCTTCAACGTCTAAGATGCCACCCAAATCTCAAGCGTCCGTGAAGCCAAAAGTTTCACGAACGGTCAAGACGGTTGCTCCGCCCGGGAAATCCGCTCAGCCTAAGGGCTTGGCCAAGAAAACATCCAAAGATGTGAAGTCGAAGGAGAAAGGCCGAGGCAAGGCCGCCATGGCCAGGCCGGCCGGAAAAAGATTGGTGGGAGAGGGGAAAACAAAAGGAAGAGGTCGCCCTCCAAAATCACGTCAGAAACCAAAAGAACCCGCCTTGTTAAAAAAAACGATTCAAGAGGAGGAGCCGTCAGTGTCTAAAAGCATTCGACCAGAGAACTTTGATCTTACCTCTGAGCCTGCCGAGGAGGTTTTTGATGAATTTGGGGAAGAGATAGAAGTGGAATCCGAACCGGAACTAGATGATTTTACAGGGGATTTAGATGATGAATTTATCGGCGAGGCCTTTCCGAAAGATTTATCAGATGATTTGAATGATGATTTAACGCAGGATTTATCCGAGGAATTAGGTCCGGAAAAATTTTTCCGTGATCCTGAATCCGGTCTTGATGATGATGATGAAGATGAGGATGATGATTTTTCACGGTCCTGGTAGCACACAGGAATGCCATTGCCTTTTCACATCCAGGCGTCCAATTATAGGTTGTCCCTTCAATTGATGAAGCCTTCCGAACCATGTTTTGAGGAAACAGAGAAAGGAGCCAAGATGGCTGAAGAGAGACACTTACCGAGAATTGGGGATCCGGCGCCTGATTTTTCAGCGCCGGCCACCCATTGTACCGACTTCAATTTTAGCGCCTGGCAGGGACAAGAGTGGGTCGTGCTCTTTTCACATCCGGCTGATTTTACACCGGTATGTACCACGGAATTGATAGCATTTGCTCGTCAATTTGATCGTTTCCGCCAAAGGGGCATCAAAGTGATCGGTGTCAGTGTGGATAGCATCCATGCTCATCTGGCTTGGCTGGAAAATATTAAAGAGAAAATGGGGATCGTCATCCCTTTTCCCTTGATTGCTGATATGAAAATGGAGATTTCACGGATGTATGGCATGATTCACCCTGAATCGAGTTCCACGGCCACCGTTCGAGCGGTGTTTGTGATTGATCCCAAACGCATCATTCGTGCGCTCGTGTATTATCCGATGAATGCGGGTCGAAATGTCGATGAGATCTTTCGTCTGGTGATTGCGTTGCAAACGGCTGATCGATTCACCGGTGCCACGCCTGCGAATTGGCAGGAAGGGGAACCGTTGCTTGAACCTCCTCCTCAAACCATGACGGATGTGGAAGAACGTCTCACCCAAACGGATCGTGACGCTAAAGAATTTTATATGACGCTGAAGAATATTCCCCAGCCTTCAGCAGACCCCCCTCATCAGGGGTGACCATACTATTCACCGACATTTTCTTTTTTCTGATTTCGTTATCATCTTTTCTTTCAGCATCGTCGTGACCTTCTTCTTTCCCTCTGGGAATTTGGATTGGCGCTCAAGATGAGAAGTCGCTTGTGTGCTCAAAACCTGATCATAGCGTATGGCTTGGGATGTGGACTCCTCGTTTGGTGTGTTGGTCTTGTCTCTTCCGTTCAAGCCTGTCGGATGGAACAGGGTTCTGGTGACACGGAGAAGGTTTTTTTGAGACAAATCAGTGGTCCATGTTCCTTGAAAGAACGTGAAACGTTGGCCATCCCAGCCGAGGTCTTGTTGACCGCGCTCAAGAAGGGGAAAAGTCTTGACCTTCGTGGAGTGGTGATTGCCGGTGATTTGATGTTGGATCGGTTGCCACTGCAATCCTTTGAACAATTGGATATCCCGTATCACGCTCTTCACCGGTTTCTTGAACGTCGTGGCGTGCATCAGGTTCGCGTCATCCGAGGGGCGGTTTCTATTCGAGACTCATGGGTCAAAAAAGTGATCGCCACCAATTTAGTGGATGGAGCCTTGCTGCTGTATGGTGATGTCACGATGACGGGGACCACGTTTGAACGATCCATTGACTTTTCGAAAGCCCTGTTTCTTAGCTCTGTTGACTTTTCGGATGCCCATATATTGTACGAAGGATTTTTTATCGGAGCCTATTTCAATGGTCCGGCCACTTTTACTCATACGAGCTTTGGAACACATTCGCGATTTCATAAGGCGATATTCGCGGAGAGCACAAGGTTTTCAGGAGCTGTCTTTCACGGTTTGGCTGAATTCCTTGAGGTGGTGTTTCAAAAAGATGCACACTTTGCTCAGACGGTCTTCCAGGTTGGCACCGGCTTTTCAGGGGCACAATTTCAAGGTTTTCTTGATCTTTCATCTTCCGTATTCACGGGGCCGGCCTTTTTTCGTTTCACGGCTTTTAGCGAAAATCTGTTGATCCATGATTCGGTCTTTCAAGATACGGCTGACTTCACTCAGGCGACATTCAAGGGCCGGCCTGATTTTTCAACGGTCACCTTTAATACATTACCTGTCTTTGTGGGGACTGGTGTTGCTCCACCGCCCACATTGTCCCTGGAAGATCAAATGCGGAGGTCTCGGATCGGCATCTGGGCGGTGCTGTTATTGTTCATGCTTATTTTGATTTGGAATTTCAGAAAAAGGGCGAAGGGAAAATCGGCCAAATAAGCCACAACATATTGATGATGGATTGAAGGTCTCTACAAAACATGGTATATTTTGCCTGAGTTAGATAGACTTGCTGAGAGAGGGGGTTCTCTATGACGGAGATGGAAGATGATGTGGTGGAGGAAACTCCCTATCAGGTTAAATTGAATGCGTTTACCGGCCCATTGGACCTTCTCCTTCATCTTATTCGAAAGCATGAAATTAATGTCTACGACATTCCCATTTCAAAAATTGCCCAGCAATATCTCGAATATCTCAATCTGATGAAAACCCTTAACCTGTCGATGGCCGGTGAATTTCTGGTGATGGCGGCCACATTGCTCCACATAAAGTCGCGGATGCTGCTTCCTAAGGATGAACAGGCGCAGAAGGAGGAAGAAGGAGAGGATCCACGCGAGGAATTGGTGCGACGCTTAGTGGAATATGAGCAATTTAAAAATGCCGCGATTCATCTTTCCGGCCGGGAACGTCTCTGGCGTGAGGCCTTTTTCCGTGAACCTCAACCCCTTGAAACACCAGGAGTTCCAGAAGAATGGTTGATGGAAGATTTGAGTCTTTTTGATCTGTTGGGAGCCTTGCAGGAGGTCTTGGATCGGACCGATTCCCAGACACTCCTTGAAATTTCGCAGGAAACCATTACGGTACAGGAGAGAGTCAATGCTCTTCTTGATGGTTGGAAGGTGAACCAGCCTTGATGTTTCAATCTCTGTTTGATTCGATTGTCTCCAGGCCCTTGGTGATTGTCACGTTTTTAGCATTGCTTGAGTTGGTACGGATGCGATTGGTGCGGCTCTCTCAAGAAGAAGTCTTTGGTCCTATTCGAGTGACCCGGACCTTTTTACCTGGCCTAGGAAGCAAACGCGGAAGGGGAGGGGGAGAGTCCCTTTTTGGAGAGAGTGTTTGAGAATGAGATGTGTGAACCGCGGTACAATCTACTGGGTTTCTCCATGAAGTATAAGAGGAGAGGGGAATGATTGAAAAGATGGAATCTCAAAGCCAATTGATTGAATCACCTATGGAAAAAGAACTCCTGGATGTCTCTGTTTCCAATGGAGGGGCTCAAGGGAATGGAGCCTCGTTGTCTGAGGTGCCGGTAAGCAAGGAACAGAAGACCGATGTTGAGGAACCGGAACTCAAGGCCATTCTGGAAGCGCTCTTATTTGCCTCACCCGATCCTCTTTCTCTCGAAAAACTTGTCTCGCTTCTTGAGTCTTCTTCCAAGCTCACGATTGAACGGGCCCTCAAAGCCCTTCAGTTGGAATATCAGCAAAAGGGAAGGGGGTTGCTCATTGCCGAGATTGCAGGAGGTTTTGTCATGGTGACCTCACCTGAGTTGGGAGGTTGGGTCAAGCGGCTTCAGAAAACACGATCAACACCGAAGTTGTCACGATCGGCTCTTGAGACCTTAGCTATTATTAGCTATAAACAACCTCTGACAAGGTCTGATATTGAAAAAATTCGGGGTATTGAGACATCAAGTGTCCTCAGGACCCTGTTGGATCAAAAACTGGTTCGAATTGTTGGTCGGCAAGACGTTCCGGGTAGGCCCATTGTCTATGGAACCAGCAAGCAGTTTCTCAAGCGCTTTGGCCTTCGTGATCTCCGGGATCTCCCTCCCTTAAAAGAAATCAAGGAATTGGGTGGTTCTGAAACTCTGAGTCTTCCCTTTGAGGAGGGAACAAGGTCTGGGTCGCTCGAACCGCTGGTGTCTGATCTTCCGGTTTGATGCCCTGTTGATAAAGACGTTTCCTCAAATCTGCATGGCTTCCTTGACTTCTTCCAATGTTTGTTTTGCCATGGCGGCAGCCTGTTTCGTGCCGGCATCAATGATCTCTTCGACCTCCTTTGGATTCGCAAGCAATCGTGCTCGTGTTTCCCAGGAAGGGGCCAATCGTTCGACCATGGCGTCGGCGACCAATTGTTTACACTCAATGCACCCGATCCCTGCCGTCCGGCACTCTTGGTTGATTTGGCTCTGGACGGATTGGCCGGAGAAGATTTTATGAAACTCATAGACGGGACAGAGATCTGGATTCCCAGGATCCCGCCGTCTGACTCGGGCGGGGTCGGTGACCATTGTTTTCAGTTTTTGACGAAGCACAGGCTCGGAATCTGAGAGATTGATGGTGTTTCCATAGCTTTTGCTCATTTTTCGGCCATCTGTCCCTAGGACTTTGGAATAAGGTGTCAGGCGTTCCTTGGGTTCAGGAAAGACCGGTTTATACAGGCTGTTAAATCGTCTGGCGAGTTCTCGAGTTAATTCAAGGTGTGGAAGTTGATCTTTTCCAACCGGAACGAAGTCCGGTTTATACAGGAGGATATCCGCGGCTTGGAGGACGGGATATCCCAAGAATCCATAGGTCGACAAGTCCCTATCCTTGATTTCTCCCTGTTTTTCCTTATACGTGGGATTTCTTTCCAGCCAAGGAATCGGAATGATCATGGAAAGAATCAAATGGAGGATCGCATGTTCCGGCACTCTGGATTGAATGAAAAGAGTGGATTGATGAGGATCAATTCCAACGGCCAGCCAATCAATCAATAGTTCATGCGTAAACTGTTTGATACGATGACTCTGGGCGTAATTCGTGGAAAGCGCATGCCAATCCGCCACAAAGAAAAAACAGTGAAATTCATTTTGAAGGAGCTTCCAATTATCCAACGCTCCCACAAGATTTCCGAGATGAAGCCGTCCACTTGGCTGCATGCCACTGACAACACGTTGGGTCATTCAATACCTCACAAAAGGGGTTAGAGCACAAGAGTGGATAAAATGGTTTTCGTCATGATCTGAAAGACGGTTCCCATGAGCGTGCTAATGATTGGGATGTAGGGATCCAGCATGATGAGACCAAGGATAATAAACATGCCATAGGGTTCCATTCGTGCGACGGTTAACGCGGGACGGTACGGAAGGAGACTGGTGAGAATGCGACCGCCGTCAAGAGGAGGTATGGGCAACAAATTAAACACAAACAGCAGTGAGTTAATCGCCACGGAGAATAAGGCCATTGCGGTAAGGGGAATCAAGACGATCCCAAGGAAATCTTGACGGGATTCAATGCCGGACTGTGGCGGCCACTGAGCTTGGAGTGAGGGATCAATCGAGAAAAATATACTCAGGAGAATGGCACTGATGACGGCGAGGAACAGATTCATGGCGGGTCCGGCGGCTGCTACGAAAGCCATATCCCGTCGAGGGTGATACAATCTGCGTGGATCGATGGGCACCGGTTTCGCCCAACCAATGAAAAATCCGCCTGGGAAGAGCAGGCAAAGTAATGGCATCACAATGCTCCCGAATGGATCAATATGAGGGAGAGGATTGAGCGTCAGCCGGCCCAATGACCGGGCAGTCGGGTCCCCAAAATAATTGGCCACCCATCCATGAGCATATTCATGGAGGACAATCGCCAAAAGGAGGGGGACTACCATATATGAGAGTGTATGAAGAATCTGGGGGAGAGTATGCATGGGGTTATTGGACCTCCTCGAATTTCCCTTGTTTCACCTGAATGATGGAGATCTTCCGGTCAAGGACGCCATCCGAACCAAATGCACCCAATCCGTTGAGAAAGGGAAGATCATGACGTCGAAAGAATTGGTCGCGAATCTCTTGACCGGTTTGTGAGCCTTTGCGTATCGCGTCTAAAATTAACCATGCGGCATCGTAGGCTTGCGCAGAAAAGATCGACGGATCCTTGTGAAACCGAGCCTGATAGCGGTCGGCAAATGCATGGAGCGAGGAATCGGGGTTCTCAAGAAAAAACCCATCCGTCAAAAAAGCGCCCTCGACCTCATGTTTAGCCCACTTTAATAAGATCGGGCTATGCCAACTATTACTTCCCAGAAGAGGGACCTTGATATCATAAAATTTTAATTGTGCGGCGAGCAATGCTGCATGAATCGGTTGGCCGGGAATAAAAACCGCGTCAAATCCAGGCGTGTACATGGTGTGTTGATGGCCGGTCCTGGTTTTTACAGTCTTGAAACTTCCATAGCGCTGGACATCTTTTTCTTTGAGGTGACGAATCTGAAGGCCAAAATCGGACGCTTTCTCAGAGTAGGCTTCCACGGCAATGATTTCACCTCCGTTTTTTTTCACAGCCTGAATAAAGACACGATTCATTTCTTCCCCATAGGCCGTTTGAGGATGGAGAATACAAAAACGCGTAAATCCTAAGTGGGAAATGGCATACTGAACGAGCGCTTTCATTTGCAAAGCCGCCGTCATGGCGGTACTAAACCAAAACGATCCAAACTGCCGGACATTGAGAAGGGTGGCTGAAGGTGTCAGAAAAGGGATGTCATATTCCTCGGGGAGGTAGCGAAGGGATTGAATCTCACGAGAAGATAAGGGACCAATGGCGGCCAGGGGATGAAATTCATCGATCATCAATTCAATGGCATGTTGAAGCGATGTGGCTGGGGAGGTCGTATCCTTTACCACCAATCCTATGGATGAAAGGCCCAATTGTGTTTTCCCATCTTCTAAGGCCAAGCGAACTCCATTCAGCGCGTCTGTCCCAAAAGGTTTCATGGGACCGGAAAATGGAAGGATGGCCGTCAGCACAAACTGATTGGCCTTGATTTTACTGACAAACGATTGCAATAAGGCCATGGCCGTTTGAGCGTAAGGGTGATCAGGAAATTGCTGTACGAATGAACGAATATCCCGCTCAGCCAGGACTTCGTCGCTATGGGCGGTATGCAATTCAATCAGGCGGATAATCGCCAGATCGCCTGGATATCGGCTGGGATAATGTTCCACTAAGGTTTCCAACGACGGCTCATTCATTTTCTGAAGAATCAGTTCCTGGATGACGGCTTTAATTTCCGCGCGACCCGCTTGCCCTGTTAAAGGCAGTTCTTCCAAGGCTCGCTGGATAGCAGGGAGAAATTCCCCGAGCATGATATAAACGTCGCGAAGCCGGTGAAGTGCTTCCAGGCGGGTGGCGGAATTGGTGGTGAGGGTCACAACTGCTTGCAACACGGTGATGGCCCGTTGGTATTCATGAAGGGATTGATAGAGTTCTCCTAAGACAAGGCGGGCTTCATTGGCTAATGAAGAAACCGGAAATTCTTCCAATAACTGTTCTAAAGTAGCGGCCGCTTCTCGTTCTTGGTTATGCATCCGGTAGGTGATTGCTTGGAGGAAATACGCTTCCTGGAGAATTGGTGGTGGTGGATCTCGCTCCAACAATTCTTCTAACGTGGTCAAAGTATCTTTGAGCTGCTGCATCTCAAAAAACCGTTTGGCCTTGTCCAAGAGCCCCTGATTGGTGATAGGGCTCGTTGAGGACTGCGTTTTGAAAGGTTGTTGGGCCATGGCCGATGGAAGGAATCCGTTGGCATGACTCATGAGGCTGATGGCCAGCACAAACAGAATAATAGGAGTCATCATATAAACAAACGGGGAATCAGGAGAAACTGGGACGCACCCTAAAAACAGCTCTGTCGATTTGCTAGACTCTGAAAGACAATCAGGACGATTCAGCGCTTAAGATACTGTACCAGAAAGACATTGATGATGAACAATCCTGTCAGAAAAAACATCGGAAGATGGATGAATTAATTGAGCAATATCTCACCGGCCTTCGTGTGGAAGGAGGGCTTTCACGCCATACGCTATTAGCCTATCGACGGGATCTTCGAAAACTGAAGACCTTCCTGACGACGACCGGAATGACGGATCCGACGATAGTTACAAGAGAAACCCTCCTGCTATTCTTGGCCTATTTGCGCCGGCAGAACCTTAGTGTCACTTCTGTGTCACGCTGCCTATCGGCTGTGAGAGGATTTTATCGGTTTCTTCAACATGATCAAGGGATGTCACCATTGTTCCCACAGATCGTCGGCTCACCGAAACAGTGGACACGTCTTCCCAAAACGCTCACTGAACCGGAAGTGAGCAATCTTTTGGGGTTGGCTATTGGGAAACGGTCTGAAGATCTTCGTGATGCGGCAATGGTCGAACTCCTGTACGCGACAGGGTTGCGTGTCACAGAATTAATTCAGTTAAAGGTTTCCCATCTGAACATCGATGTTGGTTTCGTTTTAGCCACCGGCAAGCGGGATAAGCAACGAGTCGTTCCCGTGGGAGATCAGGCTGTTAGACTTACCCGCCGGTACCTCATGGAAGGCCGTCCCTTGTTGCTGAAAAAACGGTGCTCTGAGGCCTTATTTATTACCAGGCTCGGCAGGGCCTTTACCAGACAAGGATTTTGGAAGGTTTTGCGTGGACGAGCTCTACGGGCTGGAATGACCAAAACCATTTCTCCTCATATGGTGCGTCATTCTTTCGCGACCCATCTTGTTGAACATGGAGCGGACCTGCGATCAGTTCAACTGATGCTGGGCCATGCCGGCCTTGCGACCACACAAATTTATACCCATGTGGAACAGGGACGATTGAAGCGTATTCATACGGAACTGTTCCCACGAAAACAACGGCGAAGGACGGTGGAAGAAGTGGATAAAAGGCCTGACGTAAAAGAATAGAATGAAAAAAGGCCGGTGATGAAACGAAAGAGGCGCCTCATGAGAGGACGGTTCTTAGGGGGGCTTGGATGTGTAGAAGCATCGTGCTTGTCAGGCAGAGTCTCTTGCTGTTGGCAATGGGTCTTCTGCTTACCGGTTGTTCCACCATCAAGCGAACAGGCCGTGTGATCTCCAGCGTGGCTGAAGGAACGGTTTGGGTGATCAAAGGAACCTATACGCTGACAGCCGGGACAACCAAACTGATCTACCATATCGGCAAATTTACATTTCAGGTGGTTCGCGCGCCCTTGGATTGGCCCTTGATGCAGGAGGATATTCAAACTATTGATGGTCTTCCCGTGAAAGAAGCGATTCGCCAGGGACGGGTAAAAAATGCGCCGTACACACTGAAAGGGAAACGATATGTGCCCATGACGGTTGCAAAGGCTCAGACATATCGAGAATCAGGTTTGGCATCGTGGTATGGGGAAGAAACTCGCCGTCAAAAAGGGGGGCACATGACGGCCAATGGAGAGGTCTTTAATCCTCAAGCGTTGACGGCTGCCCATAAATACTTACCGTTGCCAACAAATGTAAAGGTGACCAACCTAGAGAATGGACGGTCCATCATTGTGCGGGTCAACGATCGTGGTCCCTTTCCCAGTCAACATAATCAAAAATCCGGCCAACGCATTATCGATGTCAGTCGAGCAGCGGCCATTCGGCTTGGTTTTCACAAGAAAGGGATTGCCCGTGTTCGCGTGGAGACCATTACACTCCAGGAGGCGACATAGGCATAGGAAGAATGAAAAGAAAAATGCCGGTCAAGGAAACAGGTCTGCTGCAAAGATTTCCCTAGATCAGTTTGTTTTCTTAACTGACCTGGAACTTGGTCGATCGGATGCCGGTAGTTTCGGTCACGTTCGCAACTTTTTTCTGCAAGCATTTTTTGTCCAGCCGTTGCATTTTGGGGAATACGAGCGAGACATGCTTCCATCGTGTCGCCTTGTGATCCGGCTGAGATTCGATGTGGCCCAGTGGTGAGAGCCGCAGCGGGTGAACTCCCTGAGGGGCTGGATGAACTAACTGCGCCTCCTCCCTTCCCGGATCCAATACCGTATTGGGCACAGCCGGAAAGCATGAGAGTCAGCGTCATGATTCCAAATACAAAAGGTTGAACAGGGTTTACCATTTTTCCCCTCCTTCGTTAAATAATCAAGCGCCACTATAATAAATCTTTTAATAAAAAACAAGAGATCATTGCCTCCAATCTCTTACCCCGTCGCGACGACAGTGATCGATAGGATTCCTATCCGCCTGTTTGTTTAATGGCCATTGTTACTCTTCGTAATGGCCCCTGTGTTCCATCATGCCACGCCCATGTCCCCCCATCCTGCCACCGTAACCCATCCCACCCATCATGCCACTCATTCCACCGTGCCTGGAATGACCACTTTCTTCTATTTCTTCACGGAGCATGGAACGGAAGGTGTCGTATTGCGCTTGACTGAGAATCTCTTTGAGCTTGAGAAGGGCCTGAATCCGAAACATCATAAGCCCGCCTCGAAGGTTTTCTATTTCATCTACTTTTTGTTTCAGTTGATTGACATCCGGCGTTTTCTGATCCAACAACTCACCCAGTTCGATAAAGGCGACTTGGATATCAGCCCCTTTCCGGATCATAGTCTTTCGATAGTCTCTTTCAACGGGTTCCAAAGCTTGAACCTGATCTGGAGACAGCTTGAGCTCATCTTTCAACGCCAAAGGGGAGAAGGAATGATGATGGTGCCGTTTCATCCCATATTTCATTCCATGGCCCATCATGTCTGAAGAGGGGTGCGTACCCCCCCCATACATTTTTCCCCCGTGATGCATGGTCCCATAGCCCTCATTCCCCAGCCCCAGAGCCGGAAGAAATAAAAGAGCGACCATCACGATTCCGTTTGTCATCATTGAACGTTTCATGGCATTCCTCCATTTGGTTTGAAAAATAAATAATCAGTGGTATCGAAGTCTCCTCCCTATGAACGTTAAGGGGAGTGTGAATGTTCCGGATTGTCTACCTTCTTTCGCAATTCAATCAATTCCTGCTCCATGGCCTGGAATCGCTCGGCGATCGGATCCGGAATGTTGGTATGATCCATCGTTTCTTCGGGCATATGGACTCCCACCGATTTGACCACTTTACCGGGAATGCCAATCACGGTTGAGTTCGAGGGGACGGATCGCAACACCACGGAATTGGCTCCGACCTTGACATAATCGCCGATTTTAATATTCCCTAAAATCTTCGCGCCCGCGCCAATCACCACATGGTCGCCCAAGGTTGGATGGCGTTTGCCATGTTCTTTGCCCGTTCCTCCCAAAGTGACGCCTTGAAACAGGGTGACATGGTGGCCGATTTCAGTTGTTTCTCCAATCACGACACCCATGCCATGGTCAATAAAAAAACCTGAACCGATTGTGGCTCCCGGATGAATTTCCACGCCGGTCAGCCAACGTCCAACTTGGGAAATGAACCGAGGAAGAAAAGGAACCTTGTGATGCCAAAACCAGTGGGCGAGGCGGTGAGTCAATAAGGCATGAAAGCCTGAATACATCAGGAATACTTCCATGCGGCTTGTCGCGGCCGGATCCCGTTCCAAGACCGCTTGTAAATCTTGGGCAATTGAATGAAAAACCTGCTTCACGATGACACCATTCCTGCAGGGTGTGGAATCATGGAGAAGGCTTGGCTTCAATCAGGCATACAGCCTGTGCGGCGATACCATCCCCTCTTCCAATCAACCCCAGCCCTTCTCCACTTTTGACTTTCACATTGATCTGATCGGCGTCGATGTTGAGCGCTTCGGCCATATTTTTCCCCATCTTCTCCAAATGGGGTGCCAATTTTGGAGATTCGGCTAAAATGACTGTATCTACATTAACCAATCTGAACCCCTGTTGTGCAAGGGTTTGACCAATCTGCTTCAGCATCAAGAGGCTGGAGACATCTTTGAAGTCAGCATTGGAGCTGGGGTACCATCGGCCCAGATCGCCTTCCCCCATGGACCCGAGAAGCGCATCGCAGACGGCATGGACTAATACATCCGCGTCCGAATGTCCATCCAGACCATGGGTGTGGGGAATCTCAATACCACCTAATATTAACTTGCGGCCTTGCCGCAGTGGATGAATATCATACCCTTGTCCGATTCGGATGGTGGTCATGAAAAAAAGAATATTCTACGTTTTTACCGTGTTTGATTGTTTTGTGGTGCGGCAGGACCATGCTGTGTCCTGATGCTCCTTATGTCTGGACTTCCAAATGATTTCGCCCAGCGTCAGATCCTCTGGTCGGGTGATTTTCAAATTCATGGAACTTCCGGGAACGACCGAGACGGGAAAGCCAAATTGTTCCACTAATGCGGCATCATCCGTCACGTCCAGATTCTGATCGTGAGCCCATTGGTGCGCCTTCAGCAGCCAGTCGAATCGAAAGACCTGAGGCGTTTGAGCCAGCCAGAGATGTTCCCGATTAACTGTGTGTTCAATCATGCCGGAACCATTCACGTATTTGACCGTGTCCGGCATTGGCAGAGCCACGACGGATGCCCCAATCTGTATGGCAACCTGAATCGCCCGGTCAAGCATATCAGTGGTTAGAAACGGCCTGGCCGCGTCATGGATGAGTACGAAATCAGGCTGGTTGGTTAACGCATCCAGCGCATGTCTGACGGAATCCTGTCGCCGCGCCCCACCCGGCACCAGCCTGATAACTTTAGGGGTGGATAGATACTGAAGCACCTCCTTTCGACAGTACTCCTGGTCTGTGTCCGGAATGGCGATGATAATTTCTTGTATGGTTTCGATACTCGCAAGAATTTGAAGGGAATGAGCAAGGAGGGGACGATCTCCCAAGGTCAAAAATTGTTTTGGTGTGTTGCTACCCAAGCGAGTCCCTTGACCAGCCGCCGGGACCACTGCTGTCACCAATTTAGGCACAAATATAGCCTCATTCCTCTTGTTCCGTTGCTGCTTTGTTTTGAGTGAAAATCATACGACTGACATCCATCTGTCACCGTTAGCCACGTATGAAGTGCTCAGCTTGCTCAACATCTTCCCGACTACCGATAAAGAGCGGAACCCGCTGATGCAGGAATGTGGGTTGAATGGAATTGATTCGTTCCTTGCCTGTACTTCCTAATCCACCGGCTTGTTCCATGACAAATGTGAGGGGAGCCGCTTCATACATTAATCGAAGTTTGCCTTCCGGTCTTTTCGGTTCATCTGGGTAGAGATAGATGCCGCCTTTGAGAAGAATGCGATGCACGTCGGCTGCGAGACAGCCCGTATAGCGAGAGGTGTACGGGCGGCCGGTTTCCGAATCATTTTCATGTAAGTAGGTCATGTACCTTTGGACGTTTGGGGACCATTTGTTGTAATTCCCTTCATTGACGCTATAGATCTTTCCTTTCACAGGCATGCGAAGATGGTGTCCCATGGAAAGAAATTCACCAATTTCGGGGTCCAGTATAAATTGATGAACGCCGGTACCACAGGTGTAAACGAGAAGAGTGCTGGGCCCATACAACAGATACCCACCGGCAATTTGCTCAGAACCTGGCTTGAGAAGTTCTTGCCCTGAATCACCTGTTACCTGAGAAGGAAGTCGATAAATTGAAAAAATAGATCCCAGAGGCGCATTCACGTCAATATTGGAAGAACCATCCAATGGATCGAAAAAAAGAGCATATCGGCTGGAATTTTGGTGTCCGGGTAGGACCAATGGTTTTTCCATTTCCTCGGAAACCAGGGTTCCGACGATCTGATTGGATTCAAAAACTTGCACAAAGGTTTCATTCGCCCGTTGATCCAATTTCTGGACTTCTTCTCCCTGGACATTTGTGGTTCCGGCGGATCCTAAGATATCAATAAGACCGGAATGGCTCAAATCCCTGGCAAGCATTTTTCCAACTAAGGCGATGTGAATCATGATCCTGGAAAACTCTCCAGTGGCGCCTGGATAGAGAGCTTGTTCCCGGATAAGATGAGTAGGAAGGGTGATGGAATCTGTCATGTTGAAATAGACATTTTCATGGATTGCAACACTGAAGGGTGTTATTCTATTCTTTTTCGCTTCGTCGATCAACGACACATCTGTTCGTAATCACTGATGGGTGTCTTTCTTCGTGATGTCCTATGGGTTCCTCTTCCCCAAAGCTCAAAGGCACTTTCAGGTTGGGTGGTCCTTGTTCTTTTCTGAGCATTTCGCTACACTCTCCTGGCAATTGGACAACGAATGGGGTGGCCGGGGACTTCACTTGTCCTTATTCCCCATGCATCATCAAAGCACGAAATCACGTTAAAAAATCACGTTACAACAGAGGCGGTGTAGCTCAGGTGGTAGAGCAGCGGACTCATAAGCCGCGGGCCGGGGGTTCGAAACCCTCCACCGCCACCACTGTTTTCAACCATTGACATTCCTGCAAACTGCCGTTCGGTTTTTCTTTCTTTCGGGATCCTGCCCCGGTTTCTTTTGGCCCCTGCTTTGTAAGGCGGACACTCTGTTTACCATCGGCGTACGACGATGGTGCAAAGGTTTCCCAACTGGAGGCCTCGCCTATCAACATGAGTGGTGGCGTCAGGTTGACCATCGGCCGGCCTGTTGATTGGCTAAGTATTCTGGTATCTTTTCAGTCCTGAGGCTTGGGTTTCAGGTGGGATCGAGATCGATGAACGAGTACAACGTTACGTGGCCTAGATGCATTCAAGGGAGAGAACATATTTCTTGTTGCAAAAGGATGATGCGTATCCCGCAAAATTCATCCTCTAAGAACCATGAATGCTGGATGATCCGACATCCTCTCTGTTTCTTCGTGGGTTCCTAGGGCTGACTCACAATAAGTTCCTGCCCAATGCTAATAAGATTATTGCTGAGGTTATTCCAATCTTTCAAGTCTTGGACCGACACTCCGTATTGGCGAGAAATGCGATACAATGTTTCACCTTTTTCAACGGTGTGCATGGTTGCCGTGTCCCCTTCCCCCTCAGTTCCACTAAGCTCTGATTTGGCGGTGAGGGAAGGGTTGACCGCTGCTTCTGTTTGACTGCCAACATCCTTAAAATCTTCATCTTCAAATCCGATATCTTCCAATCCCAATTCGGAAATGGACGGTTCAGCCAGGGTTAAATCTTCCGAAGCCGTTGCGGCTGTTTTGGGAGCAGTTCCTTCTCTCAATTTGGTCAACTCTTCTTCTGTTCGATTTAACTGTTCGCGCAACGCTTCCATTTCCGCATTCAGATCTCGATTTTGGGATTCCAGGCTTGATTGCTTTTGTTGTGCGGTTTGATATTTGTTGGTCAGCTCACCCGTCCGCTTTTCTTCTTGAGCCAAAAGCCGCTGAAAATTTAATGCCCGTGCTTTCTCTGCCTCATACTTTTCACTGCTGACACATCCATTCATGAACGTACTGGCTAGCGCGATCCCGCCCAAAACAGACAAAATTCCAAAAGAGTTCTTCCAAATAAGAAGGCGGGCCTTCTTGCCGTTTAAGGATCGTCCCATAGTCACCATTCCTCCACCGTTAGAGTCTTATCAAGATTTCTCAGCAGCTTGCTTAGACCATCATAGGCAAATTTGACTAAGTCAAACTCTTACATCACAGAATAATCTGGGTCGCCGATAATGTCAAACCTTTTAGAGGGGATGAGGAATGGTCATGATTGTAGCAAGATGGATTGCCGGAACTCTCATTGACCGCAAAAATAACCTGTGTTAGGTTTTCTGCTGTCTACCTAATCAAAGAAATGATATTTTATTCGGCTCATGTCCTCCAATAACTCTCCTTCCCGAACTGTCGTCGTTAATGAGGTGGTGCTTCGTCTAGCTCAGCCTGCCCCTTCAAGGTACGAGTGGATTGGAGATCGGGAACTCTTGCAACAATTGCTGGCCTGTTGGCTGGTCATTGAAAAACACGATTTGGCCTTGACCCCTCGGATCCTTGGGCAACCGGGCGTTGGGAAAACCACGTTGGCCATGTCTGCCGCCCAGGAACGGAAGCAAGAGTTGTATATCTTCCAATGTACGGCGGATACACGCCCGGAAGATCTTCTTGTGACTCCGGTCATTTCCGAAGCCGGGGCTATCACCTATCAAGCTTCTTCATTGGTGACAGCTATGCTGACAGGAGGGATTTGCTTACTTGACGAAGGGAACCGGATGAACGAAAAGAGTTGGGCTTCCTTGGCGGGGTTACTGGACTATCGCCGGACCGTGGAATCCATTGTGGCTGGTATTCAAATCAGAGCACATCAGGATTTTCGATGTTGTGTCACCATGAACGATGACGCATCGACCTATGAAGTTCCTGATTATATTCTTTCCAGACTTCAGCCTGGATTAAAGGTTGAATTTCCTAACAGAGAACATGAACTTGCGATTCTTCGGTATCATCTGCCCTTTGCCCCCGGCGAAATTCTTGGCTTAACGGTTGACTTTTTACAAAAGTCTCACGGCCTGGATTTAAGTTTTTCTGTTCGGGATGGTATTCACATCATTCAGTATGCCCTCAAACGTGTGGCACAAGATCCGGTTCATCCTTTGGCACGGGATACGGCCTGGAGGGAAGCCCTTATTAAGGTGGTTGGTGAAGAAGCATTGGATTTGGATCATCTGGCCTCTCAACGCCGCCGGATGTTACGCAATGAGTCACTGCCACAGGGCCTGGGCGATTTCTTTTTCGATGAGGGGCATCCCTTCCATCCGGATCGGTAAAGGATCGGTCTTTGACTTTTTCTTGGAGGAACCACGAACCCTCCGGACCTGCCGCTTATTTTCATTCTTCATTTTTCTCTAACCCGGAACTTTGAGCTAAACAGGGTAAAGTGCAAAAGGCAAAGTGTAAAAGGTAAATTGCAAAATGCAAAATGCAAAATGAAGAAAAGAGCAGTCTTTCATGAAAGGTTTGGATAAGTCGAAGCTGTTCAATCTTTATCTTTCTCAACTCTTGAACCCTGAACCCTGAACTCTTAAAACGGGTCTCTTCCCCCATGGACGCTGTCTTTACCTTGTCGCCGAGCATTCACGTTTTGCCGATTCGGCATGGCAGCGGAGATATGGCTCAGGAAGTTCGTGAGTTTTTGCTGGGTCAGCGATTTGATTGTCTGGCCCTGCCTCTGCCGCCATCCATAGAATCGGTTCTGGAACAAGGGATTCATCGCCTTCCTGCCATTAGTGTTGTCAGCATCCCAGAACCTGAGCAGGAAGGGGCTCCTGTGTATTCGTTTGTACCAGTTGATCCTTGTCAGGCGATTATTATGGGGGTTCGTGTTGCGATAAGTGAGGATATTGCCCGAGTCTATATTGATAGGGATGTGACTATTTTTGAGCCGCCAGCCCACGCGACTCCCGATCCCTATGCCCTGAAACGGGTTTCGCTGGGGGCCTATGTGTCAACCATCCTTCCGTCTCTTCCATCGCCTTTGCCGGAAAGTCAACAATGGAAACGAATCGCCTGGATGGCCTTTCGTTTACATGCCCTAGAACTTGACTATCCTTCCGTTCTCTGCTTGTGTTCCATCGAAGATTGGCCGTGGCTCCGAATGGCCTATCAAGACCGGCTTCCCTTTGACAATCCGGAACTTCTTGAGGGACATCCCATATTGTTTCAGCCCACTCTTCCTTCCCTCTATTTCCTTCTTGGTGAATTGCCCTTTGTGACCGAACGGTATGAACGTCGCCGGCGGGCGGCCCGCTCTGACAACAATCTATCCATCGATGGCGTCAAGGAGTTAGTGCTGGAAGCTCGTGGGCGTTGGCTCACGCATTGTCAGTCCGATGGTCGTCAGGAATCTCAATGGCTGACCCCAAAATTACTTCAAATGTATTTACAATATGTTCGCAATGTCACGTTGCTTGAGCGCCGGCTGACCCCGGACCTCTATACGCTTATTCTGGCAGCTCGGCAGATGGTTGGCGATGCGTTTGCCTTGACGCTTTTGGAAACAGCAAAAGAGTATTCATTTCAACAGGATGAATCATGGGCTTCTCCTTTGCCGGAAGTGGAAATAGGTTTGGGGCGTATGAAGTTTCCTGACGGAGAAATTGCGAAAAGCAAAAATCGCTTACAGGGACAGCCAGTTGTGTGGCGTTCATTGCCGTTACGCCCTCTTCCTCCCCAACCGAAAAAACGAAGATGGGCCTATCAGTGGAATCCTTATCGGCAATGCTCCTGGCCTCCTGAAGATACCAAGATAGAGACGTTTACAACCCATGTGCGTCATCAAGCTCAGACGTGGTTAGGAATGGGATCGGCCACCACCGAGAAATTCACGGCGTCCCTCCATGATGGGTTGGATATACGCGAAACCCTTCGCCATCGGCAAGGAGGTTCTCAAGGACGTCCTTGGGATTTGTATGTCAAAGATGAACCACCTGCCCGTGGTCATCTTGAAGCCATCGTGTTTTTGTTTGAAGTTCCGGCTGATCCGGGAATATTTTCTTGGCGGGCCATATGGTATGCTGAGCATGAGAACGAATCAACGCTGTGTTTTTTTGCCACTCCTTTTTCAGAGAATATGGTCGGACCCGGTATTGGACAGTCACGGTATGGAGGGGCACTCTTTCTTTTTCCTCCCCAGGTGATACCTGATATTTGGGAGGATGGACGATTTGACTTTGCATCAACATTGGAAGAGCGGCTGATCGCGGCGGCCTGTGCCCATTCCCATGAGAAGTATGTGGCGCTGGTGTCTTCGGTTTCTTGCCGGATCCAATGGCGTCGCATTGCTCACCGGTATCGGCGGAGGTTGATTCCTCTTCCTCTTTCTCGCTTTTCGGGACAAACTATTGATCGACTCCGACGATTTCATGTGTTAAATGGGCACGACATTCGAAGTTATGCTGCTCAATTCATTCAGCCGTAAGGGCTTGACTCATGATAAAAACGAGAGTGCCCGGTGAGTGATCATGATGCCAAAAAGACAGGAGAAATGCCTCAAGTCAAACTTGAAGAATTGCGAAAGACCATTCGGCTTCATGATTATTGGTATTATGTCAAAAACCAGCCCAAAATTTCTGATGATGCGTATGATGCGTTGTTTCGAGAACTCAACGATCTTGAAGCACAATTTCCCGACTGCATTACTCCCGATTCCCCAACACAACGGGTCGGCGCTCCTCCTCTTGATCAATTTCAAAAGGTTCGCCACGAATATCCTTTATTAAGCCTTGATTCTCAGTTAGATGTGGAAGAGGTTCGGGCCTTTGATCGACGAGTCCACCGGGAACTCGGCATCGACACTCTGCAATATACCGTTGAACCTAAATTCGATGGACTATCGGTGGAGCTGGTGTATGACCATGGTCTTTTTGTGCGTGGATCGACAAGGGGCGATGGGGTAACAGGTGAAGAGGTCACAACCAACTTGCGGACTATTCGGTCTCTTCCATTGGCCTTACTTCCCCATTTTCCCATTCCATCCTATGTGGTCGTTCGCGGGGAGGTGTATATGCCACTCAAGGAATTCCACGAATTAAATAAGCAGTTGACTGAAAAAGGAGAGGAAATTTTTGCCAACCCACGGAATGCGGCCTCGGGTTCCCTTCGCCAACTGGACTCCGGGATCACTGCGAGCCGCCCATTAGCTATTACCTGTTATGAAATGAGGAGCCGGCATGAACACCTCCAGGGCAGTCATTGGGATTCCGTGAGTAAATTAGGGGAGTGGGGGCTGCCCATCCCCCAGCATCGCCGGCGTTGTGATTCGATTGAGGATGCGATTGCCTTCCATACGGAAATGGCGGAAATCCGTGATCATCTTCCCTTTGAAATTGATGGAATCGTGATCAAGGTTGATTGCTATGAGTGGCAACAAACCCTTGGGAAAAAATCTCGAAGTCCTCGATGGGCGATCGCTTTTAAATTTCCGCCACGGCGGGAGATAACCAAAATCCATCAAATTGTGGTGTCTGTGGGAAGGACCGGTGCGCTCACGCCGATTGCCCTTTTAAATCCGGTGGAGGTTGGAGGGGTGACCATTAGCCGGGCGACTCTTCATAATGTCGAGGAAGTGGCGCGAAAAGATGTCCGTGCCGGTGATATGGTGAAAGTGGAACGGGCCGGTGATGTCATTCCGGATATTGTCGAACGGGTTCCGGTCCCCGGTGAAACACGAGAGGATCCCTTTTTGGCGCCAACCGCATGCCCGGTTTGTCACTCAGCCGTTATCCGAGAGGGGCCGATCCTCTATTGTTCCGGGCAAACGGTGTGTTCCGCGCAATTAAAGGGAGAGCTTGAACATTTTGCTTCAAGGAACGCGCTGGATATCCAAGGGTTTGGTAAAAAGACTGTCGCGCAATTGGTTGAACGGGGGTTGGTAAAAGATCTTTCCGATATTTTTACGTTGACGAAGGAACAAATCTTGGGTTTAGAGGGGTTTGCGGAACGTTCCGCTACCCAGTTGCTGGAGGCGATTGCGCAACGTAAATCTGTTGCACTGCCGCGTTTTCTTTTTGGACTGGGGATTCATCATGTCGGCGCCCATATAGCACAGATTTTGGCCAATCATTATCGTTCATTGGAACAGCTTATGGCAGCGAAGCGAGAAGAACTCGAGCAGATTCATGGGATTGGTTCTGAAATTGCCGCCGCAATTGAGACATTTTTTCAAGAGACGAGAAATCTGACGGTCTTGAACCGCATGAAAGACTATGGGATCACGGTTACCGCTGAACCTACGCGGACGGGGACAAGCGCTGGTCTCCTCGAAGGGAAAAGGTTTGTCTTGACTGGTGGGTTAGACGGCCTGACCCGTGAAGAAGCTAAAGGGAAGATCCAGGCTCTCGGTGGACATGTTACCTCAAGTGTGAGCCGGAACACAGATTATGTGGTGGCCGGCAAAGACCCAGGCTCCAAATTGAGTCAAGCGGCTCGCTTGAAGATTCGCATTTTGAACGAAGATGAATTCAAAGAGTTGCTGCAAGAATGAAATGGCGCAGAGGGGTCCTCTCTTTCGCATGATGATTGGCTCACACCTTTGTTGAATGACTCCGATGCGAACGTGATAAACAGATTCTGAAGGAGAGCCTCCGTATGGCACTGCGTGAAAAAATACGGAAACGTTTTATTGCGGGTATGATGCGGCGCATTCATGCCTTGCGGGAGCGCGCTGAGGCAAGTTTGGATGTTGCCGGTGAAATCCTGCTTCAGGATCAGGTTGATTCGTATGTTCGTATTGAGCAAGGGTTGCTTGATATTGATCGCACCCTGAATGTGATTGCTGTCGATGTGGAGAACATCCATGAATCCTCTGCTGCACAAAGAATTGAATCCCGTTTGGAATTTCTCGAGGATCGACTGGAGGAATTCGATAGTGAACTTCATCAACGTCCTCCACGTCGCCGACGAAGGATACATCTTTTTAACTTGTTGAACGGGGCAGGTGAAAGTCGAACCGATTCGGTTTCTTCTCGCGGGGAAATTGCCTCGGCTACCCAAGCCTATGAGGTATTGGGATTGGCGTTTGGAAGCCCTCTTTCGGTTGTCAGGAAAACATTTCGTCAGCAAGTGAAAACCTTGCACCCGGATTTTCTGAACGGAGATCAACGTTCCGAACCTGAACTCCGACGAATGATTGAGGCCTATCAATATTTGAAAAATGATCTTCCTGATGAATCGATGGAGATCTCAGAGTAATGTTTTAACGGTTTCCGGTGGTCTCGCCAAGATGACCGTTGCTCCTCTTTCAACTAAAGGCCGTTGAATAAGGTCAGGATATTGGACCATCAATTTGATCAATGCCTCTTCATCCGGCATGGAAGATTTCAGGTTTAAGGTCTTGTAAATATCCTCTTTGGTTCGTAACACGTCTGTTGCGCGGAGCTTGCCCTTTTGTAAGAGAGATGAGAGCTGAGCTGTCGTAAAGGGCTGCTCATAATAATTGATGGCGCGAATGGTGTGGCCGCTTGCTTCCACCAGCTTGATGACATTGCGGCACGTTGAACATGTTGGTTTGTGATAAATGGTAATGTCTGCCATAGGGCCTCCTTTTCATTGACCTGATTTCCCAGCGCGTGCTACAAAAAGCAGCGTGAGGGTTTCCTCTCTAAAATTATCCCCTTTTTATTTTTCGTATTTTTCATAATGTGGTTGACTGATGATGCTACCAATTGCCGGCACAACGTCTAGTGGTGAATTTGCCGTTGCCACCGAATCCCAACGTACCTTAAAAGATTTGCGCATAAAACGGAAGGGGCAACCGGTCTATGTGTTAGGGCATGATGATCGCTTTCGAGGTCGAGAGGCGACGTTTGAGTTTTTTAATATTCGTTTGGCGGTCGTGAGATTTTCTGATAACAAGACCGCTGGGTTTGATCCAACGGATCTTCTTTTACCTTGTGAAATTCATGAAGATGGCCTTGCCTATTTTGAAATTCGAAATTGTGAGACCTGCAACGGTCTTTTCCCTCTCTCCTCTTCTGAATTTTGGTCAAAACAAGAACCGGCAGAATGCCCTGACTGTTCCCCTTGATTCTGATTCATGGACACATGATATCCCTGCTTGCGCAGGTTCCCCTGATTCTTTTTCACCGGCCGTACCATGGAATATCGAACGTTAGGAGAAACGGGGCTGCAAGCTTCGGTGATTGGGCTTGGCACCTGGGTGATGGGCGGATGGCTCTGGGGAGGAGCGAATGAAAATGAATCGCTGGCCACGATTCGAGAGGCGTTGGATCTTGGCGTCAATCTGATTGATACGGCGCCCATTTATGGACATGGGTTGGCCGAAGAATTGGTGGGGAAAGCTCTTCGGGCCTCAGGACAGCGTGATCGTGTTATTCTTGCGACCAAAGTGGGATTAGAATGGGACACGGGAAAAACGAAGGTTTGGCGTAATAGCTCTCGTGCAAGAATTCTCAAAGAAATTCGGGAGAGTCTTCATCGTCTTGAGACGGATTATGTTGACCTCTATCAAGTGCATTGGCCGGATACGAAAATTCCTTTTCATGAAACCATGGAAACATTGCTGGAACTTCAGCAACAAAAAATCATTCGGTTTATTGGTGTCAGCAACTTTTCCCTTCCTCAATTACAAGAATGTTTAGCTGTGGGGCCGGTCCATAGTTATCAGCCTCCCTTTAATCTGTTCGAGCGAAAAGTTGAACAGGAGTTGTTGCCGTTTTGCCTGAGTCATCACATTGGAACTCTGGTGTATGGTCCCCTGTGCCGGGGATTGTTATCCGGGAAATACCAGGGCCATGAGCGTTTTTCACACGATGATATTCGAGCGAGTGATCCAAAGTTTGTCCAGCCTCGATTTGATGAGTATGTCACGTGTGTGAATCGACTCCGTCCATTGGCCCAAACCCATGGGAAAACGATTGGACAATTGGCCATTCGGTGGTGTCTTGATCAATCGGGTGTGACGGTCGCATTATGTGGAGCGCGTTCCCCGGAGCAAATTCGTGAAAATGTGGGAGCGGCCGACTGGCTCTTGCCCGTTCATGATCGTGATCGTATACGGGAAATGGTGGATGAGATTATTGTTTCACCCATTGGCCCTGAATTTATGGGTCCTCCCTGAAACGGCAAGGGCGTTCCTTGAATTCTCAACCTTGACCCCTGAACCCCGCCGACCATCATTGGGAAATGCACGGAATGGTGGCTATGAGACACGAAGACAAAGGCTTGTCCGTCGATGTGTGTCGACTTATGAAAGGATTATGAACAATGGGTATGTCAGCAACATCAGGTAAACCATCCTCACGTAACGTTCGGAAAAGGACACCATCGGATTCCGGAAAAGCCGGCGATGGAAAGACCCCGGTTAAACCCGGCACCCCAACCAGGGTTGAGCGGGATACGATGGGAGCCTTACACATCCCGGCGAAAGTGTATTATGGAGTCCAGACAGCCCGTGCCATTGAAAATTTTCCTATTAGCCGGATTCGATTCCCCAGATGCTTTATTCGTGCTCTGGGTCTGATTAAGAGTGAAGCGGCTTGGGTGAACGAATCCCTGGGATTGCTGGACAAAAAGAAGACTCGCGTGATCCGACAAGCTGCAGCAGAAGTGGTTGAGGGCCGATGGGATGAGGAATTCCCCGTGGATATTTTTCAGACAGGGTCAGGCACATCCACCAATATGAATGCGAATGAGGTCATTGCCAATCGAGCTTCCGAGTTACTAGGGGGGGCGCGTGGGAGTCGCCTCGTTCATCCGAATGATCATGTCAATCTTGGTCAGTCCAGCAATGATGTGATTCCAACGGCCATTCACGTGGCGGCCATTCAACTGATGAGAGATCAATGCATCCCGGCTTTAACCAATTTGCACCGCTCATTCAAAACGAAGAGCAGACAATTTGATAAAATTGTCAAGATCGGCCGGACTCACTTACAGGATGCGACGCCTATTCGGTTGGGGCAAGAATTTGGGGGATATGCGAGGCAGATTGAATTGGGCATTGGGCGAGTCCGGCATGCCCAAGAGGTATTGCGTGAATTAGCGTTGGGGGGAACGGCGGTGGGAACAGGGTTAAATGCTCACCCACGATTTTCCCGTTTGGTGATCCAGCGTTTGTCCAAAGATATTCGATTTCCTCTCAAAGAGGCGGTGAATCATTTCGAAGCCCAATCCACGCAGGATTCGTTGGTCGAAGCCAGTGGATGTTTACGCACGATTGCCGTCAGTCTGATGAAAATAGCGAATGATCTTCGTTGGATGGGCTCAGGGCCTCGTTGCGGATTAGGTGAAATTCACCTTCCTGAAACACAACCCGGTTCATCCATTATGCCTGGGAAAGTGAATCCGGTGATTGCGGAGTCGGTGACAATGGTCGCGGCTCAGGTGATCGGGAACGATACGACCATGACCGTTGCAGGCCAGGCGGGAAATTTTGAGTTGCTGGTGATGTTGCCGGTTATGGGGTTCAATCTTCTTCAGTCAATCGAATTGCTCACTCGGGCGTCACAAAATTTTGCCGTCCGGTGTGTCGATGGCCTTGTGGCCAATAAGAAGATCTGCCAAGGGTTCATAGAACGGAGCCTGGCCATGTGTACCGGCTTGGCGCCGGTTATTGGGTATGAAGCCGCGGCCGGCATTGCCAAAGAATCATACCGCACGGGCAAAACCGTTCGCGCGATCGCGAAAGAAAGGGGAGTCTTGTCCGATGCCGAACTTAATGAATTGTTGGATCCCTGGAGAATGACGGGAATGGAATCAACAAAGCCCAAACGTTGAGACCTCCCTTCGTCTCTTTTGCCAGTCGTTCGCTTCCTCTTCATTTTATAATTTACAATTTACCTTGTTCATCTATCCGTCCCCCCATTTCAGCTTGTTTCGTAGAACATCATAGTAACTACGATCCGGAAACCGTATGAGACGTGCCCGGTACTCTGATGCCGTGATTTCAACCGTGTCACCAGAAAACAGTTCTAGGCCGATTTGTCCATCAAAGGCCGCTCTCGCATTTTCCTGACTGGTCAACATGACTTTGATGGTCGCATGGCTCGAAACCAAAAAAGGGCGGTGCGAAAGTGTATGAGGACAAATGGGGTTGACGATGAACGCATCAAGGGAGGGGTCAAGAATGGGACCATTGGAAGAAAGGGAATAGCCTGTGGACCCTGTCGGCGTGGCGATAATAAGACCATCTCCACGCATATTTGTCATGAAAGAATCGTTGATCCAGACTTTGGTTGAAATCATTCGCGTGAGATGTCCTTTATTAATGACGACATCATTCAATGCGATGGCTTCAGTGATTTTTTCCTGGTGCCGATGGATTGCGGCATACAACATGAGACGTTCGTCGAGTTGATACTCCCCTGTAAACACTTTCTGAAGCGCCTCATAGAAGTGAGACAATGTTGTTTCGGTCAGAAATCCTAAGCCTCCCATGTTGACGCCAAGAATAGGAACGGCACGTTCGGCAACCAATCTGGCTGCACTGAGCATGGTCCCATCTCCACCAAAAACAACGATGAGCTGCGCGTATTGAGCGATTTGATTTTTAAGGGTTAGGCTTGCTTCTTGCTTGGCATTGGAGAGGGAAAGATCAAAGATTACGTTTCTCCCCTGATCATGCAGCCATTTTTCCAACTCAGCGAGGATAGGCTGAATAGCGGGGGAGTGCGGTTTCGTCAGAATGCCGACGGTTTCGAGGCGGTTCTCTGACACGGGAATTGGTCGCAGGCTGGGTGAGATTTCAGGTTATCCGCAAAGGTTGTCAAAACGATGGTAGAGATTTAAGGTCAGGAAGGCAAGCGTGGCTAAGAAAAATTCCACCTGAGCGTAGGGCCCTTCATTGAGTATGGATGCCTCAACAAGGCTTGATTTGAACTTGATCACCACTCGATTGACTGTCTAGGTCAAGAGGAAGCCGGGCCTTCGTGCTTGACAGTTTTGCCAGACCATGGATAGACTGAAATCATATAAGGTGAGAGGAACCTCTGCTCATTCTCGATGGAGAAACTGAGGCTGAACGTAAGGAGGGACAATGTTCGAACGATTTACAGACCGGGGTAGAAAGATCATTATCCTTGCAAGGGAAGAGGCGGAGCGCCATCAAAATGATTACTTGGGAACAGAACATCTGGCGCTGGCCATTCTTCGGGAATCCGATGGCATTGCCTTGATGATTATCAAGAAGATGGGGCTATCTCCGGAACAAGTTCGATTGGAAATTGAAAGGACGTTGCCGGGCGGAGGGACGACTGTCACCTTTGGAGAAATTCCTTTTAGCCCCAGGGTGAAAAAGGTCATTGAATATGGTGTCGAAGAAGCCAGGCTCTTGGGGCATAACCACATTGGGAGTGAACATCTTCTGCTAGGGTTGTTGCGAGAAGAAGAAGGCGTGGGGGGAAAAGTTCTTCGTGGGCTGGGCGCGAATCTTTTGACGGCCAGACAGCTCACGGTGACGTTCTTGCGGAAGTCCGGTTCCCGTGAACGTGATAAAAAAAGTAGTACGCCCGCCCTTGATGAATTTGGAAGAGATCTGACGCAATTGGCTCAAGAATCATCCCTGGATCCTGTCATTGGTCGGATGGATGAAATCGAGCGGATGTTGCAGATTCTCAGTCGCCGAACAAAAAATAATCCCGCGCTTATTGGTGAATCCGGCGTGGGGAAAACAGCCATTGTTGAGGGACTGGCTCAACGGATCGTGTCGATGGATGTCCCTGATAATCTTCAAAATCGGCGGGTCATTGCCCTGGATCTCGGATCGTTGGTGGCAGGCACCAAGTATCGGGGACAGTTTGAAGAACGGCTCAAGGTGGTGATGAAGGAGATTGTGCAGTCAGGGAATATTATTCTTTTTATTGATGAACTGCATACCCTCGTCGGAGCTGGCGCCGCAGAGGGGTCTATTGATGCGGCCAATATGCTGAAACCGGCCCTTTCTCGTGGGGAAATTCAATGTATTGGGGCGACGACGCTGGATGAATACCGGAAATATATTGAAAAGGATGGAGCGTTGAAGCGGCGGTTCCAATCTATTTATGTTCAACCCCCGTCGGTTGAAGAAACGATTCGAATCCTTCAGGGGCTTCGGGATCGGTATGAAGATCATCATGGGGTTGAAATTACGGATGAAGCTCTCGCAGAGGCTGTGAAGTTGTCTGATCGGTATATTACCGACAGGTTTTTACCTGACAAAGCCATTGATCTCATAGACGAAACAGGGTCGCGAGCCAAGCTCAAGTCCTATGTCCTTCCTCCTGAACTGAAATCGTTAGAACAAGAACTAAAGCGGGTCGCTCATGAAAAAGAATCAGCGATCGGGCTCCAAAATTTTGAAGATGCGGTCAAATACCGGGAAGAGGAAGAACGGTTTCGCAAGTTGTTGGACGAGGCCAAACAGGATTGGAAAAAGAAAAAGGGTGAACAGAAGCCTGTGCTCAGGGCGGATGATATTGACTATGTGGTATCAAAAATTACCGGGATTCCCCTTATTAAGTTGGAAGAAGAAGAATCGGAAAAGCTGTTACAGATGGAGTCGTTTCTCCATAAACGGGTGGTTGGGCAAAAAGAGGCCATATCGGCTGTATGCAGGGCCATCCGTCGTTCACGGGCCGGGTTGAAAGAAGCGCGAAAACCGATCGGTTCCTTTATCTTTTTGGGACCCACTGGCGTTGGAAAAACGGAACTGGCGAGAGCCTTGGCTGAATTTCTTTTTGATACGGAAGATGCACTCGTCCGTATTGACATGTCGGAATATCAAGAAAAGTTTACGAGTTCCCGTCTCTTTGGCGCCCCTCCTGGGTATGTTGGATATGAGGAAGGTGGTCAGTTGACTGAAAAAGTTCGTCGTCGCCCTTATTCCGTCGTGTTATTTGATGAGATTGAGAAAGCTCACCCGGATATCTTCAACGTCCTTCTTCAAGTGTTGGATGATGGCGTGCTGACCGATAGTCTCGGGCGAAAAGTGGACTTCAAAAATACTCTCTTAGTGATGACCTCCAATTTAGGGACGAAACTGATTCAAAAAGGCGTGTCTCTTGGATTTCAACGACAAGAAACCGGTGAGCATGATCGACGGGTGAAAAATGAAGTTCTCGCGGAGCTTCGCCGGAATTTCAGCCCGGAATTTTTGAATCGGATTGATGAGCTGGTTGTGTTCCATCAACTTGAAAAAGAGCACTTGGTCACGATTGTTGATATTCTGATTGGTGAATTGAATGATCGGCTGGCTGACCGGGGCGTTCGATTGGATGTCACGGAGGAAGTGAAGTCCTGGTTGATTCAAGAAGGATATGAGCCTCAATATGGAGCGCGACCCATGAGACGAACCATCCAAAAACGCATAGGAGATCCTCTTTCAGAAGAACTCATTAAGGGGAAATTCAAGGATTCTCAAACGATCAAGGTTGTGCTTCGTGAACAAGAACCGGTCTTCCTCGTTGAGGAAGAGGTGTTGGCAAGTGTGTGAGCTGTTGTAACGAGCAATGCGTAATCTTCCCGGATGACCCTCATGGTGTGATGGCTATGAGGGTCTCCGTGTTTTTGGGGATGAGGGTTCCACCACTGCGAAGGGGTTGAGTCTCCTTTCTTGAATATCCTACCACCTATTTTTCCGTTCAACACCCCTTTGAGGTTCTCTTTATGTTGTGACGGATTCACGCGAATTGTTTGTGTGCCGTGATGGTGGCCCCTTCTGCTATTCTTGGGATTGAAACGTCCTGCGATGAGACGGGAGCGGCCATTATAACGGAAGATAATCGTCTGCTGTCCAATGTCCTTGATTCTCAAATTGAGGTTCATGCCCAGTTTGGTGGAGTGGTTCCTGAACTGGCGTCTCGACGACATCTGGAAAAAATTGAGGTGATTGTCCGGCAAGCCATGGAGAACGCGCGCATACGTTCTTCAGATCTTCTGGCTATTGCGGTGGCGAATGGTCCTGGATTAGCCGGCTCGCTCTTAGTGGGAGTCAATTTTGGAAAATCGATGGCCTATGCGGCTGGTATTCCTTTGTTGGCCGTGAATCATTTAGAGGGACATTTGGCCACGGCCTGGTTTGGTCAGAGGGATTTTCCCTGTTCCGCTGTGATGTTGGTGGTGTCGGGAGGACATACGCATTTATATCTTGCCACCGGCCCTGGATCCTATCAATTACTTGGGAGAACTCTTGATGATGCGGCTGGAGAAGCGTTTGATAAGGGTGCCAAAATGCTGGGGTTGCCGTATCCCGGAGGTCCGGCCATTGATCGTCTGGCCGTATCCGGAGATCCGGCAGCGATTTATTTTCCTAGACCGTGTTTGAAACGAGGTGGGTTGAATTTTAGTTTTAGCGGATTAAAAACGTCTTTACTGTATTATCTTCGGGATCTCAGGAAACGAGGGGAGGAGCCCTCTGTTCAAGATGTGGCGGCGAGCTATCAGGAAGCGATTGTGGATGTATTGGTCGAAAAAGCCTTTCGAGCCGTGAGTCGCTACCATGTGACGAGCTTGGCAGTGGTGGGGGGTGTTTCGGCTAATTCCAGGTTCCGATATCGGTTGAATAAGCGAGCGGAAGAAAAGGGTGTGCGATTAGCATTGCCTCCATTGCCATTTTGTACGGATAATGCGGCGATGATCGCCGCAGCGGGGTGGACCGGTTTCCGTTCAGGGAATATCGCTTCATGGGATGTAGATTTGGCATTGGCCCTGTCTCAGAAAGAACTTGTCTGCCTTTAGCGGTGTGTCTGACCTCATCTGGAGGAGCGGAAACTTCCTAAGGAAAAATGAAAATTGTAAATGGCAACATGAAGAAAAGAGAACGCATTTCTAAAAGATTTGGTGTGTCGAAGCCGTTCACCCTTCATCTTTCACAACCCTTGATTTGTGAACCCGACACTCTGCATTGTTGCCAATGTTTCCCTATCAGACGAGGAAACTTTCCAGTCTGTCTCTCGTCAAAGGAGGGCGTTGTATCCCGACCGTCCATGGAAATCTTCATGGCCTAAAGGCAAACCAGATTCTGCGATTGGAGCGTTTGTACCGGCGTCGAGTTCCTCCGTCATCAGTGATCACGCTTGAATTGGCTCGGGTCTGTTCGGAGTGGTCATTTGAAACCCATCGGCAACTGGGGCTATTGATCGATCGTCAGGGCCGTATCGAAGCGGTCATTGTCGGTGATGGCCAGGAACTGGTGATCCCTGCGCTCTCGCGGAGTCGATCGAGCTCAAAACTGTTGCGGGGAGTGCGATTGGTTCATACGCATTTACATAATCAACCGTTGACCCGTGATGATTTGACCGACTTGGCTCTGCTCCGCCTTGATTTAATGATTGCGATTGGCGTAGGAGACGATGGATCTCTGGGGGATCTCTATGGGGCACATATCCTGCCGCAACCCGTCCAAGGGAAATCCTATCAAGAATGGCATCCCTGTTCCTTTCATCGCTTTCAGCTCCATTGCCAAACCTTTATTGAATCGCTGGAAGATGAATGCGCGCGAACATGCGTCGGGAAGCATTTTGAGAAACAAACAGGGAGAGCATTGTTGGTCAGTGTCTCAACGGGGAGTGTATCCCAACAGGAAGAACGGATGGAAGAGTTGCAAGAATTGGTTCGGGCCAGTGGCATTGTGATTCTGAATGTTGTGTTCCAGCGTCTCCATGCAATTCATCCCAAATATGTGTTGGGGACCGGAAAGCTAAAAGAAGTTATTATACAAGCCTTACAATTGGGAGCGGATCTGTTGATTTTTGATCGGGATTTGACGCCGGCGCAGGTTCGCGGCATTGCTGAAATAACCGAAATGAAGGTCCTGGATAGAACCCAGGTCATTCTGGATATTTTTGCTCGCCGGGCTCATACACGGACGGGAAAAATTCAAGTGGAATTGGCCCAGTTGCGGTATATCCTGCCATATCTGGCTCAATCCAGTACGGCCTTTTCCCGGCTAGGTGGAGGGATTGGAGGAAGGGGCCCAGGGGAAACCAAGCTGGAAACCGACCGTCGGCTGGTTCATGACCGGATTCGGCGGCTTGAAAAGGAATTACGGGCGGTCGCTCGTCACCGTGGGCAACAGCAGAAAATGCGGCGCCGGCGATCCATTCCGATTGTCTCGCTCATTGGCTATACGAATGCTGGAAAGTCCACTCTTTTTAATGCGCTCACGGGTAGCCATGTGCCGGCCAAAGATCGTTTATTTGAAACATTGGACCCCGTGAGCAGACGAATGTTCATACCGGGATGGGGAGAGGTCATTCTGACGGACACAGTTGGATTTATCCGTGATTTGCCGAAGGATCTTTTGTCGGCCTTTCAGACGACCCTGGACGAATTACAGGAAGCTGATCTCTTGCTGCATATCGTTGATGCCCATGCCTCGGATCCTGGAAGACAGATTAAAGCCGTTGAATCAATTCTTTCCACCCTGCGCTTTGATCATTTGCCCAGACTCCTGATGTTGAATAAATGCGACCGTTTGGACTCTGGGCAGGCACAGCGGTTATGCCGGCGCTATCAGGCCATAGGGATCACGGCCACCCAGCCGGAAACATTGGCCCAGGTTCGTTTGGTCCTGCAAAAAACACTCAGAAGACTCGAGGGGATGGAACAAGTCGTTCTTGATAGACACAGCACTCACCGTCCATCCGGACAACCATTGGTTGCGTTATGAAAGAGTTAGGGCGAGCTCGTCGTCCTCTGTCTTCTCCTTTGAGAAAGGAAAGAACACGGATTGGTGTCTCAGCAGGCCAGGTCAAGAGGATTTTGGAATTGTTGGCAACAGCCTTTCCTCATGCGTCAGTGGAATTGGAGGCGCGAAACTCGCTGGAATTACTGGTTGCGACAATTCTTTCAGCCCAATGTACGGATGAACGGGTCAATGCGGTGACGCCTCTCCTTTTCCGCCAATACCAAACAGCGACCGATTATGCTCAAGCGGATCAAGCCGAGTTAGAAGCGCTGATTCGGCCAACAGGGTTCTTTAAGAGTAAAGCCCGGCATATTATTGCCTGCGGGCGGGTGTTGCGTGATAAATTTGGCGGTCGGGTTCCAGACACGATGGAGGCCTTAACCAGTCTTCCAGGTGTTGGACGAAAAACCGCCAATGTCTGGTTAGGGAGTTGTTTCGGTACACCGTCAGTAGTGGTCGATACGCATGTCAAACGGGTAGCCGGCCGGTTGGACCTGACGACGCATCAGGATCCGACAGAGATTGAATATGATTTGCAACGTCTCATTCCCCGAGACCAATGGATTTCAGGCTCACAGCGATTGCTGTTGCATGGCCGGTATGTCTGTTTGGCCCGCGCACCCAAATGCGGTGAATGTGTCCTGGGCCAGGATTGTTCATGGGAAGGGAAAAGGCTCAGCGCATGAAAAGTATGACGGGATATGGACGCCGTGAGGCAGAATGGAAAGGTATGCATTGGAGCGTGGAAGTCCGGTCTGTGAATCATCGGTATTGTGAAGTGGTCCCCCGGCTTCCCAGAGGGTTGGGAAGCGTAGAGGAGGAGCTGAAGCAATGTGTTCGTCAGCATTGTGAGCGAGGTCGGGTTGAAATCACTCTTTCCATGAATGGAGGAGGATCCGGGCTGAAGAGTTTGTCGTTGGATCGGCCCGTTGCGACCCAATATTACCGATTGTTGAAAACCCTGCAACGAGAACTTCATTTAGGGGGAGAGATTGACGTGGGGCTGCTGGCAGGATTCCGCGATGTGTTTCTACAGAGCGATCAACAGATGATCGGAAAGGATGCGAAGCGAATGGTCATGCGGCTGGCCGAAGCGGCGATGATTGACCTGGATGCCATGCGGCGCAGAGAGGGGCGGGCCTTGCTCTCGGATACCCTGAAACGGTTGAAGAACATTGAAAGAGTTCTGAAAAAAATCGCTCGGCGTGTGCCCCTGGGGGTTCGAGAGCATTTTGTCAAAATGAAGGAACGAGTGCAGAAGCTCCTGGATGAGGAGGATGTCAACCTCGTCCGGCTTCACCAGGAATTGGCAGTGTATGCGGATCGGTGTGACGTGACGGAAGAATTAACGAGACTGGGAAGCCATTTGGATCAATTCCAATCGACGGTTAAAGGAAAAGGGGTCATGGGACGACGGTTGGATTTTCTCCTCCAAGAAATGGGGAGGGAAGTGAATACGATTGGATCAAAAGCGAATGATGCGGAGGTGGGCGCTCAGGTTGTTGAATTGAAAACAGAGCTGGAAAAAATTCGTGAACAAATCCAAAACGTTGAATAGGGTTTCCCCCTTCTGGTTAAGAAAGATGATCAATGATGTCGCGTGAAGGCATTGTCTTTGTCGTCTCCGGACCATCCGGTGTGGGCAAATCAACCCTTTGCCATGATATGATTCATCGTATGACGGACGTTCGAATGTCTGTTTCTTGTACGACACGGTCTCCTCGATCCGGCGAAAAAGAGGGGCGGGACTATTCGTTTGTCAGTCAACCCGAGTTTCGTCGCATGATCGATGAGGGAGAATTTGTTGAATGGGCAGAGGTGTATGGCCATCTCTATGGGACACCTCACAAGGAACTCAACCGCCCGAAAAAAGACGGTGTGGATGTCGTATTGGATATTGATGTGCAGGGAGCGAAACAAGTGATGCGCGCGCTTCAAGGAGCTGTGACCATATTTGTGATTCCCCCCTCTCTTGAAACACTTCAGACACGACTGTTTAACCGGGGGACAGACGCTCAGAAAGTGATGGAGCGGCGCTTTCAACAGGCTCAGGAAGAAATACGGAATTATTTGGCGTACCAGTACGTGATTATCAATGAAAAATTGCCCCAAGCGGTGAATGAATTTCAGGCCATTATTCTAGCCGAGCGTTTACGCTCCTGTCGCGTTGATCGGGCTTGGTTGGAACAGCTTCACGGAGACAAGAAGGACAACACTCTTCCTAATACCGGGATGTCACCAATAGAAGAAAGGAACGTTGAACAATGATTGATGCCTTAGAATTGCTTCCTGAAGACTATCACACGGAATTTGATTCCCGATTTCGGATCGTCTTAATTGCAAGCCAACGGGCCAGGCAATTGATGCAAGGAGCCCCCAGAAGGGGAAAAGGAACATTTACCAGGGAAACGTGTATGGCCTTGGAAGAAGTGCTCCACCAGCAGGTGCCGTATTGTGTTGGGAATGCAGCTCGAGAAGCGATCAAGAAAGCGAGACAAACGACAGAACATGATTTCGACCCGGCATTGCTCGTTCAAACCAATGAGGATACCAAAGAGATCAAAAAAGAATTGAGTGTGTATATTGATGATTCTCCTAAAGATGAAGCGCCCTCTGCGCCGGAAGAAGAAAGGTAACGTTATGTCGGGGGGGCGGTTTAAAGGAAAGCACATTGTGCTGGGCGTGACCGGAAGTATCGCGGCGTACAAAGCGGTTGGGGTGCTCCGCCTGTTCATGCAAGAAGGAGCGACCGTATCGGTGGTGATGACCCAATCGGCGACTCGTTTTGTGACACCGCTGACGTTTGAAGTCCTTTCAGGAAATCCGGTGGCGATGGATCTCTTTGCCCGGGAAGGGGGAATGCCTCATATTACATTGCCAAGCCATGCGGATGCCATTGTGTTGGCTCCGTGTACAGCCAACCGAATCACCAAATATGCTTTGGGACTGGCTGACGATCTTCTCGGAACGATGCTCTTGACGGCGTCCTGTCCTGTTATTATCGCTCCGGCGATGGATGGAGGCATGTGGACTCACCCATCCGTCGTTGATCATGTGCGGAATCTTCGGGAACGGGGTGTGACCGTCATGGTTCCGGAAACAGGGAAGCTGGCATCCGGCCAAATCGGGCAGGGACGCTTGCCGGAAGAAGCCGCGATTGTATCGGTTCTTGAAGAGCGGTTAGGTTCAGAGCAGGATTGGAAAGGCCATCGAATGTTGATCTCTGCGGGACCAACCAGAGAATCGATCGATGCCGTGCGCTTTATCACGAATGGATCAACCGGAAAAATGGGCTATGCCCTTGCAGTGGCAGCCATGGAACGGGGTGCTGAAGTTGTCTTGGTGAGCGGTCCCACTGAAAGGCAGCCCCCAAAAGGTCTTGAATATATTCCGGTCGTGACAGCCGAGGAAATGTATCAGGCTTTGAGATCCTGGTTTGATTGGGCGACGGTTCTTCTCATGACGGCTGCGGTGGGTGATTTCCTACCACGGCAGTGTGTCGCAGAAAAAATCAAGAAACAAAACTGGCATGGAGAACCAGTGGAGTTGGAACGGACGACGGATATTCTTTCGGCCCTCTCTGCCAGTCGAACGCACCAGCTTCTGGTTGGATTTGCGGCTGAAACCAGTCATCTCCAAGAATATGGTTTGGCCAAACTGAAGAAAAAAAGTCTGGATATGATTGTTGTCAATCAGGCAGCAGGGAAGGAGTCGGCCTTTGGAAGTGAGTCCAGTGAAGCGCTCATCATGACCAGAAACGGAACAATCCACCCCCTCCCCCGTCTGTCTAAGACGGTGTTAGCGGAAAAAATTTTAGATGAACTCCACCACCTCCAACCTCCTCAAGAAAAGGAACCCGTCACGGTAGAAAATCTTTTATCGCGGGGAAATGATCGGGATTCGAAAAAGTCCAAGCGCTCATGCCAATGAATCCTTTGGTTATTTAAGTACGTCTTCCTAGCTGCATTTCCGACATTTTTTATCGGGAATCTCACTTCATCTTTACGGATCATACAGAATGTAGGGTTTTCGTGTCATCGTTCATCGCTGCGTTTTCTGATTGGATGGGCAGACGAGCGTTGTCCTTTCGACCATTTTTTATCCTTTCGACTATTTTTTTGTCATTTCGACCAACGGGAGAAATCCTTTCTTGCCGCAAGCCAAAAGATCTCTCGCTCCGCTCGAGACATGGATTTCTCACTCCGTTCGACATGACACCAGTAGCACCCACCCTACACAATCCTCCGATAACAACCATGAATTCTGTATGATCCAGATTTTCGTCGGCCGGAAATTGTCCGCATAGCGAAGATTCTTGAAGAACAGCAGCCAGAGATTGTGGAGGCTTGGCATGAGTACTTCGGCAGTTGACCTAAAAATTCCGGATGCGCTTGATGTGAGGGTATCAGATGACACTCTGAGCGTCGAATGAAGTAACGGTCGCACAATTTCGGTTCCCCTTGATTGGTTTCCCAGGCTGAGCCACGGAACGGAAGAAGAAAAGGCAATTGGGAAATTATTGGCAGAGGCCACGGAATACACTGGGAGGACCTTGACGAAGATATTAGTGTTGAGGGCTTGCTGGATGGAAAACCATCCGGCGAGAGTCAGTCCTCCTTTAAGAAGTGGTTGCAAGCAAATAATTTCGCCTAACAAGGCACATCAACACGGACGTAACACTCGCTCGCGCTCGCATCGCGCCGGTTATTTGGGATCAATCGCAATTTTGGTGGAGTAAGACATTGCCGTACTGTCGATTATGAGGAGCCTGCAAGCCACTCCCCCTTTTATAAAGGGGGGGCAGGGGGGATTTGAAGCTGGGCGAGGTGCGCACGACACCCTCGAAAGGCAGAGGGAAAATCTCCCCCCACCCCTCTTTGTCAAAGCTGACGAGTGGACACACTTGACACCGTGGGCCTTCTGCGATAGTGTGAAGAGGCATGTGGATTCTTGGGAAACATTTCAGTCCCACCTTGATTGAGCACATTCAGACGACGGTTGAGCAAG
>Ga0114931_10000689_pt1 | contig 41964 bp, 32 predicted proteins | sample 2SBtaG_FD_89579 | JGI IMG/M metagenome (GOLD analysis project Ga0114931, IMG submission 89579) | Deep subsurface microbial communities from Kolumbo volcano to uncover new lineages of life (NeLLi) - 2SBTROV14_V59a metaG | ecosystem: Environmental > Aquatic > Marine > Volcanic | place: Kolumbo... | reverse complement strand
CGGCGAAACAAGAACCCGAGGCACGAATTATATAGACTTTGCAGGCCTCAAAGTATCTACATGCATCACATTAACGGGCGATCCGGATCGATTATGTCTACAGGCGCATACTGCACCGGCCTCGCACACTTCGCGCAGTCAGGAGCGCAGATAATAGGTTAAATCGGGCCCCAGCAGGCGCCAGTTGACCCAGCGAATCCAGCGCAGTATCTCGACATGGCAGCGCAGGACCGTCCGCATATCGATACCGGCCCGAAATGCCGCCGCTGCATAGGCCCGTAACAGGCGCCAGTGCGGGAATGTCCTGCAGCCCGCCCGCTCCGGGTCGAACCAGCCGATCCGGTCCTGCAAATCGGGCCGGGTGCGGGTCGAGCGGCCCTCGTATTCCCGGTGATACATCATGAATTCCGGGAGCTTGACCAGCTGGCCGTGCAGGGCCAGCTCGGCCAGCAGAACACGGTCCGAACCGACGTATCTGTCGATCAGCGGCGTTCGGGCCAGGATGTCGCGGCGAATCAGGCCGAATATCGAGATGCACGAATGGTTTTCCAGCACGAAGTGATGGAATCGCTCAACGCTGTCTTCGGCATCGCCGCACATATCTGTGGCGGTATCGTAGACCGGACCGATCTGCCGACCATGACGATCGACATCCAGCGCGTTGGCATAGACCAGCACCACCCGTTCGTCGGCATCCAGCACTTCGACGCATCGTTGTATGAAATCATCCGTGACGTAGTCGTCATGTGCGGCCCACTTGAAGTAACGCCCGCGGGATTCTGCAAATGCGGCATTAAAGTTTGCCGCCGCACCCAGGTTGCTCGCCTGCCTGATATAACGAACCCGCGCATCGCGATCGACGAAATGCCGGACCACATCGGCGGTATCGTCCGTTGAGGCGTTATCGGACACGAGAATTTCGATGTCCTGGAAGGTCTGGGACAGCAACGTCTCTATTGCCTCGGCGATGAATGCCTCGCCGTTGTATACCGGCAAACCGATACTGACTTGCGGCGGCTGAGTCATCACGCTCACTTACCGGTCCAGCCGCTCGCTAATCGTTGTCGCGATGCGCTCGACCGACCGGTTCCAGTCGTGCCGGCGGGCGATCGTCTGCCGCGCTTCCCGGCGCTGCACCGTGTTCGCCTCGCCCCGCAGGTTCCGCTCTATCGCAGTGCGCCATTCGTCCGCCGTATCGGCAAAATCGACCACTGCTGCAAACTCTCGCACGGTTTTGATCGGCGTGCTGACCACCGGCTTGCCGGCGGCCAGGTATTCGTGCAGCTTCAACGGATAGATATACTGTGTATAGGCGTTCGATTCATAACACATCGTGCAGACATCGACATGCTGCACATAGGCAGGCAACTGTGCGAGCGTCTTTGCACCGAGCAGGCAGACATTGTCGCTCCGCTCCATGTCCTCGAGGAAATGAGCCTTGCCTTCGACGTTACCGACCGGACCGACCAGTATGAACGACCAGTCTGTCCGGCTCAGCGCCACATCGCGCATCGTTTCCAGGTCGAGCTGCTTCTTGATCACCCCGACATAGGCAATCCGCGGCCCGGAAATGCCGGCAAGGTCCGCCGGTTCGGGCTCGGCAGTGGCGTAGGCCCGGTAATCGACGCCATTGGGAATATAGCGTGTCTGGCGGTTGATGTGTCCTTTCTTTTCCATCAGTCCCGTGGAATGAATAAACACCTGGTCGACGCGCTTCATCAGGCCGGATTCCTCCTGCGACAGCGGCACCTCGGTTTCCGAAAACGAGTATTCATCATCGATGTGATACACGCTCAGATCATGCTCGATCCGATCGAGAACATCGCCGTATTGCGGGCGCCATACATACAGGACGATCCGCTGGCAGCCCGTCGCCCGGGCCCGGGCTGCGACGCGATCCAGCATTCGCCCATGCAGGAAATCGGCCGCAAAGCGCGGCCGATACAATCGGGGCGTCCATCGCGAATGCGAAAAAACGGAGAAATGTCCGTCGTGATCGCCGGCTGCGCCGGCTTGCGGAGATTTTTCTCCGGTTGTCCACGCCTCTCGCCAGCCGGGATTCGGCGAAACCCACAAAACGTTGAAATAGCGGCTCAGGCGAGGCAGCACCTGGTGACGAACGCCGCAGACACCGTTCCAGTCATCCGGCACGAAGGCGATCACGCAAACATCGGGGCGAAACGACAGGGCAGTCATGGTTTACAAGACCTCCGCGACAGACTCAAACCGGTCCGGATCTTCGCGGTCGCCGCATCAGCGGATCAACCCGTCTCGCGGGCAAATCGCTCCAGGATGCGATTCGCGCGCGCTTGCCAGGAAAATGTTTCAATCGCGCGTGTCTGCCCGGCCCGGGCCATGTCGCCACGCGCAGCCGGATTTTCGAGCATTGCGCGCAGCGCCTGTGTCAATCCTGCCACATCCCCGGCCTCGACCAGCACACCGGATTCACCTTCGACTACGATGTCTTTCATGCCGCCGACGCGACTGCCGATAACCGGACAACCCGTCGCCATTGCCTCGACGAGTGTCATGCCAAACGATTCGCTGAATGACGGATTCACCAGTAAGGTTGCCTCGAGATACTGTTCGACGAGATCTTGCTGGTAAACCGGCCCGGTAAATTCGACATGACCGGCCAGGCCGAGCGCTGTGATTCGACTGTCGAGGTAGTGCTGATAATCGGACGCCACGCTGCCATCGTAAAACCGTTTCAGCTCGCGAACCAGCGGATCGTCGCTGATATCGACGATGAATTCAGCGCCCAGCTGGGTACGCGGTCCCACGACGCGCAACCGCAGGCCGGGGAATTCGCCGACCAGCTCCCCGACCGCTTCGATGAGCACATGTACGCCCTTTTCCGGTGACACCCGACCGACGAACAACACCAGCGGTGCTTCAGCGTCCGGTTCCCGCCGGCTCAGGTCGCCGAACCGCTCGGGCTGGAAGCCATTGCAGGTGGTGCCAAATCGGTCCGCCAAATCGGGGAAACGTCCGGCCGCCAGGTCGGTCACATGGCTGCTGACGCCCCAGATAAAATCACAGGCCTGCAGGCCCGGCAAGACCTCGTCCAGGTTCCACTGGGTCAGCCATTCGCTCTGCATTTCCAGGCTGATCCGGGTCGAATGGCGCGCCAGCGCGCCGATCGTTCGTGCAAACTGCGGAAAATTGAGGATGTGAACGAAGTCGTGCCGCCTTCGGCGTATTGCCAGCGCAATACGCAGGATGTATCCCAGATAGTAAAACCGCGAAGACAGGACCTTGACCGAACCGAACAGGCGCGGGTACAGGCTCATGAATTCCTCGACCTTGCGATCCATCGCGGTGGAAACCGGAACGATGTTGATGCCATCGACCCGGCCCGGCCGGTCTCCGGCGGATGTGGCCGGCACATAGACCGTCACATCGGCCTGTTGAGCCAGGCGCACGGCCGTGTTGTAGATGATCAGGCCGATCGAATTCTGGTCCGGCGGTAAAACAGAATCGAAAGGCTGCGCAACGAAGGCAACATTCATGAGCGTCGGCCGGTTTGCCGCGGCGTCACGCGTCGCCGATTGACTGATAATGCGCTGCCAATCGCCGGATGCCCTCTTCCAGGCCCACGGGCTCGCGACCGAGCAGCTGACGCATCTTGGTCAGGTCCGGGCGACGGCGCGTCATATCCCCTTCAGGCAGCGGCGGCAAATGTTTGAGTTTCGAAGCGCTGCCGAGAACCTCGATGACCAGCCCGGCCAGATCCCTGATACTGATTTCCTCGGCACCGCCGATGTTGAGCGTGTCATTGACGAAACGCCCCTGCCGGTGCGCATTCAGGCAGGCATCGACGTTGTCGTCCACGTAACAGAACGTGCGGGTCTGGCTACCGTCGCCATACAGCGTGATATCGCCGCCCCGCATTGCCGCCCGGACAAACTTCGGCAGTACGAAATCCTCGCTCTGGTTCGGCCCATAGGTGTTGAACAGGCGGAAGATCGTATAGTCCAGTCCGAACTCGCGCTGGTAGGTACGCAGATAAACCTCGCCGAGGTTCTTGACGACCGCATACGGCAGCCGCGAATTCAGCGGCGTCGTGTCCTCGTTCTGCGGAAATTCGAAGGGCTCGCCGTAGACTTCCGAAGAAGACGAGTAGTACACCCGCTTGACGCCCGTGTTCTTCGACAGCTTGAGCAGGTTCTCGATACCGGTGATATCGCGCAATACCCATAGCGGATTGTCCAGCGTGCGCTGTACGCCGACCACGGCTGCATAATGAAAGACGTAATCGAAATTAAACGAGAAGAACAATGCCGAGATATCGCGGAATTCGTTGACGTCGCATTTGATGAACTGAACGTTTTCCAGGTCCGTGGGCACGCGATCGGCAAATCCGGTCAACAAATTGTCTGCAACGACAATGTGGTTCGCCCGGTCCGCTGCCAGTTTCTGCACGACGGCGCTGGCGACATTACCGGCACCACCCGTCACGAGGATTTTGTTGGTCATAGTCGTTTATCCATCCGGGGCATAGGCAAAACAGATACCAGGGATTACGCACGAATGTTATCGATATTGAGCCGCTTCACACATTTATTGTCAGTGACATTGTATTCTCTTGCCTTGCGCAAGAAGCGAAACAGCCACTCGTTTCTTTGCGGCAAAAAGTATAATATCATCCGCAGGATATGTACAAATCAGATACAATTTATTTCACAACTTATTGATTTATCGCATATCATTCTTATGTTAACCGTTGATGATCCGGCCTGGACCGAACCTGCATCCAGGACGATACGGCCGGGCATCCCCTTCCCGTGCAACCCGGGCATTGCAAACGCCTGTCCTTGCCCCGAGAGCTTAGTATGTCGGACAGTTCATGTGCACCTACTGAGTCACAATATATCGACAGGTATGATCCGCTCCTCTGACCACCGGCCAGGAAAATAATCACGTGACACGCTCCCCGACCATCCGCAGCGGCCAGACCGGTATCATCGCAGGTCTCGCCGAACTGTGGGAATACAAAGGCCTGATGTACTTCATGGTCTGGAGAGACCTGAAGGTGCGTTACAAGCAAACCGCGCTGGGCGCCCTGTGGGCCATCATCGTGCCGACCTTTACGATGGCCGTATTTACGGTCGTCTTCGGACGACTCGCCAAGGTACCCAGCGACGGCATACCCTACCCGATCTTCTCGTTTGCCGCCCTGCTGCCGTGGACCTATTTCGCCTCGGCGCTGTCGCTCACCGGCAACTGCCTGGTCACCAATACCGACCTGATCACCAAAGTCTATTTTCCGCGGCTGATATTGCCCATCTCGTCGGTCATCAGCGGCCTGGTCGACTTCCTGATTGCCTCCACGGTCCTGGCCATACTGATGGTCTACTATCAGGTCATGCCGACGTTTAATCTCCTGCTATGGCCTCTCCTGATGATTCCGATCGTGGCCTTCTCGCTGGGTGCCGGCATTATCCTGGCCGTCGTCAATGTTCGTTACCGGGACATCAAGTACACGATTCCCTTCCTGATCCAGATCGGACTGTTCCTGACGCCCGTGATTTACCCGACAAGCATCCTGCCGGAACGCTTCCAGTTCATCGCGGCACTGAATCCGCTGGCCGGCGTGATCGAGGGCATGCGCTCTGCGCTGTTCCCGGACCGGGCGATCGACTGGACGCTGGTCGGTATCTCCAGCCTCGTCGCTTTCGCCATACTGGCCTTGTCTATCGTCTATTTCCTGAAGAGCGAGAAGCGTTTTGCCGACATCATCTGAACCTGCCATTACGCTCGACAATATCTCCAAGGAGTACCGCCTGGGAGAGCTCAGCGGCTCGGGTTCGTTCCGCGAAGCGCTGGTCGGGTTTTTTCGCCGGGACAGGCGTGCTTACCAGACACTCCGGGCGTTACAGGATATTTCCTTCACCGTTCCGGAAGGCGAAGCAGTCGGCATCATCGGCAAGAACGGCGCCGGCAAGAGTACCCTGCTCAAGGTTCTGTCACGGATCACGTCGCCGACAACCGGCTCGATCAGCGTCCGCGGACGCCTGTCGGCATTACTCGAGGTAGGCACCGGGTTTCACCAGGACCTGACAGGTCGGGAGAATGTCTACCTGAACGGCTCGATCCTCGGCATGACCCGGGACGAAGTCGACCGGAGATTCAACGACATCATCGAATTCGCCGAAGTCGAGCGTTTCCTGGACACGCCGATCAAGCGTTATTCCTCGGGCATGCGCCTGCGGCTCGGCTTCGCGGTGGCCGCACATCTCGACCCGGACGTACTGCTTGTCGACGAAGTGCTGGCGGTCGGCGATGCCTCCTTTCAGAAAAAATGCCTGGGACAAATGGACGAACTGCGCCGCGGCAAGCGCACGATCCTGTTCGTATCCCACAATATGGCTGCCGTGGAGACGCTGTGCAGCCGGGCAATCTGGATTGACGGCGGCCGGATCCGCGAAGACGGCCCGGTCGGCGAAGTCATCAGTCATTACCTGAGTTCCTACGGCGGAACCGAGGGATCGCATCAGGACCTGACAGACTATGCAGACCGCACCGGCATCGGCAATATTCGCTTCACCGGGATCGAGTACCTGACATCCGCCGGTGAACAGCTCGAACTGATTCGCTCGGGTGATCGCATCAGGGTACGGCTGCATTACAGGGCGACTGAACGTATCGTCGAGCCGCACTTCGGCTTCGAGATCCATTCCCAGATGGGCACGCTGATCACCGAAACCAGTACCTGGTCGACCAACACGGACGTGCCGAATATCGATCCGGGAGAAGGCTCGTTCGAACTTGAAATCGATTCACTGAACCTGATGCCGGGACGTTACCGCGTCAGCCTGTGGATCTCGAGCATTGGCGGTATCGACTACGACATCGTTCCGCACTGCTCTATCTTCGATGTCGAGACTTCCGACGTTTTCGGCGCCGGCCGCGGCGGCGACCAGCGGTTCGGGCTGGTGTATTTTCCATCGCAATGGCGGATGCTCTGAATTTGAGTGCCACGGCGCATGAAGAGAATCTCTCATTGCGCTCACTGACGCGCGCGACGCTGAGCTCATTGCAAACGATACGCACCAGGCTCCTCGATGACGCCGATTTGCGTGCGCCCACCATCGTATTCGCGCCACACCAGGACGACGAAACGCTCGGCTGCGGTGGCACACTGGTGCGCAAATGTGCCATGGGGTCGCCTGTTTCTGTCGTTTTCATGACCGACGGTTCGGCTTCGCATCCACAATTCATGGCGGCCGAAAAGCTGGCCGCCACCAGGGCCGGTGAAGCGCTCGCAGCCACCCTGACCCTGGGTGTCGCCGAACGGCAGGTCAGGTTCCTGGGCGCCCCGGACGGCGCACTGCGCGATCAGGGCCGGACGGTCATCCCGGCCCTGATCGATATACTGACAGAGCGAAGGCCCGCCCAGGTATTCATACCCTACGCCCGGGACCGATTGCCCGACCATGTCGCGACACATGATTTTGTCGTCACCGCGATTCGCCGCGCCGGTCTGTCCGTCACGATCTTCGAGTACCCGGTGTGGTTCTGGAACCACTGGCCATGGATGAGGCAATCAACCGGCACGACGACCGAACGGCTGCGGCATTTCGCCCGGGAAAGCCTGGCCGGCCTGATGGATTTCAATACGCGCGTGTGCGTGCGCGACGTGCTGGAGAAAAAGATCGCCGCACTGAACTGCCACAAAACACAGATGACACGCTTCGATGCCTCTGAGCAATGGCTCACGCTGAACGATGTCGCCGGCGGTGACTTTATACGCTGCCTGCTCGGCGACCGCGAAATATTTCACCGCTGGCAGATACGCTGAATGCCGTATTTCAGAACCAGGGAATTTTCTGCAACAGTGTCCGGCCACGGCTGCCGACCGACGGGTTACAGGCTGTCAGGGCCGCATTCGACCGGCTGAGACCGGTCCATTCTTCTTTCCACGACTCGAAGCCGCGCAGGAAATTCACTTCTTCGACCCCTTCCTCGAAGCATTTTTTCATGATTTCCGCCATCAGCAGCCGGCCCACCGATAATTTGAACAAATCGGGCCTGAACCCCGGAAAAAAGTCGAAGTGGCGTCCCCCGAACCGGAAACTGTATCGATAGGCGACAACGGCTTCGTCGACCTCGAGCAAACCGAGCAATAACCAGCCCTGCTCGGCAAAGCGGGTGCCGAAATCCAGGAAGAAGCGCCCGCCGCGCTCTGAATCGAACGGCCTGATGCGCTCTTCCCCGTGGTAGGCGCTGCGTTCGTCCATGGCCCGGACCCGTTCCAGTGCCGGCCCGACTTCTCCGGGATCGAGGACCCAGCGAAACCGCATCTCGCCCATGGCATCGAGTTTGCGCAATTTGGAGCGGTTGGTCGCACGCGTTTTTTTGCCGATCTGTTGTGTATAAAAAGTCTCCCAATCCGTGGAAATCCTGACATACGGGCACTGGACGGTGGCGTCGAACCGTGCCGGAATGCCGACCCGAACGAGCTCGGCCTCCAGTTTCCTGGCCAGCGGGTCCTCGAAATCCAGATCTTCGAGCGCGAGATGATCCCACTCCACCCGGCCATCTCCGAAACAGCGCGCAATGCGCGCCATCGTATCTTCACACCCGGGTCGCACGAGCAGACCCAGCTGATCACTGAGGCCGTTGCCCAGCAACTTCGTCGTTCTGACTTCGACCTTGCTGCGTTTTCGTACCGTTGTGACCAGCGGTACGATAGCCGTGACATCATCGCCTTCGCTGCACACGAGAATCTGCAGCTCGCGATCGTCGGTGAATTGACGACACCATGCATCGAGCCATTCCCAGGTCATGAACGGCGACCGGTTCGCGGATTCATCGAGCAGGCGTTGCCACGAGGCTCGCAGCTGCCCCCATTGTTCAAAGGTTCGAAGCACCGCGATATTGCTCATATATAACTCGCTCTGATCGGCCGTGGTATCATTATTCGTAACGGGGTCTTAATTCGAGGCTTGCACAGCGGTTCTCCGACATGTCTTGCTCTTCTCAAATTTTTCGATGTCAACGCTGAAAACCGGCTTCGCGCTGCTCACCATAATACTATTGACGATCGCGGGTACCGAGGGCCTGTTGCGTATTGTATTCGCAATTCACGACAGTGCTTCCGACCAGGTCGCAACATCGGACATTGACGAACGCGCGCTGCTGCCCGCCTATCGAGATGCCGATTATGACCCGGTGGAGCTCTGGCGGGAGATCTGGGCCGGAACCAATGTCTGGCTGGCCTACGAACCCTATACCGTGTGGAGCCGCAAACCGGTTACCGGCAAATATGTCAACGTCAACCGGGACGGTCATCGCGTAACCACCGACAATTCGACGGACCCCGATGCCCTGAAAATCTGGATGTTCGGCGGCTCCACAACCTGGGGCATGGCCGTCCCGGATGCCTATACGCTGCCGAGCTATCTGACGCGACGGTTCAATGACGCGGGCATTCCAACGGTAGTCAGCAACTACGGTGAAACCGGGTACATTTCAACCCAGGACCTGCTTGCGCTGATTCGCGCACTGCAGGGCGATGAGAAACCGGACCTCGTCGTCTTTTATGAAGGCGCCAATGAGCCGCTGGGCCTGATCGACCAGCCCCACATGGTCACTCCGCATTACCTGATCAATCGCATACGCGACCTGTTCGAAGGCCGTGCCACGACCAGGCACCCCGCCCTTACGCTGTTGCACGAGTCGGCGCTGTTTCGCCTGGCCACCTCCATCAGTCATCGAATCGGCCTGATCCGGCCGGATGCTGCAGTCGCTACATTCCCGTCCGCGCTCGAAGATATCCCGGCCGTCGCCGCAACAGCCGCCAGGGCCTATGAAAACAACCTGCAGATCGTCACCGCCCTGGCCGATGAATTCGGATTCAGGCCTTACTTTTTCTGGCAACCGCGACTCGGCGTCGGAAAAAAACCGCTGGATCCGACCGAAACGGAACTGCTGGAACAGATCAGGAATATCCCGCAACGGGACTGGAAAATCCGCTTTTCCAATGAATTACGGGCCCGGGTAGACGAAGCCAACCGCGATCATCGGCTGCACCCGCATTTTCATGATATTGCAGACGTTTTTTCCGCAACCCCGGCCCCGGTCTATGTCGACTGGGTCCACGTAAGCCATACCGGCAATGCCCTGCTTGCCGACCGGATTTTTGCCGGGATTCGTGCCGAGACCTGTGCGTCGCCGAACCGGAAGGCCATCGCGCCGGTGGCAAGACCGGATTCGACAGGCCGGCAATTAACCGCCCTGTGCAAGGATTGAGTTGCATTGAAAGCGATATACGATCTGCTCATCATTGCCGGCGTCTGCGTGACGCTGCTGATCGCTTCGGAAATCGGATCGAGACTGGTTCTTCGCGTCCTGGCCACGAATACGTCGCAGGAGACGACGGACCCCAGGTCGCAACTTCCGGCCTATGCGGATTCGCCGTATGACGCAGCGACATACTGGCGACAATTCCATGCTGCCAAGCACGAAGTCTACTATCCGTATATCGTCTGGAGGCAGCAGAGCTCATCGGCATCGCTGATCAACATCGACGATCAGGGCAACCGGAAAACGCATTACAATTCCGGCGATCCGGCGGCGCTGCAGGTCTGGATGATGGGTGGATCCACGATGTGGGGCATGGGCACACCCGATGCGCATACCATCCCGAGCGCCGTCGCAAAAATTCTGAACGACGAACGGGGAATTGCTGCCCGCGTGCGGAATCTCGGAGAAATCGGATTCGTCTCGACCCAGGAACTGACACAACTCGTCCGGGAACTGCAGACCGGGCGCCGGCCCGATATCGTTATTTTTCTCGACGGCGTCAACGATGCACCGGCGGCTGCATTATGGCCCGACGTGCCCGGCAGCCACATGAACCTTTACTCGATTCGAAGCCGGTTCGAACATCATGATCCGCACGAATCCGCCATGCTTGCCCTGATCAAGACCACCGGCCTGCACCATCTGGCCGGATACATCGCTGCGAGACTCATGCCGAAGGGAATGGACCAGGGCAACTGGACCACCCCGGCCAGCCCGCAGATCACGATCTCGGAGGGAAACCAGGCAGCGGATATCTGGATGAGCAATATACGCATGATACGGGCACTGGGACGCTCATTCGGCTTCAAACCATACTTCTTTCTGCAACCCAGCCTGCTGGTCGGGGAAAAAACCCGGTCTGCATCGGAACGTCGACTGGCGGAAAAGGAAAAAAAGAACCCGGCAAAAAAGGCCGGCATGGCAGTCTATGCCGAAATGCGTCGGGCCGTTCGCGGAATCCTCGCCGATAAACCGATTCCAGGCGTGTTCGATCAAACCGACCTGTTCCGAAACGTCGACGATTCGCTGTACGTCGATTACGTGCATATCGCCGACCGTGGCAATGAGCTGATTGCACGGGATATCGTCACGACGGTGATCGAACAATACTGTGCAGACTTAACCGGCGGCAGAAACACGGCGCCGGATTCCGGGACCCCGTGTCGCCGCTGAGTATCCTTCACGGGATTCGAATACCGCAACGGGACAGCCGGATGTCAGAATATTCGCCGGCAGGCTAGAAACTCGAGCCCCCGTGACAGGCGCCGCAAACGTAATCGCCTGACTGTACGGTAATCTGCAGACTGATAGTTGCCGTATCCGAATTTGCATCCGTCACCTGTATCGTGGAATACGCTGTCTCGACAGACACGGGCGTTCCCATAATGACACCTGTCTGCGGATCCAGGGTCAGCGGCCACGGTATCCAGCCACTTGCGATCGAATACGTATAGGGTGGCTGACCACCCGAGGCAGCCAGCCCGCCCCACCAGTAAAACTGGTTGGTTTTACCGAGTTCGGGCGGATAAGTGGTGCCGATTGAAAGCGGTGCCGGCTGAATATCGATCGTATAGGACTGCGTTGCAACCGTCGCATTGTTGTCCGTAACCTGCACGGTGAAATTGAAAGGCGACCCGGTCGCATCCGTCGGCGTGCCACTGATGACACCGGCACTACTCAGTGTCAGGCCCGGTGGCAGTGTACCGCTGGCCACGGACCATGCGTAGGGTGCGGTCCCGCCGGACACTGTCAGTGCCTGGTTCGCATAGGTCTGCCCGACCGTTCCGCCGGGAAGATTCGTGTCGGCGTAAATCTGCCACGGATTGGCCTGCAAGGACGCAACGTCCGATCCGGATATCGCGTGATGCGTATTGATCCAGACATTGTGGTATCGCCCTTCCAGCCGGTTCTCGGTGAACAATTCGAGCTGCAGCACGCCGAGAATCAGATCATGACTGGCTGAACTGCCCGGAACGGGGCTCGCATTGAATGCCTGCCCGCTCTGCACGCCGTCGATATAGAGCGTAAAAGTACCGTTGTCACGCGTCAGCACGATCTGGTGACGTCCGGTGCCGGGCCAGCCGCCCGGGAAGACGATTTCCTGGAACTGGTTCCCTGCATCCCAGGCGAAAGACATATCGCTGGTTTGACCGAAACGGTTCAGCTGCCAGTATCCCGGCACCGAATTGTTACGCTGGGAGATGATCGCCGGGAAATCGCCTTGCGTATTGATGATGTCAACGTCGACGAAAATCGTCCAGGCCGTGTCATCGAGCGACACGCTCGGCACACTCGGCCAGTGCGGGAAATGAACCACGAAAGCCGGATTAACATCCATCAGCGGTGCGCCATTTGCAACGGCCATGATTCCGCCGCCGGTATTGGCCTCGGTACCGCCCGTGATGTCATTGATCAGGCGGCCGTCATCGATCAGCGGTATGCGCGTCGTAGGCGCGGCAAATCCGGTTACGGGAGCCATGCCGGCAGACTGGCGATTGATCGGCGGTTCGACGGACGGTTTGGCGGTCAGCGGCGTGACATCGATCACGAGCGGCGGCGGCGGCGGAATATTGACGACCATGCCGACATTGATCGTATCGGTTACCGCCGGCGTTGCGGAATCGGCGACCTGGACGGTGAAAGCAAACGGCGATCCGGTTGCATCCGTCGGTGTCCCGCTGAGCACGCCGGCCGCGCTCAGCGAAAGGCCCGGCGGCAGACTGCCGGTTGAAACGGACCAGTTATAGGGTGGAACGCCACCCGTTGCGGTGAACGTCTGCGCGGCATAGGGTGTTCCGAGCAAGCCGTCGGCCAGGACGATCGGGTCGATGGCCAGCGGCGGCGGCGGCGGCGGATTCACTACGAGGCTGAGGTTAATGCTGTCCGACATCGCCATCGCATCGGTCACCTGGGCCGTAAAGGCAAACGGTGAACCTGCCTCCGTGGTCGGTGTACCGCTGATCACGCCGCTGCTGCTCAGAGTCAGGCCGGGCGGCAGTGTGCCGGCGGCAACGGACCAGGTAAATGCACCGTAGCCGCCACTCGCCGTCAGTGTCTGGTCCGGGTATAACTGCCCCGCAGTGGCGTCCGGCAAGACGATCGGGTCTACGGTCAGTGTCGGCGGCGCAGCGGCCAGGATCGTAACATCGAGATTAGCGGTTGCAGTGACATTGGCGGCATCAGTCAGCAGCACCGTGCAATTGTATGGCGATCCGACTTCACTGGTCGGCGTTCCACTGATCACGCCGGCCGTGGAAAGCGTCAGGCCGGGCGGCAACGCGCCGGAAGATATGCTCCACGTATAGGGCGGCACGCCGTTACTGCCCAGCATCAACTGCTCGGGATAAGGCGACGCGACGGCGCCAACCGGCAGCACGATCGGGTCGATGCTCGGCGGTGGCGGCAGTGCAACGACGATGCCGAGGCTCGTTGTTGCAGTGGCCAGTGTCGAGTCCTGGACCTGGACCTGGAACGTAAACGGTGAACCCACCTCGGTCGTCGGCGTGCCGCTGATCATGCCACCGGCGCTCATCGTCAGCCCGGGCGGCAAAGACCCGCCGGTCACCGACCAGGTGTAAGGAGGAATACCGCCCGATGCGACCAGTACAGGATCGGGATAAACCTGGGTCACGGTACCGTCCGGCAACGCCCCCGTATTGATGCCGAGCACGCCGTCTTCCGGGGAAATCGGCGCAGCGGTATTGAACAGGTAATCGATCCTCGCCGTATTCGGTACGCCGGAGTTACCGCCGTATACGCTGATCGACGACATTGCGATCTGCTGCGTAAATGAAATCGCATCCGTCCATGCCTGTCCGTCGTATGAATAACGTAATACCCACAGGTCGCCGGTGCGCGATACCTGCATGTACATCGGGTTCGAGAACGCAATATTCTGCGACAGGCGCGTCTGGGCATTCGGCACGATGCTGGCGGCAAAAATGTTGTTCTGACCGTTCACCTGCTGGAACTCGAAGCGCAGCACGACGGTATCCGCCTGCTCGATCAGAATACCCTGACTCTGGAAACTCTGGGTCGGCATGGATTCGAACTTGGCCTCGACCTCGAAGTCCGCGTCCGGAACGCCCTGGCGCAGTCGCGGCAGCGTATTGGTGCCGGTCCAGACGTCGTGAATGGCCGTACCCGGCATCGAGATCTCGGCCTGGGTGCCGGTCATGGTCAATGTCGCATCGCCCAGCGGATTGATAAAGGTCCACACCGACGTATCGAGCGTCGTCGTGCTGAAATCATCGGAAACAACACCCGGAACGCCGGTGAAAACGAAACTTGCATCCGCGGTGCTGGCCGAGTTGCTGCGCGAGTCGGTTGCGTTGATTCGATAGTGATACGTGTTGCCGGGAACCAGCGACGGCAGCAGCACACTGTGGTTAGTGCCCAGAACCGGCTGGCTGACCGAACCGATCTCGTAACCGGTCGTCAAACCGTAATCCACGCTTCCGGTCGCCGGCTCATCCGTATCCCAGCGAATTCTCGCACTGGTTACGCCGTGCAATACCTGGTTGTTGGTAATCACCGGGGGAACGGTATCGGATGCCAGGTCCAGTACCGTGATGTTACCAAAGGTCGCATCGACATGATGGGCGATAAAAATTGCCGAACCGTTCAGAATGCCGGTGGCCCCGTCGGTGCCGCTGAAATCCCAGTTAACCGGCTCTGTCTGCCCCTGCGGCCAGACCTTCATGCCATAGAAAGAGGTTCCGTCCGGCAGCGTTTCCATCCGCAACTTCCAGACATAGGTCACGTCATACGTGAGCGTACGGTTTGGATCTTCGACCAGCAGGCCGCCGCCGGTCGAACCGAACAGGCGCAGCAGGTTGGCGCCGGCATCGTACCAGGTACCGCCGCCCGAAGGCTGCCAGAATGCGTGCGGCTGCTCTCCCTGGTTCAGCGTCGTATGGCCGGTCCAGCGATTTGTCCACCCGAGTCCCGGTGAAACACTCGGCCAGATAAATCCGTTCGGGTCGATGTTGTGGATCGTGATCGGAACGGTGATTTCGTAGTCGGACCAGAACAGATCGCCGATCGCAAAGGTCCGGTCATAACCCATGACGGACGGGCGGATACCACCTGGTTCGATGAACCACTGGCCGTCGACCACCTGGGCGATATCGCTGATCTTTGTCGCCAGGCTCCAGTCGGCCGTATAGCTGAACGGCCAGACCATGCCTGCCGTGTAGTTGAGCGTGACATTGCGAACCGTCGTATTATTCAGCGTATCGACGGCGGTGATCGCGATGGTATTCGCGCCGGCAACCAGATTGGTAAAATCGATCTCGATGTTGAAATCACCGGCTTCGAGCAATCGGCGGGTATCGGGACCGATGGAAAGCGCCTGGCTCGGACCGCCGTTGAGCGTATATGACAAAGACTGAATGCCATCGGCATCGGATACGTTACCCAGTACATTGACCCAGTACTGGGGGTTACCGATCTGCCCGAACGGCTGCGGATCGCCGTACCAGATATCGATGACCGGATTCGCCGCCTGTGTGAACGATGAAAACCCGACAAGCAACAGGGCGGCAACCTGCAAAAATGTGCGTACCGCGCCACTTCGATTTTTTTGCCGGCATGTCTTTTGTTTTTGTACCATTTAATCCGCCTGTTGACCTATTCCCTGGTTTTTATCGCCGGGCCGGCTGCAAATCCATTTTCGCCCATTACCCGCCGGACCTTCTCAGCGGCCCAGCCATACGCCCTTCTCGTTCGCCACCTGTGCCGCCACCTGTTCCAGGTCACGGTCGCCGCAGCGAGACATGGCCAGGATCAGATCGGGATCGTCGAAGACGCCGAGACCGCGGAGTAATACGGCCTTCGCCTCTGCCAGGTGATCCGCCAGGTAAAATTCGTAGGCGCCGTTGACGACTGCCGCATCTTTTCTGTCCAGTGCCGCTTCGAGCGCTGCGCCGACTTCCGGATCGGTGCTCGTACTCAATGCATACGCCGCAGCGTATCGCTTGACCGGATTCGCATCGGTCAGTGAGGCGATCAGCAGGCGGGCGGTCGCCGGATCTTCGGCAACCATGCGTCGCAGCACCTTCTTGGACATGACCAGCGAGCTTTGTCCCAATGCTGCCGGCCCATGACCGTCATCCGTTTCGTGCTCCGACGTCGATCTCGTGAAGGCCCGGCTTCCCTTGCGCCCGACCGTTTTGGAATGTTGTTCGTCGAGTCCTGCAAGAAACCCGTTTACCACATCCGCTGAAGGCGTAATACCGGCAATCGCCACTGCAGCCTGGCTGCGAACCGTTTCATTCTCGTCGCTCATCGCGACCACCAGGGCCGGTACGCTCTCGGGCCGGCCTATCCGGCCCAGGCCAATGGCGGCCATTTCCCGCACTGCCGGCTCGCTGTCCTTCAGTGCCTCTATCAGCGTCTGCATGGAAACCGGATTCGCCTCGGCGGCTATGCGCCGCACAGCATCGATGCGCGTCACCACATGAGCACTGCCGGCCGCTTCATGCAGTTGCTCGAGTGAAATGTCGTCACCATAACTTCGCGAAGACGGCACTTGCTGTCGATTGGAACCGACCTGGGCTGCTGCGAAGTTTGCCAGACCCAGTCCGGCCAGGATCAGCAACAAAGCTTGAGCGGAAAGTATGCGGAAATAACGCATCTGAATGATCCTTCGCCTTATGATTTGAAATTTATTCGTTTCGTGTCGATTACCGGCATCGAAAACGATGCTCGCCATACCGCGCGAAACCGCAGGATTCCAGTCGCTTCATTGTAATTGACGCCATCTCGAAGACCAAGAAATGCGTCACACATCGCCGTGAGACATAATCTTCGCACGGACCCGAACCGGACCGACTGAAATAGCCACAGGCAAGCAATGCAGCCACTTTTACGTCGGGACAGGCCGCCGACGGTTATTCAGTCATCGAGCGAATATCCGTGCCTGGCCAACATCTTTTTCAGGCCCTGTAACGGATAATTCCGCGCATATGCCACGCGTGCATGTTCGACTGCTTTTTCGTAATTTTGCGTATGAACATACAAGAGGCCCATGTTGTAATCGACCTCGATGTTATTGGGCATCAGTTCCTTGGCTCGCTGGTATTTCTCCAGTGCCTCGTCCCACTTCTTCTGCTTTGCCTTGAAATTTCCATATAGCATCCAGACCACTCCGTCGGTCGGCCTGAATGTAATCGCGCGCGTAAACCAGCAGTCTGCAGAATGCCAGCGCTTCGGAATCCCGCCGAATTCGAGTTCATACCGGGCAACCGAGTTCAATGCCCGATGATGATTGGGTATGGCCCGTAGCGTGTAATCGAGATCGGCCATGACGTTCACGTCAGACAAACCCTTGGTCAGATTCTCGACGCCGGAATCGAAGTGATAATGCTCGATCAGGCCGATGCCCCGCGGCTTCGTCCGGTCAATCGGATTCGTATAATCGAACGGACCGATCATGTTCGTGAACGGATCGCCGCAAGTTGACATGTCCGCTTCCCGGACTGCAGCGCCCTGATCGGGTGCCGCCAGTGCCCAGGCCGGGAATAAACCCGACAGGAGAAGTAGTAAGAGCACACACCGGATATGGCACTTCGTCACATCCACATCGTTGTTCCTCTGCCGCCCATGGATGGGTCGATTATACCCGGCCATGACTTCTCGCATCATGCGAGATAGACCCAATTCAGCCACAGGGCGCATCCGGCCCAGCCCGCGAACCCCAGGCCGGCCAGCACCGGCATGATTTTGTCAAACCGCCGTCTGGCGGCCCAGAGGAGAACCCAGCCCGTTACCGTCAATATCAGCAACAGGTAAGTCACCTTCTCGCGTTCCGGGAAATAGTCATGGAAACGTTTGAAAGAAGCTGCAGCGAATAAATATTTCCCGGTGGCCGCCTTCAATGCCGGCAATTCGATGTGCCCCGGGATCAGGGTTGTCGTATCCGACGTGCCATCCGCGGCCTGCACCGTCAGGCTGTCTCCGGCTCGCGTCACCCTGACCTCGCCCTGATCGAGCGGCAGCAGCAGCCGCCAGTCCGAACCGGAACGCCAGTCCATTGCCGGCTTGCCAGAAATTCCTGTCCGGGCTGCATTGCGCCGTCCGACCCACGCCGTTCCGACCCATGACTGCGGCGGCAGGCGAACGGCAAAGACATCCTCGACCTCGATTTTTCGCTTGTTGACGACCATGCCCATGAACGGCTCGCGTCGGCCCTTTACCGGCGATATCGTCGCATCGACTTTGCCGAAGAAAGCAACATCGAGTTGTGCCGGAACGCGTTTCGAAGACAGGCGGTAAATGCCGGCTTCGGTCGCAGGACCGACCTCGACAGCCGGCGCCGTCGTCCAGAGAATATCGAAATCGCTCTCGCCGCCTGCCCTGCTGTCGAGGACGATCCAGGTCGCCGGCGGCATGAACACGAGTTGCCTTCGGACCGTATCGGGACCGGCCGTCCGTTCCAGATCCAGAAAGAAAATCGAGTCTGCAGCCGCATGGCCGCGAAGGGTCGAGGTGCGCACGGAATCAAAAGGCTCGCCGCGCCGGTGCGGAGCATTCGATCCACGCCAGGAAACGGCGGCCTGCCGGTCCCGGTCGCCAAACGGCCAATATCCGCTGCCGGCCCACCAGTCCTGTCCGTCAAACCATGCCGAAATGCTCAATTCATCGGCATGTTTGTGCGAGCCGCCGATAAAGTTCGCCCAGGTCGAAAAAGTATGGCTGAGTAATGCGGCTTTGCCGCGGCCCGGGACGACATGACGAAAGGACGCGTAACCGAAATCTTCGTCGAGAAAGAGTCGATCCGGTGAACAGTGCGCCCGGTCGATCCGGACATCTCCGGTGAACAAGACGTTGCGAACGGACGGGATGGTCAGCAAACCATAGGAATCCCCGTAAAACGGAACCGACCGGTCCGGTCGTACGATATGACGGAGAAAACAGAAGGCGTGATCGGCCTGTGCGCGCCAGGCGCCCGGCAGCTTGATATGCAGCAGGCCAAGGTAACGACTCAGGTCTTCGAGCAGTTCGATACCGAATTCCTGGTAGGTGGCCGAGTGTTCGAGCACGATGCCGCTGTCCGAAACATAGTACGGCATGTGCATTCGGAGACGTTTTATCGCCAGATTCAGATAGGCCCTGCTGCCGGGCAGCCCGGGAAATGCCGCAGCCACATGGAGCAAACCCAGATTCTGCATGATGCCGTGGTTGGTCCGGTAGTTATATTCCGTACGGTGCGCAAGATGCCCGGCCGACCTGGCGACCAGCCCCAGGATGACCCTGGCCTCTTCGACATTGAAGTCCGGATCATCCCGAAAATACCGCCAGAAACGGGCGAGATACAGGATTCGCGAGGCAACGGCATGATCGTTCCACAACAGCCCGACCGGCAAACGGGCGGCGGCTTCCATGCGCGCCCATGCGAGGGTTGCCTGGCGGGCTGAAACAAAGTAGTCGCGCTCACCGGTCAGCTCGTATGCCTGCAACAGCACATCGGGAACCAGCATGGATGCCATCTGCAGCTGTACGGTAGGCGGCCCGACGGTCAGATCCACCGGCCGGATTTCCCGGCTGATTCCAAGCGGGGCAAACCCGGGCAGGGAAAGAATGCCCTCGGACAATTGTTCTGCCGTTGCCAATAACTGCTCTCTATCCGCAATCCGGCGTACGCCATACTTCATGTTTTGCAGCTCGAGAAAAACCCGATCATCGGGTAACCGGCGCATTTGCGCGATGGCCGCATCACTGATGCCGGGTGTCGGCATTCGATACTGAAGCAACAAAGGCAGCCAGACGGCGGAAAATGCCAGTAACGGGCCGACAACGGCCGGCAGCAGCATCCACAACCAGGCTCGTTTATTCATCGCCGTTCTGAGCTCACTTCGATGCGTTGGCGGTAACCTGTGAAAACAGCGTTGCCAGTTCGCGTGTTTGCTCGCGGCGCGAAAACTGCTGCACGACCGATAACGGCGGTACCGGCGCCGATTGTGCAGCAATCATTTGCACGAATTCCGGCAAATATGACTTGATCCGGTCCTTCGAATCGATATCGACGATGGTATCCACGCCAACGCTGCGCAGAATCCTCGCCGTATCTCCCTGCGCATCGGTCAGCGCAAGAATCGGGCGACCGGCCCGCAGGTATTCATAAACCTTGGCCGGGATCAGGTGATTGCAGATTGCCCCCTGAAACAGCAGCAAACCGTCGCTTTCCATGAGTTCTGCCAGCGCCTGCTGATACGGGATCGACGGAGCCACTTCGATGATCTCGCCGGCGCCGGCCTCCTCGACCATGCGCCGAAAGTCATCGGCATTGCTCGGCGCGCGGAAAACCACACGCAACGACTCCGGGCCGATCGCCCGCTCGGCATGAAGTTCGCCGATGGCCTGTAAAAACGGCAGCGGATTGCGCTCGATGCGCTTGATCAGGCCGCTGTGCAGAAGTTTGACCGGACCGTGCGAACGCCGGTAGGGACGAGCGATCTTGCCGGCGGCCGCAAACATCGCCTCATCGTACCCGTTTTTGATGCATTCAAATCTGACCCCCGGCTGGCCCCGATAACGCTGCGAATACAGTGCCTGGCTGGTCGGCGTCGTACAGACGACTGCAGCGGCAGACCTGACGGTAGCCGCCTCCACCTTGCGAAAACTCCACTCGATCATCGGCGGTTCCGGGTAATGTTCGACGACCATCGCGTCACGAAAATCGGCAACCAGCGGAAGACCGGAGGACCGCGCCAGGGACCCGCCAATCAGGTGGGCGGTGGCAATCGGAAAGGTCGACCAGATGACATCGGGCCGGTAACGCCGGATCAGGCGCCGGCCGGCCGGCACACCGCCGAACCACCACGACGACCATCTGTCCGGCAGTGCGGTGAAACCGAAGTAGCGCCCGGCAATCGACAAATGTCGCGCGGCATCCACGGCGAAAGCCCGTTCCACGACAACGTCGGCGGGAATATTTTCGAGCAGGTCTTCGGAAGTCAGCGGATAAGCCCGCGGATCCGCGCTCAGAACGACCGGTTCCCAGCCAAAATCACGCAGATATTTGCAGAACATCAGGGTACGCTGAATACCGCTGCTGCCGCTAAACGGCGGGAACTGGAATGCAATTAACAGTGCGCGGTTCATCGAATGGTTCCTGAATCAGCCTGCCGTGCACACTGTGACGGAAAGGTGCCCCGAATATCCCCGATGCATTAGTACGGAATCGGCCGGACCAATGCAATAAACCGGATCACAGCAACCGTCCAACGGGGCCGGCACCGGTCTTTCGGCCCAAAATTACGAGACACAGTCGGCAGTCCGGAGCATGGTCCCGGCCTGTCTCTATATTCGCAAGTCGAGTTCAAGCATTATACAAATTGTTCGCACTGCCCGGATTGCCGGTAATATCGTTTCGCCACATGTCAGAATCCTGTCAAATTAATATCGATCCGATCACGGACTGGCGCGCCGTAGAACCGTTATGGATCGAACTTGAAACGCGGGCCCCCTGTTCGTTCTTTCAGTCATGGGCCTGGATCGGCACCTGGCTGTCGCAGCTGCCGCCCCGCATTCAGACTTCCCTGGTCCGGATAGATGCACAGGATCGACTGATCGGGCTGGCTGTAGTGTGTACGCAGCAGCTTCAATATCCGCTGTTCAAAGTCGACGGCCTGCATATCAATGAGACCGGTTCACTGGATTTCGACCGTCTGACCATCGAATACAACGGCCTGCTCCTGGAAAGCGGGCATGCCCCGACCCTTCTGCCCCGGATCTTCGACGCCTTTCTCGACTTCGGAAGCTGGCATGAATTGCGGATCGGCGGACTCGACGCATCGCTGCTGCCCGCATATCGCCAAGCCGCCGAAACCTGCGGCCTGGACTGCCGGATCCGCGACGAGAAACCCTGTCACGGCGTTTGCCTGGACGAATTGCGCGAAGCCGATGCCGAATATTTATCGACACTGAGCAGAAATACCCGCTACCAGATCCGCCGGTCCATACGCGAATACGAGAAACGCGGGGCGCTGGAACTGACGGTTGCCGGGGACATGGCGACTGCGACCGCTTTCCTGGCCGGCCTGCAGGAACTGCACCAGCAATACTGGACGGCCAGGGGGCTGCCGGGCGCCTTTTCAACCGAATGGGTCAGGAACTTTCATGACACGCTCCTCGCAACGCGATTTCCGCAGGGAGATATTCAACTGATCCGGGTCGATTGCGGTGCAGAGCCCATTGCTTACTTATATAATTTTATTCGCGAGGGGAAGGTCTACTGTTACCAGAGCGGCCTGGTATACGAAGACAATTCCCACCTGAAACCGGGGCTCGTCGCACATGCCCTGACCATCGAGCACAATCTCGCAGCGGGAATGCACCTGTACGATTTTCTAATGGGCAAGGAGCGCTATAAAGCGAACCTGGGAAATACGCGCAGTGACATGTACTGGCTCTCGCTGCGCCGGCCGCTGCTGCGCTACACCGTCCACGAATCCCTGGCCGCGCTGAAGGCGCGTGTCCGCAAACGGCTGGCAGCAACCGGCTGATTCACGCCGGCATCCGTCAATGCAGAAAATAAGGGACGTTTACCGTCAGCTTGGAGCCTTCAACGGCACACTCTACCTGATCGATCAGGCACTGCGCCGGGGCACCGGGTCGCGGGCGCTCCTCCAGCACTATTACCTGGTGGTTCAACCCACGCAGATCCAGACGCGCCTGCCCAGGCGTCTTGGCGCCGCCTATCAAATTCATACCATCATGGCCGATGACCCGAAGGTCAAGGATCTGCCGAGGCCGGAAAAAATCATCAGGGAGCGGTTCGAAGACGACGCTGCCTGCATCGCCATTTACCGGGATACCGCACTGGCCGGCTTTATCTGGTTCTGCACCCGTGAATATCTCGAAGAAGAAGTCAATTGCAGGTTCCTGCCGGCGCCGCCGGATCGAGTTGCCTGGGACTTCGACATCTATATCGAACCGGCGCATCGCAATGGAATCGCTTTTCTGAAACTGTGGACGGCCGGACTGGAATATCTCAGATCCCGGAATATTCAATGGTCCGCGAGCCAGATATCGGCCTTCCTCCCGCAATCAATCGCATCGCACCGTCGGCTCGGAGCGGTGGTTGTGGGACAGGCCTTCTTTCTTCGCCTGCCCGGCCTGCAAATGACGCTGGCCAGCATCGCGCCTTTCGTGCACATCGGCTGGGGCAAACAGCGCGGTCCCTCGATCGTCGTGCGCGCGCCGGATTCCACGCCGGTCAAATGAGGATTTCTGCCGGCTCGGGGTGACTGAGGAAACCGTGCGGACTGGCCGAGAAACCGTAGGCGCCCGACTGCAACACGACAACCAGATCGCCCGGCCCGGCTTTCGGCAACGCCATCTTGTCGGCCAGCAAATCCAGCGGCGTGCACAGCGGGCCGACTATCGAGGTCGACACGGTTTCACCCGAACCCATGCGGGTACCGATCACGACCGGATAGTTCTTGCGAATGACCTGGCCGAAGTTGCCGGATGCCGCAAGGTGGTGGTGCATGCCGCCATCGGTGATCAGGATCGCCTGTCCGCGTGACACCTTCCGTTCGATGACGCGGCACACGTAATACCCGGCCTCGCCGACCAGGTAGCGTCCCAGCTCCAGAATGAGCCGCACACCGGGCATGTCGGCCGCGGCCCGCGCGGCGAGTCTTTGCAGGTTGGCGCCGATCGGCTTGAGGTCCAGCGGCCGTTCACCGGGAAAATATGGGATCCCGAAACCGCCGCCGATGTTCAGGTGGGTAATCGGCCCGGGCATCGCCCGGGCCAGCTGTTGCGCCAGGGCGACGGACTCATTCTGGGCTTCGATGATCGATTCGGCATTCAGGTTTTGCGATCCGGCAAAAATATGAAATCCGACCAGTTCCAGTAACCGGTGATCGACCCGGCTCAGCACCTGCGGGACGACTTCGGCGTCGATGCCAAACTGCTGGGGACCGCCGCCCATTTTCATGCCGGAAGTTTTCAGCTGAAAGTCCGGGTTGACACGAATCGCAACCCGCGGACGCTTGCCCAGCTCCCCGGCAATCTCGGCCAGCTCCTGTAACTCGCGTTCCGACTCCGCGTGCAGCGTCACGCCTGCCTCCACGGCCGCGCGCAGTTCATCGGTTTGCTTGCCCGGTCCGGCAAAACTGAGCCGACCGGCCGCGATGCCGGCATCCAGGGCAATGCGCATCTCGCCGACCGAAGCCAGGTCGAAACCATCGACGCATCCGGACATGTACCGGACGACCGCGGGCATCGGATTGGCCTTGATCGCATAGTGAAGATCGACCGAATCGGGCAACACGGTTCGCAGCGTTTCGATACGTTTGCTGACCGCCTGTTTGTCGTAAACATAAAATGGCGTGCGGCCGACCCGATCACGAATCTCCGTCACCGTCCGGCCACCGATCAACAATTCGCCATCGCGGGCCGCAAGCCCGTCTACCGCCGCATGACCGCGAAATTTTCGACCGCTATTCATTGTTACCCGACCCGGCTGCACGATACCGTCCGACAATCCCGCTCCGGTCGAGCTTGCCGTTCGCATTGCGCGGCAAGCCTGTTTCCCATATCACCTGTGCCGGCATCATGAAAGGCGGCAAGAGCCGCCGGCATTGTGCAAGCAGCCCTTCGGTATCCCCGTCTTCGTCTTCCGGCGGCTCGGCCACTGCCACGATACGCTGGCCGAGCTCCTCGTCAGGCATACCGAACACACAGACCGCACCGGTCAGACGAGTTTCATAGAGCGCTTCTTCGACCTCGCCGGGGCTGACCCGGTAGCCGGAAGTCTTGATCATCTCATCGTTGCGGCCGACAAAATACAGATACCCTTCTGAATCGCGGCGCACGATATCCCCGGACCACACGGCCGTTTCGGCCAGCGGCAGGCCGGCCATGCCCCCCGGCGACGGCCGGAATCGCTCACTGGTGCGGGCCGGATCGCGCCAGTAGCCAGCTGCGACCAGCGCCCCGCGGTGCACCAGCTCGCCCGGCTCATCCGGATCGCAGGGCGTGCCGTCCTTGCGAACGACCAGGATCTGCGCGCCCGGAATCGCCTTGCCGATCGACGTCGGGCGCGCATCGAGTTCGGCGGGCGGGAGATAGGTCGATCTGAACGCCTCGGTCAGGACATACATCAGGTAGATGTCCGTATCGTTCAGCTTTTGCTGCAATTGCCGAATGACCGGTACCGGCAGGGCGCCGCCCGAATTTGTCAGATACCGCAGTGACCGCACGACTTCGGCCGGCCACTCCAGCGCACCGAGCTTGAGCCAGAGCGGCGGAACGCCGGCCAGTCCGGTGATCTGGTAGCGTTTTGCTGCCTTCAGCACGTCAGCGGGCAGCAGGTAATTGAGCAACACCACCGTAGCGCCGGCATAAAAACTCGTCGTCAACTGGCTGAATCCATAATCGAAACTGAACGGCAGAACCGCCAGGATGCGATCCGCTTCGGTGTTATCCAGGTATGTCACAACGCTACGCGCGCCCGCCACCATGTTTCGATGCGTCAGGATGACGCCCTTCGCATTGCCGGTGCTGCCCGACGTATAAAAAATGGCCACCGGATCGTGATCGATGATATCGGCTGCGGCCGGGTCTGTTCCGCTGGCCAGGAATGCGTGCCAGTCCAGATTAACGGGCCCGTCACGACCGGGCGCATCGACCGGCCCGTCGACCGTCACGACGGTGTGCAGATCCGGACACCGGGCCAATACATCCTGCAAGCCCCCGAGATAAGCACTCGTCGATACCAGGACTTCGGCACCCGAATCGCGCAGGATATGCGCCACCTGCCGGGCCTTCAATAACGGGTTAACCGGTACGAAGATCGCGCCGCTCAGCGAAGCACCGAAGAATGTCGCCACCGCCTGGATGCTTTTGGGCAGAAAAACGGCCACCCGCGCATGCTTGCCCAGACCGGCGCCGGCAAAACCACGGGCAATCTTCGTGACGCAATCGGCCAGCCCGGTATACGAGAGCACTTCCTTGCCGCAGCGAACGGCGCACCGCTCGCCCCGCTCCGCCGCGGTAGAGAAAATCAATTCATGTAATAAATCAGGCATCGGCATCCATTTTGTCACGGCCCGGTGGCGAATTTTTCCGGAATTGACGGCACCCGAAATCCTGTCGAGTGAACCGTGCCGCTAACACCTGATCGCACACGGAACCCGTGGATTCTAGCCGAATCCAGGCGCGATTGTTGGGATGCGGCGCACGGTTGGGCCGACTGGTCGATGCTATATTTTTCGCATACAATTCCGCGTCTTGCCGCTCACTAACCAACAGCTGCACATCCCTGAAACCGATTCTGCCCCGGAGCCCAACAATGTCAGATCAGCGTGTTCGCAGCATTTTGCGAGAAACACTACAGCTGGGCGACCGCATCGAAACAATGGATGCCGACAGCCCCTTGCTCGGCGCCGTTCCCGAACTCGATTCGATGGCCGTGATCACCCTGGTGACCGCACTGGAAGACAAGTTCGACTTTATCGTCGAGGATGACGAGATTTCCGCAGATACATTCGAAACGCTCGGCACGCTGATTGAATTCGTGCAAGCCAAGGTCATGCCCTGATGTCCAATGCCGGTTTCACGGGTCCTGACTCGGCGGCCGGGAGCCGCTGAATGGATCTGCTCGCCGGATGGCAGGGACCCGAAGCGGAAGCCGGCGAGACACTGACGCGCAACATCCTTGCCGCCGTCGACCCTTCCTCCCGGCGCACCATTCACCTGTCCGACCCGGGTGCAACGCTGATCGCCGCCGGTGATACCGACCAGTTGCAGGCCCACGAATCCGGGCCGGATCATTTGCTGATTGTCGGCGCGCCCTTCTTCGACCGGTGCGCCTCCGGCCAGGCGGAGACTTTCCCCCGCGCACTGGCCGCAGAACTGCACAATAATCCGTCCCGGGTCTTATCACAGCTCAGTGGATGCTTCGCGCTGGCGAGCCGGACGCGACAGAACGGACGGCTCCTGCTGGCAACCGACCGTTTCGCCAGCATGCCCGTCTATTACACTGTCACGGACGGCGACTTGCTGATCTTCAGCACACGATACGCCGCGCTGTTTCATCATCCGCAGGTCCGCAGCCGGATCGACCCGCAATCGGTCTACAACTATATTTTCTTCTCGACCGTTCCCGGCAACCGGTGTATTCACAGAGATATCTTCAGGCTGCCACCGGCCTCGACACTCGTTTTCGACGGCAAAAGCATCAGCGTGCAACGCTACTGGCAGCCCGATTTCGGACGTGACGAACAGATGACAGATGCCGAACTGGAACGACTGACAGTCGACGCCCTGTCCGGATCGGTTGCCCGGTTTGCCGCCCTGGATCGACCGGGCTGCTTTCTCAGCGGCGGTCTCGACAGCAGCGCCGTCGCGGGCCTGGCCGCAAGCCAGAATACCGGCAGGCCTTTTCGCGCCTGCACCATGGGGTTCACGGAAGCCGAGTTCGACGAAACGGCCTATGCCCGGATTGCGGCCCGGCACTTCGGACTGGCGTTGCATGAACACCGGATCACGGCAGAGGAACTGATACAGACCATCGACACCATCACGCAAGCATTCGCCGAACCGTTCGGTAATTCGTCGGCCATTTCTTCTTACATTGGCGCCCGGGTTGCCCGCGAAGACGGTATCGAAAATATCCTGGCCGGTGACGGCGGCGATGAACTGTTTGCCGGCAACGAGCGTTACCAGAAGCAGCTCGTCTTCGAGTTATACAACCGGATCCCGCAAAGCGTTCGCACCGCGATTCTGAATCCCTTCGCGGAGAAAACGGCGAATCTTCCCGGTCCGTTCAGCAAGGTTGCCAGTTATATCAGGCAGGCTGTCATTCCGCTGCCGGCGCGGCTGTTCACCTATCACTTGCTCGTGCGAAACCCGCCTGCAGAAATTCTTGTGCCTGCCTTTCTGCAGCAGGTCGATACCGAACAACCGTTCCGGTTTCTCCAGTCCCTGTTCGATGAACCGGTCGCCGGCGATACACTGGACCGGATGATGTTCCTGGACTGGACCGTCACGCTGGCGGACAACGACCTGCGCAAGGTTCGAACGACATGCGAAGCGGCGGGGCTGCATGTGCATTTTCCGATGCTGACCCGCTCCGTTGTCGATGCATCGCTGCGCATTCCGTCCCGGGATAAAATGACGCTTCGCAAGCTGCGGGCCTTTTATAAAAAGGCTTTCCGGGACATCCTGCCCGAACAAATCCTGCACAAGCAAAAACACGGCTTCGGCGTCCCGGTCGGGCCATGGATGGCGGCCAACGCCGACCTGCGTGAGCGCGTCTATGGCCGGCTCGGCTCGCTGAAAGAACGTGACATTTTTCAACCGGCCTACATCGACAATCTCATTCATCTACACCGGACCGACCATGCGATCTATTACGGCGCGCTGATCTGGCCGTTGTTCATGCTGGAGGAATGGTTCCAGACCCACTCGCATCCGGCCTGACGGCCCGCGTGGCATGCAGCCCCGGACGCTCGATCGGTAGTGGTGACTCCCCGACCGCGCCCGTGCGTAATTTTGCGGTCTCCGTGTCGACGATTGCCCGCAGTACGACAAGCAGCGAAATCAGGTGATAATAAAAATCGAAATAGGACAAACCGAGAAAAGCGCCGCCGACGGCAAAACCGACGAGACTCGTCTGGAGCATCGCCGCCAGATCGGAAGCCCAGGTCAGGCCGGGCAGGTTTCTTGCGCGCCGGATCACATAACTGCCGGTGAAATAGGCCGAAAACCCGAGTAACAGAAACAGGGTCAGGCCGAAATAACCGTGTTCGCCCAGCACGCGAAAATAAATACTGTGCGGCCCCTGAAAGCGCCCCTTCTCCTTATCGATAATCGCGGTAATTTCCGGAGCGTATTTTCGATAGTTTTCTTCCACGAACACATCGTAACCGCCGCCAATCGGCCTGGAGTTCGCCATATCGATCGCAAACTCCCACGCATGGATGCGGCCCATCGCCGATTCATCCTGCTCATACGTCTTGATGGTCTCCATGCGCTGAAACCATTCCTGGGGCATCGATGCGACGAACACCGGCAACAGCACGAGAATTGCCAGGCCGATACCCAGTTTATTGCGACTCTTGGCCCACAGAAACATCGTCATCGTCGCGCCCGCCAGTGCCGCACCGCGCGAGTGCGAACCGAGAATCGACAGGCAACTCAAAGCCATCAGAAATGCCAGGCCGAGTTTCAGGATACGGCTGCGGGTCTGGGCAAACAGGAACCATGCCAGCGGCAACGTCATGATCAGCGCAAGCGCCAATGCATTGTTGTCGGCTATAAAGCTGCCGGCCGGACCCCAAACGAGGTATTGCGACCCGCTGATTATCGTGTACAGACCGCCCTTGAATCCGAAGAAACCGAGTGACAGGACAATGACCCAGACCAGCGCCTTGACGCGTTCGGGCGTTTGCATCAGAAAGATGGTCAGGAAGGCAAACAACTGTATTTTTGCCGTCCGCATCAGCTCGCCGGGCGCTTCACCCATATTGAGAGCGAAGATGGTCGTAAAGGCCATCCATGCGATGAACAGTAACCAGACCACTGTCGTGGTATTGATCGGCAATCCCTTTCGGTCGCGGTAAAAAAAGAAACCGGCCAGCGTTGCAATCGCCGTCAGCTGCGCGAAGGGAAAATCGAATGCAAACGACCAGGTCAGCCGGTGAGGATTCATGTAACCGAGCCAGCTCCACAGCAGGATGCCAACCCAGGGTCGCCATACCGTGACCGGCAGCAACGAAAACACGATGAACATGATAATGATGTCCCTCATTGTTTCGTCGTACCCCCGTCTTGCCGGTCCCGGATGCCGGCCGGTTGCGCCGTCCCGCCGGCTGTCGCCATCCCACGGGAAAAATACCAGAGCAATCGCATCGAAAAACGCATCGGTGTCTCGCCCCAGCAACCGATCCGCGGCAGTTCGAAGCGATCCACAGAGCGGTCCGGACACCCCCACGCCGTCGTTACGGCGCCCGCGAAGCCCTGCCGGCGGACAGTTTCGACATCTCGCACCGTGAAATCAATGCCGGGCTTGCCATTCGGATATGCAAACAGGCGGATTGAACGGCCCGTCAATTGTGCCAGGGCCTCGCGCCCGGACACGATCTCGCCCTCGGCCTCTGCCGCCCCCAGTCGGGCCAGTATGGGATGGCTTGCCGTATGCGCACCGATCTCGATACCGGCCCGGCCGAGTGCGACGACCTCATCGCCACTCATCATCAGGTTGGCCGGTTGCCGGGCGCCGGCAGAACGCAACAATCGTGCCGCGTAGTCGTTGCGCAAGACCGGCTCCAGATACCTGATTCGCTGCACCAGTTCCCCGGCGACGACAGCGCGACGCGGCTCCGATCCGATGTCGACATCGCCAATTTCCGCAATGCCGGTCCGCCACCCGTGGAGCGGTGCGTGCCGACAGGCCTCGATCACGGCGTCATTGAACATGCAACCGCCGTCGATAAAATCGCTGGCGATAAATACCGTGGCTTCCAGCCGCAACCGCCTGAGTACCGGTAACGCAACATGGTAATTGTCGGCGAAACCGTCATCGAAAGTAATCGCCACGGCCCGGGGCGGCAGGCAACCCTCGCCCAGCATCTCCACCGCGTCGGCCAGGCCAACGACATTGAACGAATCGCGCAAGGCCTTCATGTGCGTGGCAAAAACGTCGACGGCGGGCACGTCCGGATACATCGGATCCGGTTGCGCCAGGATGCGATGGTAGAACAGGATAGCGAGCCGGCGCCTGCCGGCCCTGAGCGATGTCATGCGCCCGGCGGTGCGAATGAATGTCGGGCCGAACACATCAGGCATTTGCGTTTCCCATGGTCGCTTCCCGGCAACCGGATATTTGCCCGAGTATCGCGCGGGCGCCCTGCGAAGTGGCTTGCCAGTCGAAGCGTTGCGCATAGTCACGAACCGACCCGGGTTCCGGATACCGGGCAAACAACCGGCGCACGCCGGCGATAATCGCCGACGGCGTGCGTTCGGACAGCAAGACGCCGGTTTCCGGCGTCTTGAGCACTTCGCCGATGCCGCCGACGTCCGTGGCGATTACCGGCGTATCGCAGGCCAGCGATTCCAGCACCACGCCCGGCAGACCTTCCCGGCTCGAAGCGAGAATCATCGCATCGGCCGCGGCATACCAGTCGGCCAGCGTCGCCTGCGGCACCGGCTCGACGAGGCGCACCCGGGCCGTCAGGCCGAATTGCCGCACAAGGTTTTGCAAACGCTGTTGCATGTCGCCCTGGCCGACGATGACCAGCGAATATCCGTCCAATTGCCGCAGCGCTTCGACGACGAGATGATGACCCTTGAGCTCGATCAGGTTTCCCACAGAAAGCAGGATTTTCCCGGGCAACTCACTGCCGGGCCAGTCCGGCAACCGTCCGGGCGGGCGAAACAGTTCCAGGTCCACACCATTGCGCAACACGGTTATCTGCCCGGGATGCACGCCGATCTCGATCAATCGCGCGCGCAGCGCGTCGGCCACGGTCACGACGGCCGCTGCCCGGTTGGCCGCGCGACGAATCAGGCGTCGCGGGAAATGCAATCGCGTGAGGATATTGATATCGGTCCCGTGGCCGGTCACGAGGACGGGTTTGCCAAAATGTGCGCCGAGCATCACGGCCGCCACCCCCTGCGGGTAGAAATACTGCGCATCGATCGCATCGAAATCGAAGCCGTCCCGAATCAGCCGGGCTAGCGGCCGCCGCATCGCCAGGGCCAGCAGGAACGGCGCCAGGGTTGTGCCGACTTTCGGCACAACCGGGAAACGCGGATGCAAAATGTCGATTCCGTGGCGTCGTTCCCGGCGCGGAATGCGGGCAAACCCGGCATAAGAACCGAATCCCGGCGATGTGCTCGGAAACCAGGGCACGGGCGCGACGACCTTCGCCTCGATACCGCCCGGAGCGAGAATGCCGCGCAGGCGCTGCTCGACGAACTGCCCGAGAAAGGGTTGCACCGAATTCGGATAGAGCGTTGAGAAAGTCAGCAGTCGCATGAGCTCATCACGTTGCGGAATGCCTGTCGCCGTCCCGCCGCACCGTTCGCACACCGAGAAACCGCTCGATGATACCTTCCAGCCGGCGCATGGAGCCGGCCCACGAATGATTCGTCAGCATCCGCCGGCGCCCGCGGTCCGCCAGTTCCGCCCGCCGGGCGGAATCGCGCATGAGACCGACAACCTGTGCGGCGAAAGTCTCCGCGTCGCCGGCCGTCAGGAAGTGTTCGCCCGGTTCGGCATCCACGCCTCCTGCTGCCACCTGGCTCGCGACCACCGGCACGCCCATGGCCATGGCCTCGAGAATCTTGTTCTGGGTACCGCGCGCGATCTCCAGCGGCGCGACGCTGACGGCGGCCGACTGAACGTATCCACGGACATCGGGCACGGTACCGGTGACGGTCACCCCGTCCCGTTCACCGAGTTGCTGAATCTCCCGTGATGGTTCCGCGCCGATGACGAGCAGTTTCGCGTCCGGAATCCGCGCCCGGATCAGCGGAAAAACGTCATCGCACAGGTGCCGTACCGCCTGCTGATTCGGGTAATAGTCCATCCGGCCGGTGAAGCACAGGGTATCGGGATCATAGGGCGTATCGACCGGGTGAAAGAACTCGCTGTCCACCCCGTTCGGAAACCAGTCGACACTGCGCGCCGTGCCGAGCGCCTGCAGGGTCTCCAACTCGGCACGGGTCGTACAGGTACTCAAATCGAAACGGGCGGCCAGTCGTTTTTCCGTGCGTCTTAGCTTCAGGCCCTCCAGTCCATAGACCAGGTTCATCGGCAAGCCTCGCTGGCGCCAATACTCGAACCACTTCTCCGAATCCATGTCGCCGAAATCCAGTATCTTCGGCAACCGGTCGAAAGCATCGACATATTGCGCTGCCGATTAGCAATGAACGAATACGAAGTCATAGTTACCCGTCGCGCACTCGCGTGCAATAAAGTCTTTCAGCGCCGGTGAATAAAAATAACCGAACGAGGACGGGACCGTGGTCGGGACATTCGACAGCATGCGGCCCGCAGCGACCGGCGCCGGAATCCGCACGCAATGGAATTTATGACAGTAATCCGCGATACCCTGCGCTTCCTGTTTTTCCTGGCGGTCACGAACGATGGAAGCGACCGTAACCCGGGCAAAACCACCCAGGTGCCTGATGATGTTGAACGGCCGGATCTTGCCGCCGCGCCTGGGCGGATACGGAAAACGGTGGCAGACAAAAAGCACGTTCATGTCACGCCCCCATGGCCGATACGTTCCGTCAGCTCTTCGCCGATATCCCCGGGTGTCTCGCCATCGAGAAAAATGCGGCACCAGAGCTCCAGGTTCACCAGGCATTGCAGGTGATCGCCATAGTCTTCCTGACCGGATTCGTGCAGCGCGATCGTTCTCGATACCGCGGCAGGATTGAGCAGTCCGCGTCGCTTGACCGATGCCTCGGCCAGCGTGGCATGCACCAGCGGGCGCAGTTCCTTCTTCAACCAGGCGCCCATCGGCGCACCGAAGCCCCGCTTTGAACGATGAATGATCGAGTCCGGAAGCAGGCCGGTGACGGCATCTTTCAGAATATACTTTAAGGTCCGGCCGCGGATTTTCAGCCGCGAAGGCATGCGCGCGGACAGGTCGACCAGCGACTGGCTCAGTAACGGCACACGGCATTCAATGGATGCGGCCATCGTCATCTTGTCGGTCAACAGCAGCAGGTCGTCGGGCAACTGCGTGTCGAGATCGACCTGCATCAGCCCGTTGATCGCATCGTCACCGGAGACCCGGTCAAAAGCGACCTGCAGGGAACCTGCCACTGCGGTCTGCGGGTCGACCAGCAGCGCCTGGCGGGCCGCGGCATCGAATAATTGCAGGTAGGAGGCATATTGCTGCCGTGAATCGAGGTCGGAGGTCAGGATGAACTGGCGCACATAGCGCAGAAAATTGCTGACCGGCCCGTGCCGGTCACTGGGCAGCAACGACGCGCCCGGCTTGAGCAGGCCACTGCGGATCCAGCCCGGGATGTAATTGAACCAGCGGGTGTAATACGCACCGAGGTAGCGACGATAACCGCCGAATAATTCGTCACCGCCGACACCCGACAGGATCACCGTGACATCGCGGCGTGCAAACTCGGCGACGAGAAACGTCGTCACCAGCGCGGAATCGGCCATCGGTTCATCGAGATGCCAGATCAGCCTGGGCAACAGCCGCGCAACGTCGGGCCGCACGAGAATCTCCCGGTGATTCGTGCCGAAATGTTCGGCAACCTGCCGTGCATAGGGCAACTCATTGTAATAAGCCCCTTCCCGGCCGGTATCGAACCCGATCGAGTAGGTATTGACCGGCCGCTCGCTGTGCCGGGCCATCAGTCCCACCACCGCGCTGGAATCGATGCCGCCGCTCAGGAACGCACCGAGCGGCACATCCGACACCATCTGGTCGACGACGGACTGCTCCATGGTGGCCAGTAACTGGCGACTGTAATCGGCATCGCTACCAGGATTTAGATCGATATTCTGCTCATAACTCCAGTATTTATAGTTAGTTACAGTTCCTTTCTCACAAATTAGTAAAGACCCGGCAGGCAGTTTTCGAATCCCGTTAAACGCCGTTCGTGGCGCGGCGATGTAACCCAGGTACAACAGCTCATCGAGTCCTTCCCGGTCCATGGCGACGGCCACGTCCGGCACCTGGAGGATCGATTTGATTTCCGAGGCAAACACCAGGCGCCGATTATCCGCCATGTAATACAGCGGTTTGATGCCGAGCCGGTCCCGGCCGATCAGCAGCCGGCCGCGTGGCCAATCCCAGATGGCGAAGGCGAACATGCCATCGAGATGATCGACGAGCCGGTCGCCGTATTCGGCATACAGATGCACCAGCACCTCGCTGTCGCTACCGGTGGAAAAATGGTAGCCGCGCTGTGCGAGTTCCGCCTGCAGCTGCCGAAAATTATAAATCTCCCCGTTACACACGACCTGGATCGACCCGTCCGGGCTGGACAGCGGCTGGTGCCCGCCCGCCGGATCGATGATGGACAAACGGCGCATGCCGAACGCGATACCGGCGGAATGATAACCGCCTGCGTCATCCGGGCCGCGATGCGCGCTGACCTGTCCCATGCGCTCGACCCACTCCGGCCGGGGCCGATAATCCGCATCGAGCGCAACGATACCGTGAATACCGCACATGGCTAGCGCAACACCTGGCGGTTAAAGGACTCGTAGATCATCAACGACCACAGCATCGCGCTGTTGTCCCGACCACCGGCCTGATGTTGATCGACCAGGCCACGAATGACGTCCATGTCGAACAGGCCCGTTTCATCCAGCGTGCCCTCCAGGAGCCGGTTGCGCAGATCCTCGCGCAGGCTCGAACGGAACCATTTGCCTGCCGGCACCGCAAAGCCCATCTTGGGCCGATACAAAATATCCTCCGGCACGCAGGATGACAGTGCCTTTTTGAAAATATATTTGCCGTCGCGCCGGCGCAATTTGAACGATGCCGGCAAGGTCGCCGCCCATTCGACAAACTCGTGATCGAGCAGCGGAACGCGCACCTCCAGCGAATGCGCCATGCTGGCCCGATCGACCTTGGTCAGAATATCGCCGACCATATAGGTCTTCATATCCAGGTACTGTACCGTCGTGACCGGATCGGCCCCGCGCACCTCATCGGCATAGCCGCGCAGCACCTCGCGGGCCTCGTAACCCTGCAACTCGCGAACGAAACCCGGCGAGAACAGCCGCCGCCGCGTGGCGGCCGGGGCCAGGGAGACGCTGTCAAAATAGGCATCGAGGCTATCGCGCGCAATCGCCTCGAGCGTCGCCTTCAGCCGCAGGATCCGGGGTGCCCGGGCGGCGCGCGGATAAACCCGTGCCAGCGCCGCAAATGCCGTGCGCCGGAAACCGTCCGGCAGCAGCCGGCGAAAACGCTCTTCTGACGCGTGCCAGCGATAACGCGAGTAACCGGCAAAAACCTCATCGCCCCCGTCACCGGACAACGCCACCTTCACGTGCCGGCGTGCCAGTTCGCAGACCCGATAGGTCGGCAATGCCGAACTGTCCGCGAAAGGCTCATCGTAAATGCCGGCCAGTTGATCGATCAGGCTGAAATCGTCCGGGTCGACCTGCGACACGAAATGACGGGTTCCCAGGTTGCTCGCAATACGCTGCGCATACGACGACTCGTTGAAGGCCGGATCGCCGAAAGAAATGGAGCAGGTATTGATCGGCGTATCTGACGAGCGGGCCATCATGGTCACGACACCGCTGGAATCGACGCCACCGGACAGAAATGCGCCGACCGGCACGTCAGCCACCATCCGCAGACGCACGGCTTCCTGCATTTTTCCGAGCAAGGTGTCGACCGCCTCATCCTCGCCCATTGATGCGGTCTCGGCGAAACTGACCTGCCAGTAACGCTCCGGCGCCGGCACGGGCCGGCCGCGATCGGCAAGCAGGACATGGCCGGGCGGCATCTTTCTGACCGATGTCAGGATGGAGCGCGGCTCCGGCACATAGCCGTAAGCAAAATAATCCTCGACGGCCAGCGGATCGATCGTTCGTTTGACTTCGGGGTGGGCAAGCAGCCCTTTGAGTTCGGAAGCAACCAGCAAATGCCCGCAAGGCAGCGCCGAATAATACAGCGGCTTGATGCCGAGCCGGTCGCGGGCCAGCAACAGCGACTGCCTGTTCCGGTCCCAGAGCGCGAAGGCAAACATGCCGCGGAATCTTTCCACGCAGCCTCGTCCCCACTCCTCCCAGGCGTGAACGATGACTTCGGTATCGGTACGCGTGCGAAACCGGTGTCCGGTCGATTCCAGCTGCGCACGCAAGGTCTGAAAATTATAGATTTCACCGTTGTAGACTACGACCACCGACTGATCTTCGTTATAGAGCGGTTGCTTGCCGGCCGACAGGTCGATGATGGACAGGCGCCGATGTGCGAGACCCACGCCGGGCTCGACGTGATAACCGTCATCGTCGGGGCCCCGGTGGCGTTGCGACTCGTTCATCGCATGCAAGACCGGCTCGCTGACAGCTCGACGTTCGCGAAGGTCAATGATTCCAACCAGTCCACACACGCCGTAATCCTCATTCAGGCCGCGTTACGAGACTGTTCGTAGACAGCCCGATATCGATCGATCATGCCGGCGAGACTGAATTCATCCAGTATCCGCTGCCGTCCGGCCTCACCGTGGCGCTGCCGCAGGCTGCGATCATGCAGGTAAACGCTCATTTTGCCCGCCATGGCCTCCGGGTCGGCGGGCGGGACGAGAAAACCCGTCTCATTGTCTCGTACCAGCTCCGGGTTACCACCGACCCGCGTCGCAATTACCGGGACTGCGCAGGCCATTGCCTCGAGAATCGTATTGGAAATACCCTCGGACAGCGACGGCAGAACGAACAGATCGAAAGAACGCAGCACGTCGGGCACATCGTCACAGAATCCGGGGAAATCGTAGCAATCGGTCAGCCCCCGTTCATCCAGATAGGCCGCCAGGCTTTCCCGGCAGGAACCATCGCCGACAATAACCAGCCGCACCTTGCTGGCGTGTTCGTCCGCGACCGAGGCGAATGCCCTGACCAGTGTCATGTGATCCTTGATCCGTTCCATGCGTCCGACCGCACCGACCACCGCGACAGTGGATTCCGGCAACGGTTCGCCCGCCGGATCGGGCGGCGAGAACCGCCCGGTATCCACGCCATTGCAAATACGCACCACCCGGTCGGCGCGAATCCCCACCTGATCGACGAGGTAACGTTCCAGATCCCCGGACAAAGCGATATAGCGCGTGATAAACAGGCGCATGAATCGGCGCAGCCGCCGATAGCGGCGATTCGTCCCGCCCGGATCATAGACATCGAACCCGTGCTCGCTGTGAATACGCACCGGAACGCGCGCCAGGAATGCCGCCAGCTGCGCTTCCAGGCACGGCAGGTTACGTGTGTGGACGATATCCGGTTTCTCGGCGGCCAGGATACGCCACAGTCGCAGCAAGTAGGCCGGACTCTTGCCGGGGCGTTTGCCCAGCGTCACCACGCGCACATGATCGGGTAAACGCTGCCGGAATTCCGTGGCCACGGTCAGCGCAATTACCACGTGCTCGTAGCTATCGTCCGGCAACCCCCTGATCAGGTTGACCAGCCCGTTCTCCAGACCGCCAAAATCCAGGCGAAAGATGACATGTGCAATCTTCAATCTTTTCTGCATCCGCAATTCTGCCGCCTGCGAGCCGCTTTACCCGGCCGGGACCGGGCAAAGCGAACCGGGGCTCGGCAGCCGGAGAACCGGCCTGTTCAGACGTCCGCTCCGAGATAATTTTCATACAGTCCCATCATCGTCACCCAGCGGAAATCGTCGACCAGGCGCTGCAGCTTGCGTTCGAAACGATCCAGGTTCACGTAATGCCGGAACCGGGTACGCGCATCCAGTCCGGGTATCCTGGGCTGTGCCGGATCGAGTTCCCACGGATGGAAATAAAACATGGCCGGACGCTGATCGACGGTATTGACGCGCCGAATACACCATTTGCTCCAGGCATAGGGCAACAGGCGAAAGTAACCGCCGCCGCCGCACGGCAGTCGCAACGCCGATACCTCCACCGTTGTAACCGGAATTTCCGTCAGAGCATTGCGGCCGGGCCGGAATGCGAATCTCGGTGCATCGCGCATGCCGTAATGATCGTGCCGGATCGGATAGATGCTCGAACTATAGCGGTAACCGCTGTCCCACAGAACGTCGAAAGCCCAAGGCGTACGGTCATCGATGGAATAACTGGCTGCGCGGTATCCGTTCACGGGACAACCGGCCAGATCCTCCAGCAGTTTTTTCGTCTTGCCGACGTCTTCGCGAAACGCTGCCTCACTCTGATCGTATACCCGGACATGACGATAGCCATGGCTTGCGATCTCGTGCCCCTGCTCGGCAATCCGGCGCACCAGTTCGGGATAATGCTCGGCCACCCAGCCCAGGCAGAAGAACGTGCCACGCACATCGGCATCGGCAAACATCTGCAGAATACGGTCCATGACCCGCGGCAGACGGCACTCGAACCCGGACCATTGTTCCCGGTCGATATGCGGTTCGAAAGCGGAAACCTGGAAATAATCCTCGACGTCAACGGTCATGACGTTGGCCGGCCCGCCATCGGTTATCGGAGCATTGATTCCATCGAGATCGATGACACGGGGAGTCATACTGTACAGCGGCTCACGGCGAACCCGGTCGATATCAAAATTCTCGCGTCAGGCCGAGCTGTGCCGAGAATTCCCTGTAATTCCCGAAACCGGTCTCCGCACCTTTGCGATCATTGTAGCGAGCACCGAGAGAGACGAACGTATGCAGGCCCAGATCGTAATCGATTCCCGCCGAACCCTGCAATAAAGTATCGTTGTCGATGGTAATCCCGTTGCTGGACAGCGGATCGTTTACGATCAGTTCGCGCGTCGTGTGCGATACCGACATATGAAACACTGTCTTGTGTCCCAGCTCTCGCGACAGGCTCGCGCTCACGCCATACGCGTCTTCATCCGGAACGCTGAACGGGTCGGTCTGGAGCGTGATATTGTCCCGCGTTTCCCAGAACGCTCCCACGTAGAAAGATGTTTTGTGGAATGCCATGTCGACACCGGCGTCGCCCCGCTTGCGAATGAACCTGCGTGCAGTACCCGGTCGATCGAGGCCGGAATCGGGTAAATCGAAGGCATCGTCCTGCTCTCCGGACGGCACCTTTTGCAGGGCAACGATGTCCGTGGTCGAAGGCGTCTCGCTGTATGCCATGCGCAGCTGGGCATGATCGCCCTGCCGGCGGTTCCACTCGAAGAAATAAGTATTGCCCCAGAACCTGCGCCCGAACGAAAATGCAAATTCATTCCTGCCCAGTACGCGAGAGAAACCGGTTTCCCAGCGGGATTGAGACAGCGAGGAATCGTTCGGATCGGTGAAGTCGCTGTCTGCACCGACCAGGCCGGTCAGCCGAAAAGTCTCGTTGATCTGGTAGCTGAGCTGCAGATAGAGGGACTGCACCTTGACGTCCCCCGATATCTCGTAGTCGAGCTTGTTGAACTCGTATTTGATCTCGTAACCCACATCCCCCGGTCCCGTCGAACTGCTGCGAATCGTGGCCTGACCGACAAGTGTCTTGACATCCTGCGCGGCAGGTTCGTCATAGCTGACCCGTCCGGCCGTGAAATAGGCGTCGAGTTCGGACTTGTTGAACAACGAACGCCGCCACTGGGGCCCGACATTCCAGGTCGTCGCATCCGACCGGTTCCCGGTAATATTGATATTCGAACTCGTCAGCGCCTTGCTGGGGCTCACGTTCACCTGGTCGATCAGCGCCGCTCCGCGCAACCACAGCTCGTCACCGATCAGGCCAAGCACGGCGTAGGTCGACAGGTTGCTGAATACGCCATTGCGATCCGAGTCATTGGCATAGAGCAGGCCTTCCAGCCCGTAATCGAGATCCAGTTCGAGACGCTTGGCCTTGATGGTCGCACCTACGCTGGGCTTGACCCGGGTCACCCATGCGTCTTCTTTCAGCCCGCCGGACACCAGTTGCAGATTGTCCGTATAGACCTCGGAAGCGTCGACAGATCCGCGCCATTCGACGGCCATGCTGACCGATGGCACGCCGATCGCCAGAAGCAGCAACGGGAAAATTGGCGATCGTCTGGGCAACATGAACATGGCGCCCGCGCTCAGGCTTTGTTTTCCGCGGGCGACGAACCACTTTTTTCGTGCCGGGCCGGTTGCGCATAATACGGGTAATAGACGTCCTCGCGGGACTCGTTTTTCCCGGAAGCCCTGTTCAGCACGAGGCTCACTGACGATTCGGAGTCCTCGAACATTTTCAACACCATGGAGATTTCCTCGGCCGTGGTCTGGCCGGCCCCGACGACGATCAACGAGTGATTTGCCTTTTCCGTCAGCGCCCTGCCCTCGCTCGTTTCCTGTAATGGCGGCGCGTCCAGTATGACAACGAGGTCCGGATCGTGCAGCAAATCCAGCATTTCCGACATCCGCCGACTTGCAAACAACTCGGTCGAATCGGAGCGCAGCTGGCCTGACGGAATTATCTTCAGTGCCGGCAGGTCAGTCGGCACGATGGCATCGGAGATATCCAGCGCCGGATTGCTCAGCACCTCCTGCAAACCGATCTGGTCATTCAGTCCCAGGGTCTGCGTGATCGTGCGGCGGTACGGGTCGCCATCGATCAGCAAGACATTCGTCATTTGCTCGTGCGCCATGCTGACAGCCAGATTGTAGGCCACGAAAGATTTGCCCACCTGTGGCGAATGGCTCATAACCATGACGAGCTTGCCGCTATCGGCCGCGCCGGAACCGAATACCCGGGCCAGAATCGGACGCTTTAAAAAACGAAAATCCTTGGCGAGCTGCGGATGCGAATCGAGCGTAATCATTCCGGCTTCGGCCGCCCGACTCGTATAAGCAATGCGCGCCGGCGCCCCTGCTTCGGGCTGCCTGGCGGCCTGATTCGAGGATGACGATCCACCGGTCCGCCGCCGTTTCTCGTGACCGGAGCCGGCGCTGTTTACGGCTTTTTCAATAATACTCATAGACCCGGAATAATCCTCGGTAATACGGTGCCGAACAGCTGACCGTGCGTCTGGCCGAACACGATCACCAGGGCGAAAACAAT
>Ga0114931_10000688_pt1 | contig 41983 bp, 29 predicted proteins | sample 2SBtaG_FD_89579 | JGI IMG/M metagenome (GOLD analysis project Ga0114931, IMG submission 89579) | Deep subsurface microbial communities from Kolumbo volcano to uncover new lineages of life (NeLLi) - 2SBTROV14_V59a metaG | ecosystem: Environmental > Aquatic > Marine > Volcanic | place: Kolumbo... | reverse complement strand
TGGATATCATCGTGATCGATTCGGTCGCGGCTCTCGTTCCAAAGGCCGAAATAGAATGTGAGATGGGCGATGCTCAGATGGGCTTGCAAGCGCGTCTGATGTCGCAGGCGATGCGGAAGTTGGCCGGTATCATCAGTAAATCCAATACGTGCGTGGTTTTCATAAATCAGATACGTGAAAAGATTGGGGTAATGTTCGGTAATCCTGAGACAACCACGGGCGGACGGGCCTTAAAGTTCTATTCATCCGTACGGATAGATATCCGGCGTATCGCATCCATTAAGGATGGTGAGCATATCACTGGAAACCGCACGAAGGCTAAAGTCGTTAAAAACAAAGTTGCGCCACCTTTCCGCGAAGCTGAGTTCGACATTATGTACGGTACCGGAATTTCTCGCGAAGGGGATCTCATCGATATGGCCGTAAAATATGAAATCGTGCAGAAAAGCGGAACGTGGTTTTCATACGGGGAAGAGCGTCTGGGTCAGGGACGGGAAAACGTTAAGAAGTATTTGATTGAAAATCAGGATCTTCTCAAAAAGATTAACAAGCAGGTCCGCGAAGCCCTCGGTTTGCTTGGACACCAGGAGGCCAACCAGGCCAAGACAGACAAGAAGCCGACCGATGCCAACGGGAAACCTGTGTTATCCTAAGATTTCACGGTGTCCGGCGCAAACATAATCACGAGAATTGAGGTTCAACGGCGCAACAAGAAAAGAGTCTCTGTTTTCCTCAATGAGGCTTATGCCTTTGGCATAAGCATGTCCGTCCTGGCTCAACTCAATCTCAAAAAGGGAGATGTACTCTCAGCGGATGATATCAAAAGAATTCTATCGAGAGAACAGCGAGCACAGGTTCAGGAAAGCGCATTCCGCTATCTGGCTCGCCGGGCGCACAGTGAAAAGGAGTTGGGAACGAAACTCCGCCGAAAAGGTTACCGGCACGACCTCGTAGACGAGATTCTTGCGGATCTTCGAAAAAAGAACTATTTGAACGATGAACAATTTGCGGCTCTATATGCCAGAGACCGCCTGGCCAGCAAGCCTATCGGTGAGCGACGGCTACGATATGAGCTACACCAAAAGGGACTGCAGGCCGAAACAATCGACGGCATCGTGAGGGCTGCCTACGCGGAGGTCAGTGAAGTCGAATTGGCGGGTTCACTCGCGGAACGCCGAAAGGCGCACTACCAAGACTTAGAAGAGACGTCTTCGCGCAAGCGTATGCAGGCTTTTCTCTTACGACGCGGTTTCTCGTGGGACACTGTAAACGAAGTGATGCAGACATTCTAAACGGTAGAACAAACTCATTCGGTTTTTCCAGTCTTGCGAACCCACGTTCTCTACTTGCCATCCACCCACGGGACATAAAGCACTTCTAGACATTGAGATGAAATCTAAAGAACTCAGAAATCAATTCCTCGCATTCTTCAAAGACAAGGGGCATGAAATTGTGGCGAGTGCCCCGGTTGTTCCTTTTGACGACCCGACGCTTCTCTTCACGAATGCCGGGATGAATCAGTTTAAGAATATTTTCCTTGGCAATGAAACCCGCCGTTACAAGCGTGCCGCCGACACGCAGAAGTGCATCCGCGTGAGTGGCAAGCATAACGACCTGGAAGACGTTGGGTTCGACACCTACCATCACACCTTTTTCGAAATGCTGGGAAACTGGTCTTTTGGCGACTACTTCAAGAGAGAGGCCATCGCCTGGGCATGGGAACTTTTGACCGGCGTCTGGGGGCTCGAAAAAGACCGTCTTTACGCGACCGTCTTCGGGGGTGACGCCGCCGACGGCCTGGCGCCTGACGAAGAGGCCGAGACGCTTTGGAAAGAAGTTACCGACATCGACCCAAACAAGGTCCGCCGGTTTGACAAGAAAGACAATTTCTGGGAAATGGGAGACACGGGTCCCTGCGGACCTTGCTCGGAAATTCACATCGACCTGACACCCGACAAATCGGGCGGGCACCTCGTAAACGCGGGAGACCCGAATGTTATCGAAATCTGGAACCTGGTTTTCATTCAATATAATCGTGACAGGAACGGCCGGCTGGATGGACTGCCACTGAAGCATGTCGACACGGGCATGGGCTTCGAACGCATCCTGGCAGCACTCAACGGCACGACCTCAAATTATGCAACAGATCTATTCACGCCGCTGCTGGCAACGATTACCGATTTGACAGGCGTAGACTACGGTGAAGACGAAAAGGGCTTCGCTCACCGTGTTTTGGCTGACCACATTCGTGCCCTCACTTTTTCTATTGCAGATGGAGCAATGCCTTCTAATGAAGGCAGAGGATATGTCCTGCGCCGCATTTTAAGGCGAGCTGCCCGCTTCGGCCGAAACCTGAATATGCAGGAGCCGTTCATCTACAAGCTCGTGCCGGTCCTGGTTCAAACCATGGGAGATGCGTTTCCGGAACTGAAAGACAAGAGTGACTTTGCGGCGATGGTCATTAAGTCTGAAGAGGAAAGTTTTAATGCGACTCTCGATCGCGGTCTCGATATTTTTGACAAAATAACCGGCCAGCTCCAGACAGATGGCGGCACTGAAATTCGTGGAGAGGAGGCCTTCCGTCTTTACGACACCTACGGCTTTCCGCTGGATCTTACGCAACTAATGGCACGCCAAAAAGGCCTCACGGTCGACCAGGCGGGGTTTGACCGCGCCATGGCAGCGCAAAAGGAACGCGCCAGAAAAGCCGGCAAATGGACCTACTCGGCCGAGTTTGAATACGACAAATGGAAGACACTGTCTGAAGGTGAACATTCGACCTTTCTCGGCTATGAGCAAATTGAAAGTACTGCGGACGTCCGCCGATACCATCTCGCAGACGGAGAGATTTTTCTAACATTGGATCAGACACCGTTCTACGGCGAAGCGGGCGGGCAAGTTGGTGACCGAGGTAAGATCCTTGGGGAGGACTTCGAGATCGAAGTGACCGATACCATTCGCGATGGCAGTACGTTGGTGCATGTTGGACGTTTCGTGGCTGGCAACAAGATGGCCAAGCCACGCGTTACCGCCAGAGTTGATGAGACGAGACGAAAATCAACTGCCAGGAACCACACGGCAACGCATCTGCTACACAAGGCATTGCGCGAAACACTCGGAGAACACGTTACGCAAGCCGGTTCTCTGGTTGCGCCAGACCACCTCCGTTTCGATGTCACGCATTTTCAGAAAATCAGTGCGGAGGAGCTCGACCGTGTCGAAGCCCGCGTCAATGAACAGATTCGGGCAGACTTGACGGTGGAGACCATTAAAACGACCTACGTTGCGGCAAGGGAAATGGGAGCGATGGCTATCTTTGAAGAAAAGTACGGCGAAAATGTTCGGATGGTAAAAATCGCGGATTTCAGCCTTGAGCTTTGTGGTGGCACACATTTGCATCATACCGGTGAAGCTGGCTATTTCAGAATCACGACGGAGTCCAGTGCGGCTGCTGGTATTAGGAGAATTGAAGCCGTCACCGGCGCACGGGCGGACGATCTGCTGCGAAGCGAAAAAAAGTTCGCGGCGCAACTCGAAGCGCTATTAAACTGTACAGGCGATGAAGTTCTGGACCGCATTACAAAACTGATTTCTGAAAAGCATGCCGCTGAGAAGGAACTGAAACAACTCAGGGCACGATCGGCGCAAGCGGGCGTTGGTGACCTCGTCGAAACGGCACACCAACTCGACGGTTTGCGGGTTGTTGCTTCCAGGGTGAGCAGCCGCACCGTTGAAGAGCTACGACAGATCGGCGACTCGCTGCGTGACAAGCTCCCATCCGGTGTCGGGGTCCTTGGAGCAATAATTGACAACAAAATCTCTCTAGTCTGTGTTGTAACCGACGATCTTATACGCGATAAGAAATTGAAAGCAGGCGACATTATCAAGCAGGTTGCGGCGTTGGCTGATGGGAGTGGCGGGGGCCGCCCGCACATGGCGCTGGCGGGGGCAAAGAATGTGGCAAAATTCGAGGAAGCGCTACAACAGGTTCCTCACATCGTGACGTCTCTACTCAATTCATAAAAGTGCGCCGGCGATAGACTGAGAAGCAAACAAGAGTTCATTCGACAGAAAATCTGTGACGACTTTCGAAAGACTACTCGACATACAGAAAACCAGAGGCGCCGGTTATTTTGTTCTTATCGACCCCGATCAGTGGCCACCCGAGGAAATCGGCCAGGTTGCCCGCCGCGCTGAAGCAGGCGGTGCGGACGCGATTCTGGTCGGTGGCAGTCTGCTCCTTTCATCTTCCTTTGATGAGATCGTTAAAATCATTCAGGAGCAAGTGGGTATTCCAGTCATTATTTTCCCGGGAAGCACTACGCAAGTCTCGCGTTACGCGGATGCGGTATTTTTCCTGTCCCTGCTCAGCGGTCGCAATCCAACGTATCTGGTAGGTGAACAAGTACGGGCGGCGCCAGTCATAAAAGCGTTACAAATCGAACCGATTTCGGTCGGGTACATGCTTATTGAATCGGGCACCAGTACCTCCGCCGAATTCATGAGCAACACGAGACCCATTCCACGTGCAAAGTCGGATATTGCGAAGGCCACCGCCCTGACTGCGGAATATTTTGGCATGAAAATGGTTTACCTGGAAGCTGGCTCCGGTGCTGAACAATCGGTGCCGGATGAGATGATTTCCCAGGTTTGTCACTACATATCAGCGCCCGTCATTGTTGGGGGAGGTATCCGAACGCCCGAACAGGCTGCACGGAAAGTGGCAGCGGGCGCTTCGTTCGTGGTCACGGGTAACGTTCTGGAGAACGTGGCGGGTCGTGATTTGGTGCCTGCATTTGCCGACGCCGTACATTGCAAAGACTAAATGAGAGTAGTTCCTATGACAGTCGCTACTAAGCGAGAACGCAAACAATGATCGACATTCACTCGCACGTGTTGCCACAAATAGATGACGGTCCTTCCAGTTGGGATGAAACCCTGGCCATGTTACGTCAGGCTCAGGCAGATGGTATTACAGAAGTTGCCATCACCCACCACATCTTGAGCAATTTGGATTATGAGCGCGAAGCCGAAATCCTGACAAAGTTTGAGGAGTTGAAACAAAGACTCCCGTTTGAAAAATTGGAAATCAAGCTTCATCTCGCGTGTGAAATCTACGCGCAAGTCGACATGGAATTGCACCACACGATCTCGACATACAACAACAACCGAAAATACTTTCTGGTAGAGTTCCCTATGCAGGGCATTCCTCGTTTTACGGGGGAATATTTCTTTCAAGTCATCAATGAAGGCATGATTCCCATTGTCGCCCACCCTGAACGAAACATGGGCATCGTTCGCAATCCGGAGCGCGCGTATGAATTTGTGCAGCGCGGCGCCCTTCTGCAAATGAACGGCGGCAGCATCCTCGGTCGCCATGGTGGCCCGGTTACGGATGCAGCGAGGATTCTGTTAAATGCTAACCTCATCCATTTTGTCGGCAGCGATGGCCACAATACCAGAAGAAGGCCGCTGCAGCTTAGCGAGGCCTTTAGCAAAATTAGCGATGAATGGGGAGAGGACCGTGCCCGCGCCCTTTTTTATGACAACCCGGCAAAGGCCCTTGCGGGGGACCCAATTACGATTCCGGAACCCAGGCCAGTCGAGCCTCTAAAGCGAGGCTTTTGGGGCACGTTGAAAAAAGCCTTTAGTGCCTGATAGCTCTCGATGTTTACCTTTCTAAATTCGTTTGCTCTGGCCGCACTCGCGACGATTGCCATCCCACTTTTGATCCATTTGTTCACACGGCAAAAAACCAAAATCATCTACTTCAGCAGCCTCAAGTTTCTTAAAGAGCTTCAACGTCAGAAAATTCGGCGCCTCAAGATTCGCCAATTCCTGTTGCTGGCCCTGCGGATGCTTTTGCTTTTGTTTCTCGTCCTGGCCTTTGCCAGACCGACTTTCAGAACGTCCAACGCCTCTGCGGTTTCATCGGGTTCGCCCGTGACAGCGGTGGTCATTCTGGACAATTCTTTGAGTATGGCGCGGGAATATCGCGGACAGCGTTTGCTTGAGCAGGCTAAGAAAAGGGCTGCGGAGGTCGTTTCCTTGCTAAAGCCGGGCGACGAAATGTACCTGCTCTATCCGCAGAACCCTCCCAAATTCGCTCATGAAGATGCGCGATTCAACATCGAGAGCATGTTGAAACTGATTGAGGCCACTGAGTTGTCTTACCACAGGACCGACTACTCTGCGGCACTGACAGAAGCGAGGCGCATCATGTTATCCAGTTCAAATCTGAATAAAGAAGTTTATCTCATTGGCGACTTACAGAAAAACGGTTTTTCGGCAGAACCTGATTCGAAACAGGACCCGGTTCTGAGCGAAGAAGTGAGCTTGTTTGTCTTACCAGTGCAGGCTAAGGAAGAGGCAAATCTTGGCATCACCACTTTGCAAATCGCCAATCAGATTCTCGAGAAGGGTAAGGTCGTTGAGGTAAAGGCAGGTGTTCGAAATAGATCCGATTCGCCAGTCTCCGGCAAACTGGCCCACCTATTCGTTAACGGTAAACGGGTCGGGCAGCAAGTTGTGGATGCTGCCCCTCAGTCTGCCAAGGCGCTCTCGTTCAAAGTCGTGCCGGAGAAGACCGGCTTTCAGTCCGGGTATTTGTTGTTGGAAAATGACGACCTGAATGAGGACAACAAACGCTTCTTTGCCTTTCATATTGCAGAGGAGATCCCGATTGTTATCGTGGGCAACGATCCGAACGATACATTCTACCTGCAACTCGCTCTGCGGCCGCAGCCCGACCTTGCGTCCTACATTAAGATCGATGAAATTCGGCCCAGCCAATTTGACAAACTCCAACTGGAATCATACAGAGCTGTGATCCTGTCCAATGTGCCGCGGTTGAATTCTACTGACGTCTTGAAACTGCAAATCTTCCTTAAGAATGGTGGCGGCCTGATGGTTTTGCTAGGCCCGGATGTGGACCTGAGAAACTACAATGAAAACTTGCAGCGCAAGTTGAAATTGCCGCTCCTAACGCAGACTATCAGGCAGTCGGGGACCGAGCAATTTCTATCGCTCACGAAGTTCGATTTCAACCATCCTATCTTCCGTAACGTTTTTGATGGCGACCGTTCCATGCAATCGCCCCACATCCGATTTGCGGTCGGCGTTCAATCCACCAGGCATCTGGACAAAATAATTGACTATAGCAACGGCGCTCCTTTTCTGTTCGAGTCGCACTATGAGAACGGCAAAATTCTCTACGTGACGACTGGCATCGCGAGCGATTGGTCGGATATCGCGTTCCGGGGTCTGTTTGTGCCACTCATCAACCGGAGCGTGTTTTATCTAGCCGGTGCAGCGTCAGCAGAAAATGAGCAGGCCCTCGTGGGTGATCGCCTGCTTTTTCAATCAGGAAAAGTCTCGACCGCTACTGGCCTGGCACTCGAAAAACCGGACGGATCGAGGTCTAAGGTCCGGACCGACGTTGCCAGCAGCACCTATTCCGTGCACATCGATGACACTGAACAACCGGGCATTTATCGGCTTTTTGACGGTGAAAATGTCATCGGCCAATGGGCAGTCAATTACGACGCGCAGGAAACAGAAACAACCCCTATTTCCGTTGATGAGTTGCAGACAACGCTTGCCATGGACCACATCATTACCGTTGACCCGGGGAGCCCTCTGGAACAGGCTCTGCAGGAAACACGGTTTGGCACGGAACTCTGGAAGTGGCTCGTTGGAATAGCTTTGCTGCTGCTTCTGGTTGAAAGCATCCTTGCCCGCGAAAAATCATTTGCTCAAGCTCAGGAGGCCTAGAAGCATTTGCACGAAGTAACAACGTTTATCAAAAAGGAACGCGCCGTCCTGGTTGGCGTTACGCTGAACGGTAATACCTGGGAGACGCAGGACCACCTGCAAGAACTCGCTCTTTTGGTGGATACGGCCGGCGCGCAGGTAGTCGATACGGTTGTGCAGGAAAAGGACCGAATTGAACCGGCCTATTTCATCGGCAAGGGCAAGGCAAAAATGTTGGCACAGGTTGCACAGGAAAAGGAAGCGGACCTAGTCGTTTTTGACGACGATTTGAGCCCAGCCCAATTGCGAAATTTGGAAAATATGACGCAGACAAAAATTCTGGATCGCAGTGGTCTTATCCTGGATATTTTTGCTCACCGGGCTCAAACAAAAGAGGCGAAAACTCAAGTCGAGCTGGCCCAACTGAACTATCTGCTGCCACGGCTTACACGCCAATGGACTCACCTTTCGCGTCAAGTCGGTGGGATTGGCACCCGCGGACCCGGCGAAACTCAGTTGGAGACGGACCGCAGACTGATTCGCCAGCGCATCAGTTCATTGACGAAAACGCTGGAGAAAATCAAGAACCAGAGAACTGTTCGGCGGCAGGGAAGGGTAGGCAGCTACAAGGCGGCGCTGGTTGGGTATACGAATGCAGGCAAATCCACATTGCTCAATGCGCTGACGCAATCGGATGTTTTTGTTGAGGACCGCTTGTTCGCAACGCTAGATCCAACCATCCGGAGATTGTCGATTGCGAATTTCAAGGACTTGTTGTTGATCGATACGGTTGGTTTCATCCGTAAATTGCCCCATAATCTGGTCGCCTCATTCATGAGTACACTTGAAGAAGCAACCGTTGCTGATTTCCTTTTACACGTGGTCGATGTAACGCATCCGCATCTCGCGGAACACATGTCCGTCGTCGATCAGGTGCTTAAAGAATTGAAAATAGACAAGAAGCCGCGGCTATTCGTCTTCAATAAGATTGACAAGCTGGAACAAAAAGCGCTTACTCGCCGCCTGGAAGAGAACTACCAGCCCTGTGTTTTTGTCTCTGCCATGCGGGGCCTATTCCTGCAGGAACTGAAGCAGCAAATTAGAAAATTGGCAGTCGAATCAATTGTCGAAATCGAGTTGGGTTTGCCCATAGACAGTGCGTGGCTTGTTGCCAAACTACATGAATTCACTGAGGTTATGGAAACAGATTACACAGATGGGCGTGCGACAATCAGGATAAGAACCAGTCAGAAAGGCCTTGCGCGCCTGCACCGCCTCCTCGAAAAAGAGCTGCCTGGCGAGTTCAATCTGGCTAAGGTTGCCTAGACCCGTGGTGGCAAAGATGTTGAAATGGAGTCTTGGTTTCATTCTCCTGAGCGCGCAAATGCTTTTCAGCCAGACGACCACGTCCGTGCCATTTGTGCGTCAGCGCGAAACCAATCCAGGTTATGATGAGGGAGATTGGGTCAGCTATTCGGTGGCGCGATTTGTCACCTCGATCGCTGTGGGAAGAGAATATGTCTACTTCGGCACCAATCATGCCGGCATCACACGCTATCACCAATACCGCAACGAGTGGGACTTTCCCTGGACAACCAGCAATGGATTGGCTGACAACTCAGTTTCCGTCGTCGCCTATGACGATGAGACCGGATTCATATGGTGTGCCACACGTTACGCCATCAGTTACTATCAACCAAGCGCACATACCTGGCGAAATTTTTTCAAGGATGAATCGGGAATTCCGCGCGGAGACGAAATCGTTTCCATCGGGGTGGCGCGTGACAAGATTTTTCTCGAAGCCCGTAGCGGCCGCCTTTTCGATCTGAGCAAGTTTGGCGGCGCGATCGTCATTTCCGATAGCGGTTCGCGTGCCGGCCGAGCCTTAAGCAATGTCCGGTGGTTTGGCTTGCGTGCGCCCAGGCCGAAGCAGTTGCCGCAGTTTTTTATGTCGGGCGGCTACCTGTTTGATCCGTCTGGCTACGTAGAAGATTTTAACTTCCGCCGCGCGCAAGTTGTGGTAGCCATCGAGGACCAATGGAGCAATATGTGGTTGGGAACGTGGGGGCTAGGTGCCGCACGTGGCGATCTGCATTCGCAGCGACTTGAAATGTTGGAGTATGGCTTGGGCAGTCTTGCAGTAGACGCGCTCACCTTTGGCGACAATGTGCTTTGGGCCGGCGGCTCTGAGCTTAACGAGATTAACCACGGCATAACTGCCTGGGATGTTGGGCGGCATCGCTGGACGACTTACGAACAGCGCAACATATCCGATCTGTTGAGTGACCAACTCTATTCCGTCACTCTGGATGGGCACAATCTTTGGTTTTCTACCGGCCACGGTCTCTCCCTCTATTCTCCCTCGACCAACATTTGGCGTACTTTTGACGAATTTGACGGGTTGTCAAATAATCTGGTGTTTGACACTGTGGTGGATGATTCATCTGTGTGGGTCGCTACCTTCAGCGGTATCGATCATATTTCGAAAAAAAGCCTCGCCCGCAAAGACAGCGTGAAAATCAATCCCATCAGCCCTGGCAATCTTGCCTTAACCCGCGTGCGCGATTTAGAAAGAATGGAAAATCTGCTGTGGGCCGCCACGGACAAAGGCATCTACGTCTATGACACGAAAAAGAAGACGGGTGGCTTCAGCGATGAAATTGACGGCCCGCTCACCAATTTGGTCAACTCCATCTCTCGCTACAAGAACGAGTTGTGGTTCGGCAGTGCCAGCGGTATCGATGTTTTTGATGTTGAAAAGCGGGAGTGGATAGGCGTTCCGGAGGGCCGGGCTTTTCCAAACACGTTCATCAATCGAATTCTTGCCTCAAAGGATGCCGCATGGGCGGCTACGAACGAGGGAGTCATGAAATTCAATCGGGCCAGCAATTCATGGCGCACTTTCACGACCGAAGATGGGCTCCTTGACAATCGCGTACGCGCGCTTTTACTAGATGGTGACTATATTTGGTTTGGCACCGACTCCGGGCTGACGCAGTTTTTTTGGAATTCTCAGTACCGAATCGACTGAGATCACGGCAGCAGCATCCGTGACTGCATTACCTTTTTCCCGAAGGCTCGCGGCCCTCGATTCAGCCTTGAATTACTTGCTAGTCTCGTCTAATAATCTTAGCTTGCCGAAAAGCCAGGCTCGTTACCAGGGCCCATATTGTTCTAACTTGCTGGCATAAGAATGGACCTTTTCTCCAAAGAAGCCCGAGCAGCGCAACGGCAGGCAACACCGCTAGCGGACCGCATGCGCCCTGGTAACTTAGAGGAGTTCGCCGGCCAGCAACATCTGGTTGGAGAAGGACGCGTGCTGCACCGGGCTCTGGCGACTGACCAATTGGTCTCCATGATCTTTTGGGGTCCGCCCGGGGTTGGAAAAACAACCCTGGCCAGGATGATCGCCGGTGAAACCCACTCCGACTTCTTCGCCATGAGTGCCGTCACTGCCGGCGTCGCAGACATTCGAAAAATCATCGAGAAAGCGAAATCCAATCGCTCGCTTGCTAAGCGGACCATCCTTTTTGTGGATGAAATCCATCGCTTCAACAAATCGCAGCAGGACGCCTTGCTGCACAGTGTCGAAGATGGAACGGTACTTCTTATCGGAGCGACAACCGAAAATCCGTCATTTGAAGTGAATGCCCCGCTGTTGTCTCGTTGCCGCGTCTATCGCCTCGCAGGTTTGACCGCTGCTGAGATCGATCGCGTCGTAACCCGCGCTTTGGCAGAAGATGACCTGCTGTCGAAGGAAGAGGTTTGCTTTGAAGACGGCAGTCGGGAAATGCTGATCAACATGGCGGGTGGAGATGCCCGCAGTGCCCTAAATGCCCTGGAACTCGTCCTTGGCCTGGCACCCCGCACCGAATCGGGTGCCCTGCGAGTCGATCCCGAGACCATCAAAGAAGCGTTGCAGACCAAAACGACGGCCTATGACAAAAAGGGGGAATACCACTACGATGTGATTTCGGCTTTTATCAAGAGTGTCAGAGGGTCCGATCCGAACGCGGCGCTCTATTGGCTCGCACGAATGATAGAGGCGGGCGAGGATCCAAAATTTATTGCTCGCCGTTTGGTCATTCTGGCATCTGAGGATATTGGTAATGCCGATCCGCAAGCATTGGTCATCGCCACCGCTGCGTTTACCGCCGTGACCTACATCGGTATGCCGGAAGGACGCCTGGTACTGTCTCAAGCCACCGCTTACCTGGCTTCGACGCCGAAAAGCAATGCATGCTACAAAGCAATTAGTGCTGCGCAGAAGGACATTCGAGAGCATGCCGTCGAGCCGGTTCCACTGCATTTGCGCAACGCTCCCACCAAATTGATGCGGGACGAGGGATATGCAGATGGCTACCTTTATCCACACGATCACGAGGGCCATTTCGTCGAGCAAGAGTATCTCCCGTCCGCTCTACACGACCGAATCTACTACCTTCCTGGAGACCAGGGCGCTGAGAGTACCTTCAGAGAGAGATTGCGCAGGTTGTGGGCCAAATATGCCCAGACGGGAAAATAGTGCTGGCCCCAAATTGTTCGGGCGGAGTCGCGTGTTCAACAAGAGACAAACCCTCTTTCGCCCTTCACCGGACCGGGCGGAACAATTCATGAATTCTTGAGTGTTTAACATCAGGTAGTTTTGAAGCCCTCCCGAGAAGTAACCGCAAGCAGAGGTCGTTTGCCTAAAGAAATAGTCCTTCTGGTCGTCATTTTCCTCCATCTATCCTCCGCTCAGTTGGTCAGTCAAACCTCGGAATCCGCAGCGGATAGCAGTGCGACTCAGGAATCTGGGCCGGTAATGGTATCCACGCCGTTGGCTGCAGGCACGGTCGAAAAAGCAGAAAGCCCGCCTGCTGAAAATGCCAGCCGCGTCAAAGCCGCGAAACCGGGAATCTCCGCCGACGTCAGCTACTCGGCCCGCTTGATCGATAGCCGTAAGCAAGACGGCATCATTTTTCTTATGGGGGATGCACAGGTAAAGTTCAGGGACGTTACAGTCAAGGCCGGCAAAATTATCATTCGGTGGAATGAGAATACATTGATAGCCGAGGGAATCGCTGACAGTACAACCAGCACGGGCCCACAAGACTCCACCCAGGTTGCCATGAAGGATTTTCCCGTGTTTTCGGATGGTGATGAGACCATGGTTGGCCAACGTATGGAATACAATTTCAAGAGTGAGAAAGGCCGCATCCTGCGCGGTCGCACGGAATTTGAAAAAGGTTACTACCATGGCGATGCCGTAAAAAAAATCGACCCGAGTGTCTTCAACGTCCGGAACGGTTTCTACACTACCTGCGATCTGGATGAGCCTCACTATGGTTTCAAGAGCAAGAAAATGAAGCTCAAGAGTGGAGACAAGATCATCGCTAAGCCTATCGTTTTTTTCCTCGGCAAGATACCGCTGGGCATTTTCCCGTTTGGCATGTTTTCGGCACGTGAGGATGGGAGGCAGTCCGGAATTATCCTGCCGCAATTCGGAACCAGCCCGGTGGAAGGACGCTATCTACGCAACCTCGGTTACTACTGGGCCACAAACGACTATTTCGACATGCGCTTCAATGTTGATTTTTTTGAGAAGACCGGATTCCTTTTTAGGACTCATATGAACTATGCGTTGCGCTACAACTTCAAAGGCACCGTGAACGGCTCGTACACACGCAAGAATTTCGATACACGCCGTGAACGGCGCTGGAATCTCGGCTTTAACCATAGAGAGACCATAGACGAAAATACAAATTTTGCCGTTAACGCCAGCTTTCAGAGCAACAACAATTTCTACAAGGAATTCAGCAACAACCGGTCCCAGCGATTGAACCGGCAAATCCGTTCAAACGCGACTTTCAGCAGGAAATGGGGAGAGGGTCAAAATAATCTGACCGTTAACCTGTCACAAACGACAGACATCGAGAGCGGACGCAAGAGCACCGTCTTGCCACGACTGCAGTACCGCCGCAATCGCGGGGCAATCATTCCGTTTAAAGAGGACAAGAGGGGACGATCAAAACGTCGGCAAAAATGGTATAATTTCTTGCTGTACGACTACAGCGGCTTGCTCACCAACAGCGTGCAAAGTGATTCCACTAAAACCCCCGATGTGATTGACCGCAAAGTCGAGCATGATATTAACTTGAGCTACACCAATCCGAATAAGATGTTTGGTTGGTTGAGTCTCAGTCAGTCATTGGCATACGATGAAGATTGGTTTGACCGGCGCAACGAGAAGTTTCGCTTTGAATCGGATAGCACCCGCAACATCATTTCAACTGAGAACACCGGCTTCTTTGCACGCCGTCTCTTTCGCTACTCAGCCTCAGCCAGCACCAATATCTATGGTAATTTTGCCCCGCACATCTTCGGTATCACAGCGTTGCGCCACCGCATGAGCCCCTCTCTCTCTTTTTCGTACCGGCCCGATTTTTCGGCACCTCGCTGGGGGTATTATGAGACGCTTATCGACTCATCCAGCGGCAAAGACATCGAAATTCGTCGCGACCGTTTTAAAGGTACGCCCAGGGGTAGGTTGACGAGTCTTAATTACGGGTTGACCAACCTGTTTCAGATGAAGACGGGCAAAGGCGAAAAGGAACGCAAGTTTGATCTTTTTAATCTCGACTTTCGAGGCGGCTATAACTTCGCGGCGGACAGCTTGAAAATGCAGAACCTATCAACATCATTTCGCGCAAACCCTCGGCGAAATCTGAATATCACCATGAACATGACGCACAGTTTCTACGAGTTTGATCGCGACCTGAACCGGATTGTGAACAACTTCATCGCACCGCGACTGACCAACCTCCGATTCGACGCGCGCTGGAGTATCGGAAAACGCAGTGTCAGCACCCTCGGCGGCTCCCCCTCTCAATCCAGAATCCCGGGTCAAGAGGAGCAGGACAGCCCGTTAGGTGATCGGGGCGTGCGCGCAAGCGGGGATTATGAAAGCCAGTTTGATCCCGAAAGCGCCTTTAGCGCATTTGACGTTCCGTGGCGGGCCGATTTGGCATTCTCCTACAGCGTGAATCGTGCGAATCCTTTCAATACCAGAAAAACGGCCTACATTGATTTGCGCAACATGGAAGTGCAACTCACTCAAAATTGGCGCATCGGATATCGGTTGCGCTACGACTTAGAAAAGACCAAAGTGGTTGATCAGCGCATCTCGTTTTACCGTGGCCTGCACTGCTGGGAAGCCCGCTTCGATTGGAACCCGTCCGGCATCGGCAAAGGTTATTTCTTCGTCATAAATATCAAAGCATCCCATCTGCGACAGGTTAAGATCGAGAGACGCGGCGGAACCACATCGGTGTTTAACCCCTTCTAGCTCAGTATTTGGACGAAATGCGGCTTTTGTGATGCCGCGCCCGTTTTGCCATTAAATTTCGCAAACAATTATCGATTAACCGTAATTCGTTGCGGTATTTTTGGCTTGCTTTTGACCGGCCCTTAGGCTATATTCCGACTAATTAGCATTCTTGGACAAGGACTTTGAATGTCGCGTATCATCGCAATAGCAAATCAAAAAGGTGGGGTTGGCAAGACCACAACGGCGGTCAATTTGGCGGCCTGCCTGGCGGTTGCAGAACACCCGACGCTTCTTATAGACATAGACCCACAAGCCAATTCTACCAGTGGCCTGGGCGTCGACTCGAAAAGCCTGAACAATAGCATTTATGAAGTTTTGATCAACAATCTTCGTTTGCCCGACGCCGTTGTCAAGACTAACCTGGAGTTCTTGGAACTGGTGCCGTCTCACGTGCGGCTGGCGGGCGCCGAGGTGGAATTGGTCAACGCGCTATCTCGCGAGAAGAAACTCAGCGTGGCCATCGAACACCTCGAAAGCAAGTACGATTACGTTTTTGTTGATTGCCCTCCCTCTTTGGGGCTCCTGACCATCAATGCACTTACTGCAGCCCACTCGATACTCATTCCCATTCAATGTGAATACTATGCGCTGGAAGGACTTGGGCAATTGCTGAACACGATACGCCTTGTGCAGAAGCACCTTAACCCGAATTTGGTTATTGAAGGTGTTTTACTCACCATGTTCGATAGTCGGCTAAATTTATCGCGCCAGGTTGCCGAAGATGTAAGGCGTTACTTTGAGGAGAAGGTTTTCAATACGATTATCGACAGAAACGTCCGGCTGAGCGAAGCGCCAAGTCACGGCAAACCCATCATTCTTTATGATGCCATTTCCCGTGGTTCGGTGAGCTATATGGACCTTGCAGGGAACTCCTCGCGAATGGCCGTTAAGCGATTGGGAAAAGGGTTGGGTGCTCTGATCCCAGAGATGACGACGCCGCTACCCTCGGTGCAGTCCGCCGCTGAGCGAACCCTGGAAGTAGAAGTCGCCAAGGTCAAACCGAACCCTTTCCAACCTCGCGAAACCTTCGACCCTTCGGCGCTCGCCGAATTGAAACAGTCCATCAGTGCCAACGGGATCATTCAGCCGATCACGGTGCGGGAGACCGACGACGGATATGAATTAATAGCCGGTGAACGCCGCCTGCGGGCGGTTTCAGAGCTCGGCTTTGACCGCGTTCCTGCCTATATTCTAGAGGTCAAAAGTGATCGGGAAATGATCGAGCTCTCCTTGATCGAAAATATCCAACGCGAAAACCTCAATCCGATCGATGAAGCCAACGGATACAATACCCTGATAACAGAATGTTCTCTGACGCAAGATGAGGTCGCCAAAAGGGTAGGGAAGGATCGATCAACCATCACAAATTTTCTTCGCTTGTTGAAGCTTCCGCCACGGATTCAGGAAAGTTTGATTTCGGAAGATATTACGCAGGGGCATGCCCGAGCCCTTTTGGCTTTGGAAGACAAGGCTGACCAGCTTTCACTCTGGAAGCAAGCGATAAAACAAAAATACTCTGTGCGCAAACTTGAGAATCTCATAAAACGCGCTAAGCAAGGTGAAGAACATCCAAAAAGAAAGGCAACTGTCCGGACGCTTTCGCCTTTTTTTCTGGAGCTGGAGAGTAAACTTAGAGATGCGTTCGGCACACAGGTCAAGATTCACGAAAAACCGACGGGCAAGGGCGGTAAGATAGAAATTGAATACTACTCAGACGATGATGTCGAACGGATTAGCGCGGTACTCGACAGGCTATAGGAGAGTAGTAAAAAGTTCTTGCTTTTAGGGCGTGATTATCATAAATTATGTTTTGTATCTTTTGAGGAAAGAGGCTCCTATTTAGGTTGAGCCGTCACGTTGACGATGCCTAAGCGCTCCAATCGAATAACAATTCTCGTCGTTCCGGAAGACGATCAAGAGCCCCGTAGTTATCGTCTTAAAACAAAACTCCTTCCAGCCATCTATGTCGTGGGAGTCCTTTTGTTGCTGCACATGATCGTTGGCGGCATTTTCTATTGGAAATATGCCGATTTGCAGAATTACACTGATGATGTGTTGGCAAGAAATAACAGGCTCCGTGAGGACAACAAGAGAGTTGTGGCGCTGGCTGACCAGTTTTATGCGTTGGAGAGAGAATATCAAAAAGTGCGCAGCTTGCTGGGAGTTGAGCCGGAAATTAACGCGGGTGAAAGTGCCATCGGCTCGACGATTGAATCCAAGAGAGCTTTTGACAACATCATCCCCGCCGTGAAGACAACGGATGACGCACGCACGAATGTGATGAAGGGCAATCAGGGATTCCTGTTGACGCCCCGTAGAAGTAAACTGCATGCCTACGCTGAAAACTTGCCGACTTTATTGCCGGTAAAGGGTATCTTGACGCAAGATTTCCAGAAAGATGGGTGGTTTGGTCCGAGGCGGCACAGCGGCATAGACATAGTTTCGCGCAAGGGCAACATTGTCAGGGCAGCCGGTGCCGGCATTATCGTTTTCGCCAATTGGACCTATGACTTAGGCAATCTGGTAATTGTGAATCACGGCGATGGTCTCCTGTCTTATTATGGGCACAACCAAAGAATTTTGAAGCCCGAGATGAGCCACGTGAAGAAAGGTGAACCTATTGCGTTGGTCGGGAGTACGGGCAAAAGTTCCGGCCCACATCTGCATTTTGAGATAAGACAAGACGGCCAACCCGTTGACCCAAAGAAATTTGTTTTGGCATTTCGTCGAAACACGGACAATTGAACAGGAAAGCGCATCTTAGGGAAGAACAAATGCTCGGAAAAAAAAGCGTTGAGGATTTCGGCACGAATGCGAACTTGAACACCATTATAGGAAAGGGTTCATCCTTTGAGGGAATCATCAAAGTTCAAAGTACACTGCGCGTTGATGGCGCTCTGAAGGGGACCATCACCACTACTGAATCTCTGGTGATTGGAAAAGAAGGGATCATAGACGGAGATGTCACAGTCCGGAATGCCATCATAGGTGGCAAAGTAAAGGGCAAGCTAATCGCCTCGGGCAAGGTGGTGCTCGAAGCAAATTCTGAATTTAGTGGCGAGCTAAAGACGGCCAAACTCGTGATAGATGAAGGGGCCGTGTTCGATGGTAATTGTACAATGGATGAAAACGGCAGTGGCCCCAAGAAAAAGAACTATGCCCCTAGCATTGCGACGGTCGTAGATAATGTCGACAAGGAATTCTCGAAAGAGGAGGAGTTGAAAAGCGCAAAGTAAGACCAGAGGTTCGGGTCATGGGTCTGGCGGGTTGACGAACGTCACTCGTTACGCAGATCTAGGACTTCGATTCGCGCTTGCAATTGTTTTGTCCGCTGGAGGCGGGTATTGGCTCGATTCAAAAATAAGTTCGTCACCACTTTTTCTGATAATCGGTCTCTTTCTGGGGGCAACGTCAGGTTTCATAACGATCTACAGAGCGGTGTATTCTACAAAAGAGGAAGAGTCTCATAAAGGTGAGGGATAACCTTAGATTCCTGGTACAAATCTGCAGCATTACCTCCATGATGTTGCTGGTCACACTCATTGTTGTCAACCATTTCGGGGATTCTCAACTAGTCTGGGCGGTTTTCTGTGGTTACTTGGTGAGTCTGGTCAATATTCTGTTTGCATTTTATTCGACAAAATGGGTGCTCAATAAACCTAACAATACGTTTTTTACTGTTGTCCTGGGGGGCATGGGAGTGAGGTTCCTCTTCCTGCTCATCGCAGCCCTCTGTGTCTGGAAGCTTACGCCGCTTCCGCTAGCGGGATTTATCATTTCGACGGTCGGGTTTTATCTGACCCTGCAGTTCTTCGAAGTCAGATATGTTCAAAAGGAACTCAATAATAGAAAGGTTGCAAGCCTGGGATGATTTCATTGGCGACGCCACTTCTAAATTTGGTTAAAGATGGTGAACAATCGGGGACACACGAAGCCCTTGGTTCCGAGTTCATTATGCACCACATCCTGGACCACCCGCTTGTTCATCTGGAACTCCTCGGTTTTGACCTCTCCATCACCAAACATGTGCTCATGATGTGGGTTGCTTCCGCCATCTTGATCACGCTCATGGCGGTGGCTTTCCGAAAACCCAAGATGGTGCCGAGTGGGCTGGCCAATATGTTGGAATTCATCATTACCTATCTTGAAGCGGAAGTGCTCAAACCTTATCTCGGTCGCGACAGCCGAAGATACGCTCCTTATTTGCTCACCGCCTTCTTCTTTGTTCTGTTATGCAATCTGCTAGGCTTGGTTCCGGGTGCTGCCACGGCCACCGGCGATATTAGCGTAACGACAGGACTGGCGCTATTGACGTTCCTCATGGTGCAGGGAGCTGGCATCAGGAATCATGGATTGATAGGTTATGCCAAAGGCTTGATTCCACCCGGGCTACCGGTTTTTATTTTGCCCATTATGATCCCGGTAGAGATCATTGGTCTCCTCACCAAGCATGTCGCTTTGGCTATCCGTCTGTTCGCCAACATGGTGGCGGGGCATGTTGTTATTTTCGCCTTATTGATGATTATTTTTACTTTCCAGAGCTGGGCTGTTGGCGGAATCACCCTGGCTGGCATTCTGTTTGTAAGCCTATTGGAAATCTTGATCGGTTTCATTCAAGCGTACATTTTCACCATACTTTCATCTGTTTTTATAAGCATGGCAGTACATCAGGATCATTAACCATTTAGCAATCTTAAATTAACCTAGTTCTTAAGGAGGACCAATGACAGACTTAGCATATGCGTTCTTAGCCGCGGGTCTCGGCGCAGGAATTTCTGTAATCGGAGGTGCATTGGGAGTAGGCAAATGTGCTAACGCCGCCATGGATGGCATCGCAAGACAACCGGAGGCCGCCGGTGACATTCGCGGCGCCATGATTATTACGGCGGCCATGATCGAGGGTGTTGCCCTCTTAGGTCTGGTTATCTGCTTTTTGTTGGCCGTCAAAGCGTAGCAACACGAGGGTGCCCAAATGAATTTACTCACGCCAGATCAAGGCACACTTTTTTGGACGATTCTTACCTTTGTTACCCTTCTCCTCATCTTGAAGAAGGTGGCCTGGCATCCGCTTTTGCAGACCTTGCAAGAACGAGAAACCAAGATCAAAGAATCGCTTGAACAAGCGGAAGCGGCGCAGAAGCAGACGCAAGAAGCGTTAGAAAAGAATCAAGAGATTCTTTAGCAGGCTAAGAAGGAAGCTCAAGGGCTTCTCGCTAAGAGTCGCAAGACTGCTGAGGCGATCAAGGAAGATATCGTTCAAAAGGCTGAAGCCGAAGCTTCGAAAATGTTGGAGAAAGCCGGGAAAGAAATCGAGTTGGAGCGCGACAAAGCCGTGGCTGAAATCCGCAATCAAACGGCAAATCTGTCGGTTCAAATCGCGTCCAAGTTGATCAAAAAAACCCTTTCCCCTGAAGATCATAAAGACATTATTGAAGGCTCCCTGAAGCAGCTGGAGGCGAATTGAAACACACCGTGCTGGCAAAACGCTACGCCCGCGCTCTATTTGAGATCGCCCGGGAGGAAAATATTCTGGACACTGTGGAGCGGGAAATAGTCTCTTTTGAGGAAAGCCTTCAAAACAATGCTGCTTTTCGGTTGTTTCTCTATTCTCAGGACTTGAGCAAGAAAGAGAAGAAGGAAAAACTAGAGCGTGTGCTGCAGGATCGTATCTCTAACATTTTCTTTAATTTCCTGCTAGTTCTCTTGCGCAAAGGGCGGGAGTTGATTTTTGAATCGGTCGCAACTGAATTTGGCCGCCTTGTCGACAGAAACAACCGTAAGGTTCGAGCCAACACGATCACCGCAATCGACCTGGACGCCGCGTCGGCAACCCGGCTCAAATCCGTGCTGGATGCGGCATTTAATGCGGATATAGAGATCCAAAACAAAGTGGATGACTCGATCTTGGGCGGCATTATCGTTACTGTTGACGGACAACTGTTGGATGGCAGCATCAAGAGCCAACTGTCACGGCTGGCCACTCATTTGTCGGCGGGGCGCAACGGCAAATCCTAGCTGGGATAATGGTCAACTTGAACAATTTTGAATTCAAACCGCGGAGGTTATGAAAAAGGATGGAAATTCGTCCTGATGAAATTACATCGATCATCAAGAAACAAATAGAAGGTTTCGACGCCGCCGTTGAGCTGCAGGAAGTGGGTGAAGTCGTTCAGGTCGGCGATGGCATCGCCAGGGTCTACGGATTGGAAAAGGTGATGGCTGGCGAACTAGTCGAATTCCCCGGCGACCTTTACGGCATGGCGCTAAACCTGGAGGAGGACAACGTCGGTTGTGTGCTCTTTGGAAGTGACGCCCACGTCAAAGAAGGCGATACGGCAAAAAGAACCGGCCGGATTACGCAAATACCGGTCGGCGATGAAATGTTGGGACGAGTTGTGAACCCGCTTGGCCAGCCCATTGACTGCAAGGGCCCGATCAAAGCGACGCAGTTTCAACCCATTGAACGCAAGGCTCTCGGTGTGGTGGAACGCCAACCGGTAAAGGAACCGCTGCAGACCGGCTTGAAAGCGATTGACTCGATGATCCCAATCGGGCGGGGACAGCGTGAGCTCATCATCGGCGATCGCCAGACTGGCAAGACCGCGGTCGCTCTTGACGCTATCGTCAACCAAAAAGATACCGACGTTTTTTGTATCTATGTCGCGGTCGGACAGAAGGCATCCAGTGTGGCCAAAGTCGTTAAGACGCTGGAGGCACATGGCGCCATGGACTACACCATCGTGGTGACCGCTTCCGCAAGCGATGCTGCACCGATGCAGTATATAGCCCCTTTTAGTGGTGCGGCGATCGGCGAATATTTTCGCGACAATGGCAAACATGCTCTGATCATTTATGACGATTTATCGAAACATGCCTGGGCTTATCGACAGCTTTCGCTGCTGTTGCGCAGACCTCCAGGGCGGGAAGCCTATCCGGGCGATGTTTTCTACCTGCACTCCCGTCTGCTGGAGAGGGCCGCAAAATTAAACGACGACCTTGGTGGCGGATCTTTGACTGCCCTGCCTATCATCGAAACCCAGGCGGGCGATGTGTCTGCTTACATTCCGACGAACGTGATTTCCATAACCGATGGTCAGATTTATCTCGAATCGGATCTGTTCTATGCCGGTATTCGACCCGCCATCAACGTTGGCCTCTCGGTATCCCGCGTGGGTGGCAACGCCCAGGTGAAAGCGATGAAACAGGTTGCAGGCAGACTGCGTCTGGATTTGGCGCAATTCCGAGAACTTGAAGCATTTGCCAAGTTCGGCTCCGACCTCGACAAGTCTACGCTTGCCCAAATCACTCGCGGCCAACGCATGGTCGAAATTCTGAAACAGGGGCAGTACGTCCCCTTACCCGTGGAAAAGCAAATTGCTGTTATCTTTCTCGGAGTCAACGGCTATCTCGACAGTGTTCCGGCACAGCAAATTGTACGGCTCGAAGCTGAATTCCATAGTTATATGGAGTCAAACTGCTCAGACCTTATGAAAGATATTGCAGCAAAAAAGACACTCGACGATACCCTGCGGCAAAAACTTGATTCAGCCTGCAAGGAATTCATCAAAATGTTTTCTGTGGAAGAGTAGTCGGAAAGGGTTATCGTGGCAACACTACGCGACATCAAAAGACGGATCACGAGTGTAAAAAGCACGCAGCAGATTACCAACGCAATGAAAATGGTATCCGCCGCAAAACTCCGCCGCGCTCAGGAAGGCCTGATGAACGCAAGGCCATATGCCGAAGGCCTGCAAAGAGTCATCGCTCACGTGGCCGCCCAGGAAGATCATAGGCTACATCCCTTGTTGCAGGTTCGAGATGTGCAGCGGGCCTGCTACCTGGTCATTACATCTGACCGCGGCTTATGCGGCAGTTTCAATGCCAATGTCACGCGTCATGCGCAGGCAGCCATTGACCATCAGGGTGACGCCAACATCATCAGTTTTGGCCGCAAGGGGTATGAATTCTTCACTCGCCGCGATTATGCAATTGGCAGCAAGTACCTGAATTTGTTCAATGAGCTTGCTTTTGAGCATGCTCGTGAAGTTGCACGCGAGATTCGCGAGGCATATGTTGCTGCAGAATATGACCGCGTCATCGTTGTCTACAATTACTTCAAATCGGCGGGTACGCAAGAATTGCGACTAGAACAGCTTCTGCCTATTCAACCAGAAGTGCCGGCGTCTACCAAATATGCCATGCCTGAATACATTTATGAACCGTCACCGAAACATATTCTAGATGAAGCCATCCCCAAACATCTGACCATGCAAGTCTGGCGCGCTCTCCTGGAATCTGCTGCGTCGGAGCATGCCGCGAGGATGGTTGCTATGGACTCTGCTACCGAGAATGCCAAAGAGATGATCTACCAGTTGACCCTGACCTACAACAAGGCTCGCCAAGCGGCTATCACAACAGAAATTTCAGAAATTGTTGGCGGGGCCGAGGCGTTAAGGGGTTGATTAGCTCTATAATTGCCCCGTGACATTCCAAGATAGAAAGCAGACTTTATCCTTATGAATACCTGTTCATCTGAAAGGAAATCGATTTTATGAAGCAAGGCCAAATTTCCCAAATCCTCGGAGCTGTTGTCGACGTTAAGTTTGAGGATGGCGATCTGCCACAGTTGATGACCGCATTAGAAATCGACCGTAATGACCAGTCACCGCTGGTGCTTGAAATACAGCAACATCTTGGTGAACAAACAGCCCGGTGTGTCGCAATGGACTCGACCGACGGCTTGACGAGGGGTATGAGTGTGCGAAACACGGGTCAACCGATATCCGTACCTGTCGGTCAGGGTACTTTGGGTCGCCTGCTGAATATTTTGGGTGAACCCATCGACCAACTCGGTCCTGTCAAACACGATAAGACATATCCAATCCATCGCGAAGCCCCAAATTTTGCTGACCTGGATACGAGTTCTGCATTGTTAGAGACAGGGATCAAAGTGATCGACCTGTTGGAACCGTATTCACGCGGCGGCAAGACCGGCCTCTTTGGCGGCGCTGGTGTGGGCAAGACGGTTCTCATTATGGAGCTAATCCGTAACATCGCCACGGAGCACGGCGGCTTTTCAGTATTTGGTGGTGTCGGAGAGCGCACCCGTGAGGGCAACGACTTATGGTTGGAAATGAAAGAGTCCGGCGTGCTTGAAAAAACCTGCCTTGTTTTTGGCCAGATGAATGAGATGCCTGGCGCACGTGCCCGTGTGGCACTGACGGCATTGACTGAGTCTGAATATTTTCGCGATGAAGAAGGTAAGGATGTCCTTCTGTTCATCGATAACATTTTCAGGTTTACGCAAGCCGGCTCCGAAGTCTCGGCGCTGCTTGGCCGGATGCCTTCGGCGGTGGGCTACCAACCGACCCTGGCAACCGAAATGGGTGAACTGCAAGAACGAATCACGTCGACCAACAAGGGTTCCATTACGTCGGTCCAGGCCATTTATGTCCCGGCAGACGATTTGACAGACCCCGCGCCTGCGACGACATTTGCCCACCTGGATGCAACCACCGTGCTCTCTCGTCAGATTTCGGAGCTGGGAATCTATCCCGCGGTGGACCCACTCGATTCGACCTCGCGTATTCTCGACCCGCACATTGTGGGAGAGGAGCACTACAACGTTGCCCGTTCAGTCCAACAGATTCTACAAAAGTACAAGGAACTGCAAGATATTATCGCGATCCTTGGCATGGAGGAACTGTCAGACGACGACAAATTGGTCGTCAACCGGGCACGCCGCATCCAAAAATTTTTATCCCAGCCATTCTTCGTTGCAGAAGCATTTACGGGTCAGCCGGGCAAGTACGTGCCACTACAAGAAACCATTCGCGGTTTCAAAGAAATCGTTGAGGGCAAACATGACGATCTGCCTGAACAAGCCTTTTATATGGCCGGCGGTATCGATGAGGCGCTGGAAAATGCCAGCAAAATGAAAGAAGCCGCCTAGAAGACAGAAACGGTGTAGAGAATGATTCCCGACAAAATCAGACTTGAAATACTGACCCCGGAAAAAATGCTCTTTACGGAAGATATTTCTTCCGTTCGCCTGCCCGGAGCAAGAGGATACTTTGGTGTATTCCCTGGCCATACGCCTTTCATTTCAGTTCTCGGTGTCGGCACCATAAAAGTTGAGCGAGACGGCAAGATCAGCACTTTTGCCACAACTGGCGGAGTCGCTGAAGTCCTGCCGTCGGGTGTCTCAGTGCTTGCTGAAGCTTGTGAATCCGGACAAGATGTCGATACGAAAAGGGCGGAAGCCTCCAAAGAGCGAGCGCAAAAACGAATAAAAGAGGGAGGACAGGACTGGGATGTCCAACGGGCCCAACTGGCACTAGCGCGCGCACTCAACCGCCTGAAAGTCTCCGGGATGAGTGGGTGAGGCCCGCAATGGTGAGGTCATTCCCTTGCATGCCATGACGTCTGCCGCAGTTTAACAATGGTATATCCTCTCAGCTAATTCCCACTTGTCAGGACTCACCGAATTCTCTTAGCAAACATCCTTTTTTTTCATATATTAGTGTCCATTTTGCCCGCGGACATTTTCCATCCATGTAATGTGCAGGCGAGGGGAATATCATACTAAGGGGCATGTGAACACAGTATCGGGTGAAACCAAGGAGGACAACAAAGTTGGAAAAGCTAGAAGGTTGGAAAAGATCGCATACATGCGGTGAGTTGACGGCCAAACAGTCCGAGGCGGAAGTCATCTTAATGGGTTGGGTACACCGTCGCCGCGATCACGGAAAGTTGATCTTCATCGACCTGCGCGACCGTTACGGTTTAACTCAAATTGTCTTCGACCCGGACGTAATTCACGACCATTATCAAAAAGCGAAGGACCTGCGCGGAGAATTTGTCATTGCGGTCACGGGCAAAGTTCGTCTGCGACCGGCCGGCATGATCAATCCTAATCTTGCCACCGGCGAGATAGAAGTCCTCGCCAAACAAATCAAGGTGCTGAATCCGGCGAAGACGCCACCATTCGGCGTCGATGAGGTTAGCCAAGCAACTGAGGAAACCAGATTACGTTACCGCTACATTGATCTTCGAGGCACCAAGATGAAGAACAATCTTCTGCTTCGGCACAAGACTTACGAGCTCGTTCGATCATTCTTCAATCGTAATAACTTTGTGGAGATTGAGACACCAATTCTTATGCGCAGCACTCCGGAAGGAGCACGCGACTACCTCGTGCCCAGCCGGGTCAGCAAGGGCAAATTCTACGCCTTGCCGCAAAGCCCTCAGACCTACAAGCAGATTCTCATGGTGGCCGGCATGGATCGCTACTACCAAATAGTTCGCTGCTTCAGGGATGAAGACTTGCGCGCTGACCGGCAGCCTGAGTTTACTCAGATTGATGTTGAAATGTCATTTGTCGAACGCGAACAAGTGTTGTGCATGGTGGAGGGGCTCATGGCCGATATCTTTCAGAAAATCCTGGGTCGCAAGCTTGAGACGCCCGTACCACGGTTCACATATGCCCAAGCGATCAAGTCCTACGGGAGTGACAAGCCAGACCTCCGTTTCGATATGAAGATCGTTACCCTAAATGGTGTTCTTGTCGACACAGGATTCAAGGTCTTTGCTGACTGCCTCAAGAACGGCGGGACCGTCTGTGGTATTCTCGCTCAGGGATGTGCGCGCTACTCTCGCAAGCAAATCGACCTGCTCACGGAAGCGGTCAAACAGGAGGGTGCAAAGGGGTTGGTCGCCATCAAAGTCGACGCAACAGGCTGGAGCTCGCCGCTGACGAAGTTCTTTTCAGCGGAAGAAATACGCAGTATCAATGCCGCCTTCGCTGCCGAAGCCGGCGACCTGATCCTGATCGTCGCAGACGCGCCAGAAACCGCCTTGCGTGTGACCGGTAGCCTTCGTCTGAAAGTAGCGCAACAAGAAGATTTGATTCCAGAAGATGTTTTCAAGTTGGTGTGGATTCTTGATTTCCCGCTTCTAGAATATGACGACGAAGAAGGCAGATATGTCGCTCGTCACCATCCCTTTACTTCTCCCCGCGACGAAGATCTGCCTGAACTCGAACAACGCCCCGAACAGGCCCTTGCCAAAGCCTACGATCTCGTCCTGAATGGCTACGAAATTGCCGGCGGCAGCATTAGAATCCACAACCGTGACCTGCAGGATCGCATTTTTCGCCTGCTTGGTATCTCGGAAGAACAGGCGCGTGACAAATTTGGCTTCTTGTTGGATGCCTTCGAATTTGGCGCACCACCGCATGGTGGCATTGCATTCGGCTTCGACCGCATGGTCATGATTCTCGCAAACGAAACGTCAATCCGAAATGTCATTGCTTTTCCGAAAACCAACAGCGCGCTGTCATTGATGGACGGAGCGCCATCCGAGGTAAGCGAGAGACAATTGACTGAATTGGGGTTGCGGCTTGACAAACCGAAGAACGAAAACGCGGCATCGAACCCTATATCAAATACTCCAACGCCAGAGTAGTAGCTTCAGCAAGATGCGACGTCCGTCGCACACGACAAGCACTGTAACCTGAATAATTCACCAATCACAAGAGTTGTCAATTCGGCGAAGGCGGGAAGCCATTTCAACTCAATATCCTGCGCAAATCATACAGGTCCGATCCCAGATTCCTCGCGGGCAAGCTTCTCGGGCAATATTGAGGTTTTTTGCCTGAACGGAGATTCAGTAACCCAAGAAACAGACCATGTGATACTGGTAGCCGTTAAAGACGGACGAACAGTTTCCCGGGATTCTGTTTAACGATATTCTTGAGCTCGAGATTGAGCAAGACCGAAAGAAGCTGCGAGGTACTCAACTTGAGTTCTTTGGCCAGGTCGTCGATGTGCTTGGCTTGATTGGAAAGTGAAGAAAACACGACCTGCTCTCTTTCCGTCAAGCCGGGGGTTTCCATTGTCTTATCGGGTGTCTTCTCAATTTGGCCGAGTTTAGGCGAAAGTACATTCAAAACATCCTCAACATCGGTGACGACCTGCGCACCCTCCTTAATCAGCGCATTGCATCCAACGCTTTTCTTGCTATCGATGTTACCGGGTACCGCGAAAACTTCTCGATTCTGCTCCAAAGCCATCGAAGCCGTAATGAGGGCGCCGCTCTTCTCGCCGGCCTCAACCACAATGACACCCAAACTCATGCCGCCAATCAACCGGTTGCGTCTTGGGAAATTGGCACGGTCGGGGCCGCAGCCCATCGGAAATTCACTCACAACGGCCCCTTGCTCTATTATTCGATGAGCCAACTTTTCGTTTTCAGAGGGATAAATGCGGTCTACACCGGAACCTAAGACCGCGATTGTCCTGCCACCTGACCGAACCGTGCTCTGGTGCGCGGCGGTATCAATTCCGTAAGCGAGGCCGCTGACGATGGTTATTCCGAGCGCGGCCAACTGAACGGATAGCTTCTCAGCTACCAACTTACCATAGTTAGACGGTTGGCGGGTGCCAACAATTGCCACGGCGCATTCGTCAACGCTCTCTATTCGACCTTTGACAAACAGAAAGGCCGGCGGATCGTATATTTCCTTAAGAGAGGTTGGATAGTCGGTATCCCAAAATGTCAGGAGTCGTGTGCCACTATTTTGCAGACGCTCCATCTGACGTTTTGCGAACTCTTTGCCCGGCGCAAGCCCGACCCGATCGGCGGTCCCGCGGTCGATTCCTGGAACGACACTCAAAGCCTTCGCACTCGCTCGCATTACAGCCGCGGCAGATCTAAAATGCCCGACAAGTGCCCGCAGCCGGCTCGACCCGATGCCAGGCACAGCCGATAACTGCAGCAACGCTTCCTGTTCTGAGCACGTCATCGTCACGAACTAACCCCCTGGTTTGATTCATCAAGGAGCCGCCAAATCGTATCTTTCAGCTCAGACAGCCCTTCCCCGCTAACACTGGACACAGCATGAACAGGCAGACCTATGGCAGTCACATCTGGATAAGTCAGTCCTTCTGAAAGATCGCTCTTGGTCAAGAGAACCAATCCTATGCGCTCTGTCAGTGTGGGTAGGTAGTGCGCAAGTTCGGCTTTCAACAGATCTACTTCCTCGATTGGATCCTCACCCGTGCAATCGACCAAAAGTATCAGAACTCTTGTCCGTTCGATGTGGCGCAAGAATTGGTGGCCCAGGCCCTTGCCTAAATGTGCGCCCGCAATAATCCCGGGCATATCTGCAATTACAAAGCTCCCAATATCACGGTACTTGACAAGTCCCAAATTGGGCTGCAGCGTGGTAAAAGGGTAGTCGGCAATTTTCGGTTTAGCGTCAGACAGTTTGGAAATGAGAGTGGATTTGCCCGCATTTGGCAGTCCCACAAGGCCTACGTCGGCAATCAGCTTCAATTCGAGCTCGAGAATTCTTTCTTCACCGTATTCGCCCTGTTCCCAGTGCCGTGGCGCCCGATTTGTGGCACTCACAAATCGCGCGTTGCCGCGGCCGCCTTTTCCTCCCTTCGCGACGACCAAGGATTGGGACGGGTCGACTAGGTCTCCACAAACTTCACCAGTCGTCCGGTCCCGGACGATGGTCCCCAGCGGCACGTTGACAACAAGATCTGAACCACATTTTCCGTGCTTGTTACTGCCCTTACCATGTTGTGCGCGCTCAGCCTTGTAGTGCGGGTGGGTCTTAAAATCAAGCAACGTAGATAGGTTTCTGTCGGGACGCAAAATAACATCTCCTCCGTTGCCCCCATCTCCTCCGTTTGGCCCGCCCTTGGGAACATACTTCTCGCGCCGGAAGCTCACGCAGCCGCTACCGCCATTGCCACCTGTGACATATATGACCGCTCGATCAACAAACATCTGTACTAAGAATGAAATTAAATATGAGAGTTCGGAATTTTGCCTCGGAAGGTTGGCGCGCAGTAAATTGAAATGGGAAAAGGAGTAGGTGTGACGACCAGCTAAATAAGGAAATCTCGGCTCAACCCACTGTCCGCCGCTTGAAAAACTCGACCCGCTTCTTTTTTGTGTCGAGTCCCAACCGTTTCAAATACTTTCGCATCTGAAACCAACCCATCTTAACATTCCCGTATCTAGGTGTGTTCAAGACCTTGATGAATTCGCGCGCACCACAATCGGGCTGCTCGGCTATGATTTCTTGTAGTTTTTCCTCAATCGTGCGCGAATCATCTCTGACTCTTTCATCCACCGCAGACACTTCTGTCGGAGCGGCAGCCGCTGCCACTTGTGGTTTGGCGCCGTTGGCCGAACTTCCTATTCCGGTCTGATAAGTATCAACGTCATCATGCTGTTCAAAATCCCCGATAGCCTCCTCAATGGTGTCAAACGCTTTTAGGATGTAGTGAAATTCAAGCAATTCAAAAACTTCATACACATCGGGTATCATCCGCACCAATTTCAGGTCGCCATTCTTTTCCCTAATACCCTTGATTTCGCTTATGAAGATCCCCCATCCCGCACTGCTGATGTAGTCAACATTGCCTAGGTCGATGATAATGTTGTAATCGTTCGATTTCAGAAGCGAAGACAGGGAATGTTCCAGCTCTGCGGAGGTGGTGGTATCAATATACCCGCCAACCTTGATCACGGATATATTTTGTTGGGGGCCTACCTTTTCCAAGGAAACCTGTATGCCTTCCATGCACAGCTCCTAGCTAAAATAAAAGGAATGGTTAACCAAAAATATACTGAAAAACAAAGCTAAAAGTCAATAGCAACAACTACAACAATCCTCCCATTTCTACATCAGTCGCAATGCCTTTCGGATCTTGTCCTGTATGTCTGTCCTGTCCGGATTTAACTCGATCACAGTTTTCCATTCATATACGGCTTGTCGGTATTCACCGCGGTTGGCATAAATGACGCCCATGTTCTCATAAGCCGTGATGTCCTCGGGATCCAGCTCTTTGACGCGCTGGTATTCAACAGCGGCTTCATCGTACATGCGGTTTCGGAAGTAGGCATTGCCGAGAATACTGTGTGCTTCCTTATAATCAGGATAGATGTCAATAACCCGCTTGAATTCGCGGATGGCACGGTCATAGTCATGATTCTTGTAGTATTTTATTCCATTTATAAGAGTTGTCTCTTTGCTTTCGTGGGAAGACTGACTCGCGCCTTCATCAGGCAGCTCGGGCCCAACGTTGTTAGCGTTCGATTCGGAGCCTCCGCGTTTTTTGGCCGGTGCCCCGACTCCGTTGCCATTTGTAGTGTGGTTCTCTACATCCGCCACATTGTGAGGTTCGGTGACATAAACCAATTCATCGTCCAAAGCCTGAATCAAATCAGAGAATGAGACCATTTCATCGCCAACGTCTTGCTGCGTTTCCGCATCCTCTTGTTCACTTTCGCTCACCTGTTGGGCTTGCAATTCTTCGGCTTGTTGGATTTGCTCTGACAAGCCGGGATCATACACAAGGTCGCTTTCAAAAAGATCATCGCCAAACAATTCCTCCGCAGAAGCTGCTGCTAGAGTCTCCGGTGTTTCGTCCAGCCCCTCCTGAACGCTTTCCTCATCTGGAAAGCCATGCAACATCTCCTGGGTGGAAAACTCATCTGTCTCCTTCTCCTGCTCACCCAAATCTTCGTAGAGTTCTTGTGACCCTTCAAGGGAGCTTTCAGCTTCCTCGAGTGAGGTCTCGCTGTTCCCTATCTCTTCGGCTGATTCTGCTAATTCTGTGGTCGCAGCTGTTTCTTCCGGTGAAACAGACTCCGTTTCAAAAAAACCGGCAAATGATATGTCACCTGTCAACATCTCTTCGGGATTGCTTTCTGATTCGGCATTCAGCGCAGGACCGGTCTCCTCAGATTCCTTTGTAACTTTATCCGAAGGCGAAACCTCCGCCCTGAGCGGTCCCGAATCTGGCTCTTGCTCATCCTCTCCGACAGGATGAGCGCTTGTCGGTTCGGAAACCTGGGCAGATTCGGCACTATCCCGACCCGTATTCGCGAGCACCTCTTCAAGCGGCGCGTGGAGCAATTCCTCGGCCTCCCCCAGTTCCTCTTCGACAATTCCTGAATCCGGTTCTGCCGTGATGAGGGCATCATCATCATTCTCTGGCCTGTCTTTGAGACCAACTGGTTTGTCCGTCAGTTTTGATGCGTCGGCATCATCAGCCTCTTTGTCCTTCGGTTGAATAGCATAATCAATTGATTCGGGACGGTCGATCACGATCTTCCCGTCAAGGGTCATGAATGGTGTCCCTGGTGACTTCAATCGACGATTGCTTCTTCTGGCTTTTCCCACATACGCTTCGCGAAGCGGTTGGGTGTTGAGCCGATTGCGTACCAACTCTTCGTAGATGCGGGACTCACTTATGCTGGTAAAACCGTATTTTTCAGTATTGAGTTCTTTACGAATCGTACCGGGTCCATACTCAGGGTGCAATTCGATGATATTGAAGATTTTTGTCTTCTCCTCGATGCTAAAGTGCTTGGCCTCAACCGATATGGTCTTGTCAATTTCAAAAGCATCTGTGCCGCGTTCTTCAAAAAATTTCTTATATTTGTTATAATAAACATGTGTCGCCAAGTTGACCGATTCACAGGCCTGTCGAACGCTCATTCCGCCGTCAACGAGGTCGTGCACTTCCTTCGCTCGTCTCAGTTCATCTTCCTCTCGTGTGTACTCTTCTTTGATTGACACGAGTGTGATGTCATCGTATTGGGGTGCCCCTTCCGTAAAGGAGTAGATCGAATCCTTCAGCCTCTCCACGAATTGATTGGTAGCCAGATGACCATGATCGTGAAGCACCTGTTGCAGACGACCTTCACCATATTGGTCCCGATTTGAATTCATCGCCTCAGTGATGCCATCTGTGTAAAGCAACAGGATGTCGTCCTTCGCAAGCTGAATGGTATCTGATTTGATATAGTTTCGAAAGTAGTCTTTTTGCGGCAGCTGGACACCGATTGGAAAACCCTTTGGGTTCAGGTAGTATGTCTGTTTTGTACTACCCCGGTACAGAATCATCGGGTTATGACCAGCACTGGCATAGTTCAAACGGCGCTTCTTAGAATCAATAATCAAATAGAAGACGGTGACAAACATGCCCTTCTTTATGTCGTTGGCGACAAAATCATTGACCCGAGCTAAAACTTCGGCGGCATCGCTTAAGCCCCGCGCCTCCGTACGGAGAGCCGTCCGGATCATAGTCATGACGAGGGAGCCTGGTACGCCTTTACCTGAAACATCAGCAACCGCGATACCCAATGTGTCTTTGTCGACTTCCACGAAATCATAGTAGTCTCCACCGACCTCCTTGGCGGCTTCGTAGAAAGCTGAAATCTGGTATCCTTCAAGCTCAGGGAATTCCATCGGGAGGAGCGTCTGCTGAATTTCCTGGGCCACCTGCATTTCCTTATGCAGTCTCTCCTGATCGGCAAGATTTTTCTGGCTATCCCTAAACTTATGCGTAATGTCACTGAACGCCCGGGCGATTTCGCCGATCTCTGTTGAAGCGTCGATGTCGACGTCGTCTTCGATGTCGCCATCGCCGCCTAAATTCTGCACCCAGTCGGATAATTTTCGAAATGGATTTAGTACGAGGTAGATCAGGAGTGCCACGCCAGCGTAGCTCATTCCGAGAATAATCAGCGCAAGTTGCATGTCCGCATTGCGTTTGTAACTAATCTGCTGTTCAACGTCCTGAGCAGAGAAAAGGATATGGGCCTTGCCGTAGTAAGCTTTACTCTCCTTGATAAAAATAGGACTCTCAAACTCGTAAAACGTTTCTCCGTCGGTTTGGTGATACCTAAAGACGTCACCCTTGACCTTTTCATAACCTCGCGGTCTTTTGAACTCCTCCAGACCAATCTCGTAGGGATTGGAACTGTAAACGATGAATCCCGTGCTGTCCTCGATGGAAATACGCGATATCTGTCCCTGATACTCTACATCGATCGGGTAGACAATATCCTCCACAAAGGAAAAGGACTCCCGCGGAGCAGAGCTGATCAAGTTGACAATCTGACGTGCCGTCAGCTGTGACCGGGAAATGAAATTCGCGAGAATTTCATCATCTGTCTTGAAAAAAAAGTAGAAATAGCCAGAGGCGATGACACCGGTGATGATGGCGATGGCGCGAAAGAAATACTTCGTCTTGATCGAAAACGGAATCGCGGATACCGAACGAAAAATATTCCTTTTCTCATTCGTTTCCCGAAATTTTGTAATTCGTAATTCGTTGCCTTCCTCTATCTTGCGATAATCGATGTCATCCATCAGCTTGCGCATGATGAATATACCTAGCCCGCCTTTTTTGCCAATATCGACATATCGGTTCAGGTCGGGGTCCTTGACTCGCTTCGGATCGAAATAGGTGCCCTGGTCTATGATAGAAAGTGTCAGGCTGTTCTTCTTGACAATGGCACGAATGGTGATCAGCCCTTCCCGGTTGCGATAGGCGTGGCGGATGATGTTCGTTGCCGCCTCATCAACAGCTAGCTTGAATGCGTTGACTATCTTGTCGGAAAATCTGTGTTTGCGCCCGATCTGCGTGACAAAATCCCGCAGATCCCCGAGGTAATCTATGTGGGCGGGGACTTTGATTTGTAGTTTTTCGACGTTGGCGAACACGATTCGTCCAAAAGGTTCTTATTGGCCGAGTTTTTCTCGGGCCTTATCGATGTTGTCAAGAATCGTCTTGTTGTGAGGTTGAATCTTGCGAATCTCCTCCAACAGAGCCAGAGTTTCTTTGTATTTGCCGTCACGATACAAAATGCGGGATCGAGCAAACTTGGCCTGTACGTTGGGTGGCATGCGTTGAACCGTCGCGACCGTCCGCGCTTCCGCATCCTCAAGGCGCCTCTTCGCCTCCGCATTGTTCGGCTGGTTTCGTAGAGCTAATTTGAAGGCCTCTGCTGCTTCCTTCCACTGCTTGTTGCGATAAGCACGCAGGCCGGTTTCATAGCTGCGGTCAAAGGTTAGCTGGCTTTGGTATCGTCGAATCTTGGCTTCAATCTCATTGCGCTCTACCGTAGACAGTCCTACCCCACGAATTTTGTTCAATTCATCCAACGCCTGGACATATTGCCCCCGGCCAGCCAAGGCGTCTGCCTTGCGGACGGTCTCCTTGATATTTCCTTGCAATTGGTTTTCGGCCATCTTGACATTTTCTGTAAGCTGATCCTTCGCATCTGAGACCCACGCCGGCATTTGATTTTCTGCAAAATCAGCGCGATCGATACGGTCAACAGCCAATTGCCACTCTGCAATAGCACGACTGAAGAAACCGGCTTTGAAGAATTCGATACCTTTTTCTTTGTGTTCGAGGATGAAATCCTGCATGTCCTTTTCAAGGGCGGATTGTTGTGCCTCCAGAACTATTTCTTTCTGCTCAACCTTGCGCACAGAATCAATTCTGGTATTGGCCAACTCCAACATAGTCTGCGCTTCATACAATGATGAATTGGCTGTCTCAACCCGCATATTGGCTTCCGGGTCGCGGCCCTCCTGACTGCGGAGCCGCATCGAGATTTCCTGCAACGACGTCGCCGCTTCAAAGGCATTCGAGAAGGCTACATAAGCCCCCAGATAATCCTTGCCATAGTATTTCGTTCGGCCTTCTTCCATACCGCCATTGAATTCACTTTCCGCGTTGAACCACAGCTCGTTTTGTAGCTGCAACCGGAATTGTTGTTCTCGTTTCTCCTGAGCGAGCCTGATACGCTCGCTTCTACCCTTTCCAATATCCACCGTAAATGAAAACCGATGATTGGAAGAAAAATCTGTGCCGTCGAAAAATTTTCCAAAATTGTAATCGAGCCGAAAATTGTTGTAAGTCGCGCCAGCACCAAACGCGACCTGGCCGTTGTTTGCGCCCATCCGCAAGGTAGCTTTGTCCTGGAAAGAGTACTCAGCGCCAACATGGGCTGTGCCGCTGGCATTCTCACTCTTGTTAAAATCGAACACTATTCTGAACAGATTCCTTTCTTCACCGAAAATGAATAGTTTTGAAAGGCCTCCTTTGAAATTCAGAGGTGACGACTGACTTTGATTGACCAACCGCAAGCGAGGGCTGATCAGGTTCTGCACGTTTATGCCGAACGATAGATCGCGTAGAAGTGCATCGTCAAAATCAGGACGGTACAATGCGCCCACGTCCAGGCCGACGCCGGTATCCGAAACATCGTTCGCAATCCCGAAACTCATTCTTTCAAGCTTGCCACTAAACCCGATACTGAAAGTACGCCGTATCTGCTTCGCGTACGAAAAGTAGAACTGATTGGCAGAAGAATTGCCAACCGACAGCAACGGCGTGGGTGAACCGTCGGCATTAATATCCCGTTCCTCAATCCCGTCAGATCCAATTCTTGTCCAGCCCAGCCCGAAACTTCCAAAAGACAATGTGGGAAAGACAATTCCGACAAAGTTATAGTCTGTGTCGAAGTCCAAACTGGAATAGAAGAAGCTAGCTCCCTTTTTTTGAATGTAGTCTAAGCCAGCCGGGTTCCAAAAGACCGCCGTTGGGTCACTAGCAAGCGCAACAAATGCGCCGCCGAGACCGAGAGCACGCGCGCCAACGCCGGCATCCGTGAACACGCTGGTAGTACCACCGTCGCCTTGTTGACAGTATAGCGACCCTGCAGGGATTATCACAATAGTTAAAAAATATGCTAAAGTCAATAATGTTATCGTTTTAGACACTTTCGTTTCCATCATGTCATTTTGCCACCGCAATCTTTGTCATCGCGGTGCCGGAGTTTGTTGTTAAGACAGCGACATAAACACCATTCAAAACGTTCTGGCCTTTTGCGTTCGTTCCGTCCCAAACTATCTCACCAGAATGAGTGCCCGGCAACCCTGCAGGGTCAGAGGCCTGGCGGCGGAAAACCCGAACGAGATCACCCAGAAGCGTATAAACCCGAATCGTCACCTCGGACCCTTGCGTGAGGTGATAGTTGAAATTCGTTGTCTGGCTGCCTGTGCGACCGAAAGGATTCGGGTAATTAAAAAAGCTTGCCTCGAGGTTAGCATCGATCAATGCGGAGATTCCAGGCGACAGCGAGTTGGAAATTTGCAAGCCCGACTCACTATCCCGAAGGATCACGAAGTCGCCGGAGCCGGAATCGCGCGCCAAAATGTCTCTCTGTGGATTCTCAATGGTCAAGCGCAGACTGTTTTCTTCGGTCTGAGCCGACACATCGACCAAAAACCCGACGGAGGTCGTCTGGGCCGATGGAATCGTTAAGGCGGGCAGAAAATTGAAAACCAATGGATTCGCTGCCGGTATCGAGGCCAGCATGCCGAAAATATTACTTGAATTTGAGTAGTCTGAAACCGTCAGTCTTGTTATGACGGCGTTAGGGGCAATCAAGTCACCGCTCTCGTTAGTAAGAGTCAAATTGATTTGCTCCAGGCTGATATCGTTGTCGCTGGTGTTCTCAAACTTGATGCCAAAAATCGTTACGTCGGTGGCTCCCCGGGCGATCGCCGGCGGTTTTTGGTCGTTCAGCAGGGTCACACTAAGCCCGGTGGTCTGTGTTTGCACCGGAATCGCCACCGGTGACGGCAGTGAAGGTGGCGCCAACCCAGAGTTCTCATCGACCGATTGTTGGTCATCGATGGAAATGACTATATCTTCAAGCAGGTTCGTAGCTGTGTTTGGTGCCGTAATGTCCCAGGTAACCTGGTTGTCAGCGGGTGCTGACCGCACCATCGGCTGTATTGTGGTGTAGGCAGATGGCAAGGTAATTCTGAGGCTATCCAGCCCTAAAAGCCCCGCTTGTCCCGTATTCTCCAGCGTTGCCGCCACGGTAAACTGCTGCCCCACGGTCAAAACACGATCTAGGGCTGAAGCCGGGCTGATGATGGCAGCGTTCAGGTTTAGTACAGCGCGCTGGACGATTACGAATGGCAGAGAGTCGGGAGCGGCGATCACCGGACGAGCCGGATTACTCACATCCTGACCTTCGGCTTCAATACGGATATAGTGCTGAGGCAACGCGGTAAGTGGGGCCTTGATTTGCCAGGTGACCAGAGTGGTGGTCCCCTCGCTGTTGCTAATGGTTTGGATGCGCTGGCCGTTCAAGACCACGTAGCCTGCGTCTCCCCAGTCGATACGAGCTTGTCTTTCGGTCGCATCCGACCACTGTATTTCTGCCTCGATGAACAACTCCTGGTCCGTAGAAATAATACCATCCTGAGCACCCTGCGGCGACAGCACAACGATGCTGTTTATGTTTGCCGTTCCAACATCCGTCGTTTCAACTTCAAGCGTTCTAACAAGATTGGCCGGGTCGTTCGCGGCCGTGTTGTTGGTATTCTCATCCCTCGGAATCGCAGTCATCCGCACTTCGATGCTTTCTTCGGACGTCAGGCTTGAGGGTGCCGTCAGATTCCACACCACCTCGGTGCCCGGAGCAAAGTTTTGGACCAGTGGATCGGCGCTGGTCAACTGGGAATTACCCAGGCTCAGTGTCAACTCACCGGCATTCTCGACGCCTGCCTCTCCCGTGTTGCGAATCAAGGCCCGTAACTGAAACTGTTGGCTAAAAGACAATCTAAGCGTTCCGGAAGGAATCAAGCTTTCAAACAGCATAAACGCACGCGTCACAGCGCGAACATCCAGGAGTCGATTTGTTTGTGCCCGTAACTGCCCACCATCAAAAGCAAGCATTTGTACCTCGAACGACCGTGGCACTTGATGCGATTGGGTCGGCACGTCGACCTGCCAAACTGCAGAGGTCTGCCCAGAGGCCAGCGTTTGCTCTATTGAAAAACCTGGCGCGAACTGATAATCCTCGGGCAGAATCAGTCTTGCCCGCACTTCGTCAATATTATTCGATACGCTGATAGTAGCGCGCAATGTGATACGACTTTCGGTCGATAGCACGCTGTCGGCCGCCCCTGCCGGACCAACGATTTGAAAATCATCTATCGTGATGCCGACACCAAGCGTCTGCACCGCCTGGGAATCCGCCATCGTCTGGACGCCTGCTAGATTACCTGTATTCACATCAGCAGGTGTCTGGCTGATATTGACCACAAACGTGTCGAGCTCCGTATCATTGTCCGGTGCGATGACTTGCCAAATGACAGGAACGTTCAGAGAAAAAGGCGCCGGGTTGCTGCCTGCAAACAACTGGTAGCCAGCTCCTACTGGAATCTGCAAACTCAGCAGGCCGGAATTGTCTATATCACTTTGTCCAAGGCTCGTTACGGTTGCCTGCACGGCGAAAGTGTCGCTGGCCGTTTGAAAGGTGTCGAAATCTGCGGCAAATGCCAGGACCAGTTGTGCGGGGTTTTGAATTCTGAAAATGACGTCATTGTCAATCGGCGTACCGATCTGGGCATCCTGTTGTGTAAGTTGACCCCGGGCACTCAACACGGCTGCGAGAAAGGTTTCGCCGATGGTGGGATTTGCAGTGCCAGAAGCAGTGACCGCAAAGGAGGCGGAGCCAGAGGAATTGGCCGGAATGCTGCTAATGGTAATCTGGCTCTGTGAAATAGTCGAATTCCCATTCGACGTCAACTCGACCAAAACATTTTCAACCGGCTCATCCAATTCGTTGCGGATGGTCACCGTAATTTGAAAGGCTTGATTCGTATTCACGAATGCCGTTTCGCCCGTCGAGTTGGGCGCCACCGGTGACACATTCTCCACTAAAACCTGTGCATCGGAACTGGTGATGGTGACAGATCCCAAACCAACGTTATCGCTGGTATCATCGAAAATAGAGTTGCCTGTCGCTACGACGGTTCCCTCTACCCGACCCGTAACCGTGGCAATACCCGTCGTCGTGCCGGTCGTATCTATCAGAAAATCAATGAAATCGGTCGAATTTCCGGAAAGGCGATTGCCGCCGGCATTGAGCAGCGAGGTAGGGGCGTCGATGGCATATTCTGCCGTCACATCTTGTCCGATGCGGAAACGAATGAAGGTCAAAGCCGCACTGAAATTGATATCGATGGCATCGGAACTGTTGTTCTGAATTTCCATTCGAACCCGCCAATCGTCCGTTTGACCAGCCCGAAAAGATGTCGCGGGTACCTGAGTCAGCGATAGGATTTGCAGGTTGGGTGCATCTTTGACGAGCCACTCGTCTGTGGTCGTTGCACCGATGTCTTGCAGGAGAAGGTTGGTCGCATTGTTGTCGTGGGCGAACACATTTGCATTCAAGACGTAGCGCCCCGTATCCGCCGATGCCCCAACATTTACTGAAAAATTAAAGGCTGCCTGTTGACCCGCATTAATTGAAGTGGGATTCCCGCCGTCCACTACAAACGGGAAATCTGAATTCCGGTTCGTCACACCATCTTTCAGAAAATTTAATTGAAAGCTATCGATCACCGCGGCCGCAGCTCCTACCGGAGCTGAATTCGAAACGGTCAGCGTCAGACTGCGGTTTGGGGCGCCTTGAGAAACCGTGTCATCGGCTGCATTCACGGTTTGCAGCGAGATTTCCGCCGGTAAATGCACGAGCCACCTGTCGGTGACGGCGGCCCCCGAAACGTTGACCGGTGTACTCCCGTTGATAAAGCCACTGACTGCGGCATCGATCGTAATGGTGTCGATAGTGGCGCTTGATCCGACATTGATCAAAAAGCTGAGGGTGCGTTGACCACCCGCCGGAATGTCGTCGAAAGCGTCTGTGCGTGACACGGAATACTCTGCGGTGCGATCAACCATCGCACGATCGGCAAAGGTAAGTGCCGAGTTACTGCCGGAAATACCTGTAATGGTCGATGCACTGCTGTTCTGCACCACCACCTGAGCAGAGATGGCCTGCTGTCCCCGCGACACATCCTCGGGTGCGGTAGAAACTGAAACGATGCCAAGACTGCCGAGATTGATCGTTGTGTTGCCAATAGCGCTTCCGCTGTCGCTCTGCACGTTGATGTTTACCGAGCCACCAACCGTGCCGGCCTGGAAGGTAAAATCCAGTTGACTGCCGGCGGTCGATGCTACCTGGTTGCCTGCTTTCACCAGGTCAAGGTCGGTAGTAATGCTACCCTTGTTTTGGTCAGAGAGCGTCACCGTAAACCGGCGACCGGCTCCGATGAGGTTGCTGTTCGAATCAAAAACCTGGGTCGAGGTCACCTGAGAAGTAGACACGCCATCGGCTTGCAATGAGGCAGGATTCGGCGTCAAGACCAGCGCGCCGACCGGAGCGCCGGGCCGAACATCAAAGCTGTCCGAGGCCCCCGTCACAAGGCCGCCGTCGTCTACCTGCAAAACCTTATTGAGCGGATTTCCAGCAATGGAGAGAACCGTTATATTCCCCGTCCACTGCCCGTTCGAAAAAAGTCCGCTTTGAGTCGGCGTGAGGGTCCCGCCACTAGCTCCGAGCGCAAAGTTGACCGGGCCGACGAAAGAAGTGACTGTGTTTCCTGTTCCGGCTGGTCCATCCTTTGCTGTCACTGTAACCAGGAAAGGTGCCCCTGAAACCTGCGGAGAGGCGATGGTCGAAACCGCGAAACTGGCGACACCCGTGGCCGTGACGTTGAATATGTTCGATTCGCTTTGGACCGACCCGCTGGTAGCAGTAATTTTGTTGTCGACGGCCGCCTGTGTAATCGTGACGGCTTCTGTGCGGACACCTGCTACAAAAGCGCCGGATGTTGCCGGCGTCAGCGTGGTCGTCTGGTCTGTCAGTGTAGCCGTTCCAACAAAACTGGTCACGGTGTTCAGAAATTGGTCCTTGGCCGTCATGGTAATGTTGAACGGCGTTGACGCGACCTGGGGACTGGAAATGACGTCAAAAGTAAAACTGTTCAAAGCGGCCGGAATGACATCAAAGGCTGCAGACGTGCCATTGCGGCCCACACCCGTCGCCGTTATCACATTGTTACTCTGGGCACCCGTGACAGAGACGGGAAAATTTGTGAGCACACCAGCTACGAAGTTGACAGTAACGGTAGGTGAAATCGTACCCGTCACATCACTAAGGTTAACCGTA
>Ga0114931_10000687_pt1 | contig 42001 bp, 36 predicted proteins | sample 2SBtaG_FD_89579 | JGI IMG/M metagenome (GOLD analysis project Ga0114931, IMG submission 89579) | Deep subsurface microbial communities from Kolumbo volcano to uncover new lineages of life (NeLLi) - 2SBTROV14_V59a metaG | ecosystem: Environmental > Aquatic > Marine > Volcanic | place: Kolumbo... | reverse complement strand
GCGTTCGTCGTCGCTCTGATGGTCGCGCGGGTTGAGCAGCAGGACGTTGGCGATCTTCGATTGCTCCCCGCGCTCGGCCATGGTCAGCGCCGAGTCGAGGGTGCCGCCGTTGAGGCCGCCCTTGATCTTGAACGCCGCCCGCACCTGGCGCGTGGCGGTGCCGCGCTCGCGCAGCGCCTCGACTGCCAGCAGCGTGCCCAGGTCCGAGGGGATCGAGTCGAAGCCGCAGAACGGCACGATGCGCGCGTGGGCCTCGGTCGCCTGGCGGTGGAAGCGGTCGATCATCTCGCGCACCCACGGCGTCTCACCAGTGATGTCGACGTAGTCGCGGCCGTGGCGCGCGCACGCCTCGACCACGGGCGTGCCGTACTTGGCGAACGGTCCCGCGGTGGTGAGCACCACGCGCGCGCCCCGGGCCAGGGCGTCGACGGTCGTCGGTCGACCGCTGTCGGCCACGACCACCCCGGTCGGGTCGATCTCGCTCGCCAAGGCGTCCAGCTTGTCGCGGCTGCGCCCGGCGATTGCCCAGCGCAGGTCGGCCGGCGCGTGGGCGGCGACGTAGCGCGCTGCCTGTCCGCCGGTGAAGCCGGTGGCGCCGTAGAGCACGAGGTCGAACGGCTCACTCATGGATCGATCGTAAGGCCTGCCCGCGCTGAACCGCAAACCAGTCCGCGCCGATCCGCGCGCAACTGGCTGGATTTGCGTCGCTGTGTCGACCGCTCAGCCGCCGAGGGTGGCGGTGCGCGGGCGCTGGGTACCGAACAGCGGCAGGTTGCGCGTGTCGAAGAAGACCCCGGGCATCGGGGCCGGCAGCGTGGAGACGTGCTCGCGCAGATGCTCGAGCACCCGGGTCGGCAGCGGCAGCGCCTCGTCGCGATCCCAGTACTGCTGCACGTAGGTGTCGTAGCCGGAGACGTGCTCGAGGAAGAAGCGCCTCCGCTGCCGCGGTGACAGCTCCGACGGGATGACCATCGGCAGGCCGGTGCGCTGGGCAAACAGGTTGATGATCTTCGCGCCCCAGTGCTCGACGAGCGCCTCGGGGAAGTGCAGGCACAGCAGCGCCGTGTCGAGCGTGGCGTTGTAGAAGCCGTCGGCGCCGATCAGGTGTCTTCGTCCCAGGTCGGTCAGCGGCCGGACGAGGATCTGGAACTCGGCGACGTTGTCGCGGAACGGGCAGAGGATCAGGAAGATGTCGTACGTCAGCGCCATCGTCTGATTCTCTTCGCACGAGCCGTGCCGGCCATTCGGATGGTGTGGGCGGCTACAGCGACCCTCTTGCCGCGCTGCGCGATCACGTCGGATCAACGCCTTGCAGATCGGGTGGTTGGCATACCCACATCCGCCCCGGGGCTGGCCTCAGGGGGCAGCGAGCGACAACTGGAGCCTCCAGTCTCAGGGCTACAGCAGCGACACGACCCCGACCAGCGCCACCGCGAGCGCCGCCACCACCGCCGGGCGCAGCAGCCGCCGCCACCGGGGCACCTCATCGGCGGCGCCGTCGCGCGGGCGCGCGACCGCCGCGCCGAGAAGGCAGGCCAGCCCGATGGCGATCGCGATCAACAGGCCGACCGGCGGCTCGCGGTACTCGGCGCGCAGCACTCGCTGCCTGGCGCGCACCGTCGCGGCGTCGGGCTCCGCGCCGCGCGCCCGCTGCAGCAAGATGTACCGCTGCAGCGCGCGGTCGGCGATGCGCGTGTCCTCGCGCTTCATCACCCCGGCGTAAGTGCGATTCGCCCGCAGCCCGAGCTCGCCGAACGTCAGCGCGGCGTGGGCGCCGCCAGCCAGCCCGACCGCCAGCAAGATCCAGCCGACCCGCGCCGCCCGACCGCTGCCGGTCATCCACGCGCTCAGCTCGCCGACCAGCGTCCGCGCGCAGGCGAACCCGGCGACCACCGCGACCACCGCCACCGGCACCACCAGCCACAGCCGGCGGTCGCCAAGCCAGTGGCGCAGGGTGTAGCCGTCGCCGTAGCCGTGGTAGGCGCTGCTCGACAGGTAGAACAGCGCGTGGAGCAGCAGCACCGTGCCGGCGCCCAGCGTCGCCACCCGCGCGATCGGCCGCCGCTTCACCGCGCGCATCCGCGTGATTGCCAGCAGCGCCGCGCCCGCCATCAGCTCCAGCGCGATTCCGCCCAGGGAGACCAGCAGTCGCTCGTCCAGCGCCAGCGGCTGCACCCGGTCGTAGGTGACGTAGCCGCCGGCGAACAGAAAGAAGTGCACACTGGTCACGTGGCCGCCCAGAGCCAGCACCGGCGCGGCGTGGCCGCCGAGCTCGTGCACCACCAGCGCCAACCGGCTGGTGGTCAGGCCGACCAGGAACAGCAGGGCGGCCAGGCGCAGCACGCGTGGCAGAGGAGACATCGCCGGCTCTGATAGTATCCCCGTTCGATGAGCGACGCCGAGCCGCTACCGACCGAACAGCACCGCTGGCTCGGCCTCGACGAGCTCGAGCCAGCCGTGCTGCACCGGCGGCGCGAGCGCGTCTACCTGGTCATGTGCGGGCTGTTCCTCGGCACGCTGACCATGCTCAACATCATCGGCGTCACCCGCATCGTCGACCTGTCGTTCCGCATGCCACTGGTCGGCTGGCACGTGCCGATGCAGGTCGCGGTCGGCGTGCTGCCCTATCCGATGACCTTCTTGTGCACCGACTTCATCAGCGAGCTGTACGGTCAGGCGCGCGCCAACTGGCTGGTGTTCGTCGGCCTGCTGCTCAACGTCTGGGTGATCGCGGTCTTGTGGCTGGGCGGCGCGCTGCCCGGCTTCGAGACCGCCCACGGCGTCTTCAGCGGCGTCCGCACGGCGACCTTCGGCGCGGTGACGGCGTAGATGATCGCCTACCTGGCCGCCCAGCTGGTCGACGTGCAGCTGTTCCACTTCTGGAAGCGGGTCACCCGCGGCCGCCACCTGTGGTTGCGCAACAACGGCTCGACCATGATCAGCCAGATCGTGGACACGGTCGCGGTGATCCTCATCACCCACTACTGGTCCCACGCGCTGCCGATGAAGCCGGAGCAGAGCGTCAGCTCGCAGCTTCTCACCTACATCGCCTCCGGCTACGTCTTCAAGTTCGTCGCCGCGCTCCTCGACACCATCCCGTTCTACCTGGGCTGCTACTCGCTGTCGCGCTACCTGCGGCTGCCGCCCCCGGTGGAGCCCCCGCATCCGCCCGTTGCCGCGGCCGTCGAAGCCGGGGTCGGCTGAGCGGCGTGATATGATTCCGACGGCATGCGGCGTGGACGATTCATCGCGTGCACGTGGGCGGTGCTGGTCGCGGCCGCGACACCAGCGCGCGCGGCGAAGAGCTACAAGGTGGCGATCACCACGGAGCCAGCTGGCGCCACCGTGCGTATCGACGACCCGGACGCCGATCCCGAAGGGACGACGCCGTGCGAGCTCGAGCTGGCGCCGGGCCCGTACATGGTCATCCTCACCCTCGACGGCTACCAGCAGCGGATCGAGGAGATCACGGTCAAGAAGACCCGCAAGAAGCAGAAGTTCGAGTTCGAGCTCGAGGCGATCCCGATGGGCCACCTCGACCTGGTCGCCGACGGCGACGCCGCCGAGGGGGCATCGGTGCGGGTCGACGGCAAGATCGCCGGTCGGATGCCGACCACCGTCGACGTCGCCGAGGGACCCCACGAGCTGGTCGTGGTCAAGGAGGGTTACCGCCGGTTCGAGAAATGGATCGAGGTTGGCGGCGGCGCCAACCAGAGCGTGTCGGTGGCGCTGCACCCCGAGGGCGAGGAGACCCCGGTCGTCCACGAGAAGAAGCACGGTCCCGAGCTGCCCCGCACCGAGCCGCTGGTGGTGGCCTCGGCCGGGGTCGAGGTCGCCTGGCGCCGCTGGTACTACGCCAACCCGCAGAGCGACAGCGCGCGCTCGTTCGACACCAGCCTGGTGCCGATCTTCCGCGGCGCGCTGGAAGCCTATCCGCTGGCCGGCTCCAAGACGGCGTTCCTCCGCGGCCTGGGCGTGCGCGGCGCCGCCGGCCTGGGCCTGCCGCCGCCGGTCGATCCCGGGGCCGGCAGCATCGACACCGGCTGGCAGGAGTTGGAGGCGGGCGGGGTCTACCGCTTGCGCCTGAGCGACGCCGCCGAGGTTCGCGCCGACGTTTCCTACGACCGTTTGCGGTTCTCCTTCAAGGCGCCCGGGATGTACGCCGACTACGTGCCCGACGTCGACTATCGCTGCGTGCGCTTCGGCGCCTCTGCCCGCTACACCAGCGGCCGGCTGCGCTTTGGCGCCGGCGGCTCGTACCTGGGCGTGCGCTCGGCCGGCCTCCTGGCACAGCGGTTCCGTTCGGCCAGCAGCCAGGGGATGATGTTCTCGGCCGGTGTCGACGCCCAGCTGCTCAGCCGGGTGCAGGCTGGTGTCTCGGTCTCCTATCGCCGCTTCTCGTTCGACTTCACCAGTAACCCGGGTGACGCGGTCGAGGCCGACGGCGGCACGGACATCTACTTCGGCGTCCTCGTCGGCGCGGCTTACCTCTACTGATACTGATGATACTGACGACCATGAACCGACGCGATTTCCTCAAGGGGACCGCGGCGACCGGTCTGCTCGCCGCGTGCGGCGGCAACCGCTCGACGCCTTCCTCGACGCCCACCCACCCCAAGGCAGGCACGGTGACCTTCTCCGATCCGCAACAGCTGTCGATCGCGGACGCCGCCCTGCAGGCGGCGCGCGAGGCCGGCGCGACCTACGCCGACATCCGCATCGCCGATTACCGCTGGCAGTCGCTGGCCACTCGCGAGGCTCGGGTGACGAACCTGAGCGACTCGCAGGACCGCGGTCTGGGCGTGCGCGTGATCGCCAACGGCACCTGGGGCTTTGCCGCCAGCGCGACCATCTCTGCCGACGAGGCGGCCGGGGTCGCCCGTCGCGCCGTCGCGCTGGCCCGCGCCAACTCGGTGCTGCAGCGGACGCCGGTCGAGCTGGCGCCGGTGGAGAGCTACCGCGCGGTGTGGACGGCGCCGATCCGCCGCGACCCGTTCGCGGTCGAGCTGGAGGAGAAGATCCACCTGCTCTTCTCGATCAACGCCGAGGCGCTGAAGGTGGAGGGGGTCAGCTTCTGCTCCTCGCACATGGACTTCGTGCGCGAGCACAAGCTGCTGGCCACCAGCGAGGGCAGCTACATCGAGCAGACCCTGTACCGCTGTAACCCGTCGTTCCGGGTGACTTCTGTCGATCGCAAGCGAGCCAGCTTCCAGACCCGCGAGTCGTTCACCGATCCGCGCGGCGTGGGCTACGAGTACGTCGAGGACTACCCGTGGTTCGACGACGCCCGGCAGGCGGGCGAGGACGCGGTGGCCAAGCACACGGCGCGCACGGTCGAGCCCGGGCCCCGCGATCTGATCCTTCACCCGACCAACCTGTGGCTCACGATCCACGAGTCGATCGGTCACCCCACCGAGCTCGATCGCGCTCTCGGCATGGAAGCCAACTTTGCCGGCACCAGCTTCCTCACCCCCGACAAGCTGGGCACGTTTCGCATCGCCAGCGACATCGTCAGCTTTCACGGCGAGAAGACCCATCCCGGCAGCCTGGCCACCTGTGGCTACGACGACGACGGGGTCAAGACCATCGAGTTCCCGCTGGTGAAGGACGGTGTCTTCGTCGACTACCAGACCACCCGCGACCAGGCGCACCTGATCGGCCGTGCCCACAGCTACGGCACCTGCTACGCGCAGAGCTGGAACAAGGTGGCGTTCCAGCGCATGCCCAACGTCAACCTGATCCCGGGGAAGAAACCGCTCACCCTCGATCAGCTGATCGCCGACACCGAGGACGCGATCCTCGTCAAGGGGCGCGCCAGCTACAGCATCGACCACCAGCGCTACAACTTCCAGTTCAGCGGCCAGACGCTGCACGAGGTCAAAAACGGCAAGATCGCCGGCATGCTCAACGACGGCGCCTACCAGGCGCGCACGCCCGACTTCTGGCGCTCGTGCGACGCCATCTGCAGCGAGGACGAGTATTACGTCGGCGGCTCGTTCTACGACGGCAAGGGCGAGCCGGGGCAGGTGCAGGCGGTCAGCCACGGCTGCACGCCCGCGCGCTTCCGCAAGATCGACATCATCAACACCAAGCGCAGCGTGTGAGGACGACGACCATGCTCACGCGAGATCAGGCCAAGGCCCTCACCGATCGGGTTCTCGCGATGGCTCACGCCGACGAGACCCACGTCTCGGTCGGCAGCGGCCGCGAGACCAACCTCCGCTTCGCCAACGGCTCGCCGTCGACCTCGGGCGAGAGCACCGACACCACGGTGACCATCACCTGCGTCATCGGCAGCCGCAGCGGAACCACCAGCGTCAACCAGATCGACGACGCCTCGCTCGAGGCGGCGGTGCGCCGCGCCGAGTCGATGGCGAGGCTGGCGCCCGAGGACAGCGAGCACATGCCGGCGCTCACGCCGCAGAAGTACGAGACCATCGAGCGGGCCTACGATGCCGACACGGCCGCCCGCGGCGGCGAGGCGCTGCCGGTCGGGGTCAAGGCCTGTCTGGAGCAGGCCGCCAGCGCCAAGGTGGTGGCGGCCGGGTTCGCCGAGACTCGCGCGCACTCGGCTGCGCTGGCCAACTCCGTCGGGCTGTTCGGTTACCACCGGTCGACCGGTGCGTATCTGTCGCAGACCTCGCGAACCCCCGACGGTAAGGGCTCCGGCTGGGCCTGTTCGTCGTCGCGCCGCGTCGGCGACATCGACTTTGCCGCGGTCGCGGCCACGGCCTCGCGCAAGGCGCTGGGCTCGGTCTCGCCGCGGCTGCGGGCGCCGGGCAGCTACGAGACCATCCTCGAGCCCGCCTGCGTCGCCACCATGGTCCAGCTGGCGCTGGGGGCGATGGACGCACGCAGCGCTGACGAGGGTCGCAGCTATTTCTCCAAGCCGGACGGCGGCAGCCGCATGGGCGAACGGATCGTCGCGCCAGGCGTACACCTCTACTCCGACCCGCACGACTCGCGGGCACCGGGCGCGCCGTGGGGCGCGGGCGGGTTGCCGCAGCAGCGGGTCGACTGGATCAACGACGGCGTGTTGACCGCTTTGCAGCGCAGTCGCTTCTGGGCGAGCAAGCACGGTGGCTTGCCGGTACCGCCGCCGTCGAACATGCTCATGGATGGCGGCACCGGGTCGATCGACGACCTGATCGCATCGACCAAGCGCGGGGTCCTGGTGACCAGTCTGTGGTACGTCCGCGCCCTCGATCCGCGCTCGCTGCGGTTTACCGGGCTCACCCGGGACGGCGTGTTCTGGATCGAGGACGGTCGCATCGCCTACCCGGTGACCAACTTCCGCTGGAACGACAGCCCGGTCGAGGTGCTGAAGAAGGTCGTCGCCATGTCGACGCCGGTGCAGGTGCCCCCGCGGCCGTCGCGGACCGCCACCACCGTGGTACCGGCGCTCAAGGTCGAGTCGTTCCACTTCTCCAGCGTTTCCGAGGCTGTGTAAGAAAGCCGAAACCTCCCCGCCTCGGCGGTGTCGTAACCGGTGCAATGCGGCGGAAGGCACTCCTTCTGGCGGCCGGCGTGGCGGCTGCCCTGGTACCCGTGTGCGCGCGGGCCGACGAGCTGAACGGCACCTACGAGGGCAACGTCGTCGAGCTCCGCCACGTGGTCGAGGTCGAGCGCCAGGGAGACCTGGCACTCTTCCACGTCGAGCGCACGGTGAAGAACCGCGGCGGCCAGCCGGAAGAGATCGAGCTCACCTTCGCCCTGCCGATGGCCGGTGTGGCCGATCGCTTCGGGTTGCTCACCGGAGGTGCGTGGCGCAGAGGTGTGGTGATGGACGCCGATGCTGCGGGCAAGCGCTACCGGCAGCTGACCAGCTCGGGTACGCCGCGGCGCAGCGGCCCCGCGCTGCTGGCGTGGGAGAGCGCGGGCCTGCTGACCGCCAGCGCCTACCCGGTGGTCGTCGGCGGCACCGTGAACCTGCGCTACCGTCTGAAGGCGCCGCTCTGCTACGCCAGCGGCTGGCTGATCACCGACTACCCGATGTCCACCGGCGACGACACGTTCGCCGACGTTCGTCTGACCGCGGCGGGCGCGCGGACGGTCGACGACAAAGGCCTGGAGGCGCTCATCGGCGACCGCTTCGAAGAGGTGTGCGCGGGGCTGGGGCACGACGTCGAACGCGACGGCGATCGTCGCTTCGTCGTCTGGCGCGACCGCGTCGGCGGGCCGGCGACCGTCCGCCTGGGCCACCGCCGGATCGACGACGACCATCACCTGGTGCGCCTCGAGGTGTCGGTGCCGCGGGTCATCGAGCGGGCGCCGGCGAGCGCGCGCGTGGTGTTCGTGGTCGACGCTTCGCGCAGCGTCGGCGACGACGGGCTGAAGACCCAGCTCGAGCTGATCCAGGGCTACCTCGACCACGTGCCCGACGCCGAGGTCGAGCTGGTGCTGTACCGGCGCTGGGCCACGCGCCTGTTCGGCCGCTTCGTGCCCGCGCGGCAGGTGGCGGCGCGCCTGCGCGCGATCGCGCCCAACCGGCTGGCGCTTCGCAATGGCTCGGAGCTCGGGCGCGGCGTGGCGCTGGCCGCCCGGCTGGTGGCCGGAAGCCGGGCGTCCGCGCGCATCGTCGCCTTCACCGACGACCGGGTGCGCGACTCGTTCGACGTCGACCGCGCCGCCCACGGTCTCGACCCGGCGCCGGCCGACGCCTACACCCACGTGGTCCTGATCCCGGCGCGCGGCGGCACCTACGGCTGGCAGCGGCAGGACGATCACCGCTTCTTCCCCATCGCCCGGGCGCGCGGCGGCGTGGTCGCCGACTTCACCAACGGCGGCGGCGGGGCCGCGGCGGCGCGCGAGGCGATGCTCGGCCTGGTGCAGCCGCTGTCGATCGATCACGTGAAGGTGACCTTCCCCGGCTCCGATCAGATCGGCGTCCCCGACCAGCTCACCGGCGGCGACGGCATCCGGCAGATGCTGATGGCCAGCGCGGCGCCGGCCGGGGCGACGATCGAGGGACAGCTGTGGTCGCGCCCGTGGCAGATCGCGCTGGTTCCGGACAAGGCGCTGTCGGGCGAGCTGCCGCTGCTGGCGTTCGGGCACGACGTGGAGCGCCTGATCCCCGACGACGCCCGCAAGGCGATGGCGATGGCGGCCCACGTGGTCTCGCGCGACACCTCGATGCTCGCCCGCGATCCGGAGGCGCCGCCAACCAGCCACGTGGTCCAGGGGCTGATCGGGCGCAGCTCGACCTGCAGCTGCTCCTACACCTGCGGCACCCGCTGCGGCATCAGCTGCGTCGGCATCTCCGGCCACGGCAGCGGCGCTCGCGAGCCGGACCGCGACGCCATCCTCCGCGTGCTGATGGCCGACGGCGTGGCGATGTGTGCCGGGTCGACCGGGGGCGCCGTCGATGGCGTCAGCGTGGCCGTCGAGACCACCAGCCAGGAGATCGTCGACGTCCACGCCGACGCGGCGACGCCGGCGATGGCCGCGTGCGTCGAGGAAGAAGCGTGGCGATTGTCGCTGCCGGCGGCGTTCGATCGCGCCGCCGGTCACTACCGCGCGACCTACTGATCGCCGTCGCGGTCCAGGACCCGCGCCGCCGGCAGCTCGGTCTGGTCGCCGTGGTGGAAGTGCCAGGCGATCACCGCGCCCGCCCAGCCGGCGAGCCAGGCGATGGCGAACGCGAACACGATCAAAAGGATCAGCACCACCATCGGCGTGTCGCCGAAGTATCCGGCGCGGTCGAGCAACATCAGCGGGAAGGCCAGGGCACCGCTGGCTGCCAGTCGCACCGCGCGGCGGCTCATTCGCTGCTGGGTGATGAACGCAGCCACCGCCGGCGCGACGACCATCAGCAGAAAGCCGATTCCGGCCGCGTGCTCGGCGCCGAGGAAGGCGAACAGCACCACGCGCGCGATCTCGGCGCCGCCCATGGTCATGATGACAGCCAGCGCGCACCAGAACGGCGCCCCGGGCGTGCCGGTGGCGTGCCGATGGCTCCACGCCACGCCGGCCCAGGCGCCGGTGGCGCACAACAGCGCCAGCGCCGCTCCTTCGGCCAGCGGCAGCGACGAGCGCGCGGGTCGCCACAGCGGCGGCCCGCCGAGGAGCAGCACCAGCGACAGGATGCCGATCCAGATCAACGCGCCGGCGACGCCGTAGCGGCGCATCGGGGTGGAGAACGCTCGCGCCAGGGCGGCGCCCCCGATCAGCCCGGCGATCGGCTCGATGACGTAGGCGCGCCAGTCGCCGATGCCGGACAGTCGGTCGACGGTGCTCGCGCACATCCAGTAGGCGCCGGCGACCAGCAGCGTCGCGGCGACCAGCGGCAGCGGTCGGATGCGCTCGCTCACCAGACCTCGCACGCCTCGGCCGGGTGCATGGGCGCGCCGGCGGGGCAGGAGAAGGCGGCGGCGAACGCCGGGGTGGCGGCGACGGCGGCGTTGATGCGCTCGCGCGCGGCCGGCCGGCCGACGCTGACATGGGCGCCGTCGCCGTTGCGCACGCGGGCACATTCGCTGCTGGCGGCGGCGAGGAAGAACAGCCGGTCGGGCGCGACCGTGGCGCCGTCGGGCCCGGTGACGTGGAACGGTCCGTCGCCGGCGGCGCGCGCGCGGTAGGCGCGGAAGGCGGCGGCCAGCCCGGCGGCGTCGGCGCGCATCTCGTCGGCCACGGCGGCGCCGTCGTCGGCGATCTTGTGGTTGACGGCCCAGGCGACGAAGCAGCCGCCGTGCTCTCGCCAGCCGTCGCGGTCGCTCTCCTGCCACCACGGTCCCCTGCCGCCCCGCCGGTTCCACCGGGCGCCGTGGTCGTCGACGGCGTGGAACAGCTCGTGCCCGGCGCCCAGCGCCAGCGCACCCAGGCGCGCCGCGGCCGGCGCCGGTGCGCGGGCCGCAGGGTAGGCGAGGGCGGCCGGCGGCAGGATGACCCGGTTGCCCAGCCACTCGTAGCGAGCGGCCGGCGACAGGACGTCGAAGCTGGTGCCCGAGGCGCGACCGACGGCGGCCAGCTGGCGATCGGTGTCGCGCGCGCGGGCGGCCAGGATCTGCGCCAGGTAGCCGCCGGCGCGCGGCGGATCGCCGGCGTTCATCCACGGCGGCACGCCGATCACCAGGTCGACGGCGCCGAGCTTGTCGGCGGCGAGGGCGCGCGTCGCGCGGGTCATCCACCCGGAGGCGCCCGCCCGCTCGGCCATGGCGGTCTGGATCGCCCGCGCGTCGGCGCCCAGTTGCTCGCGGGCGGGGTCGGGGACCGCCGCCATCAGCGCCGCGCCGGCGAGGTCGGGCAGCGCGGCGGCGATGGCGCGGGCACAGGTGAGCTCGGGCGTCGCCGCCGATGGGGCGCGGCCGACCCGCGCCAGAACTTCGCTGCGCGTGCGCGAAAGCTCGGGCGTCGCGGCGTCGGCCAGCGCGAACAGCAGGCGCCAGTCGAGGTACGCGCGCCAGGCGGTGGCCGGCAGGGACTTGCTGAGGTGGCCGAGCGCTTTCACGTAGCGCCGGCTGGTCACGCTGATGCCGTCGATGTCGGCGCGGCCGAGGGCGGTGAAGTAGGCCGGCCAGTCGACGTCGGGAGCCAGCGTGGCCAGCCCCGCGCGCTCGACCCGGTCGTAGAGCAGCTCCGGTGCGCGCCGCTCGTAGCGGCTGCGCGCGGCAACCGCCAGCGCGGTCTCGACCCGGATCACGTCGCGGGCCGCTGTTCGCGCGTCGGCGGCCGAGCGGCCGTTGGCCGCGAACACCGCACGCACCTGGTCCTGGTAGGCGCGGCGCAGGCGGGCGGCCTCTTTGGCGCCGTCGAGGGCGTCCTTGGCGGACAGATAGTAGTTGCGGTCGCCCAGCGTCAGCGCGCCCTCCTGATCGAGGTGGAGGATGATCGTGCGCCCATCGTGGAAGTCCGGGCCCACGGCAATGGAAAAGGCTGCGGCCACCCCGTGCCGATGGAGCGTTCCCAGTGCCACCGCCAGCGTCTTCTCGTTCTTCACCGCCGCCACTGTCTTGCGCAGCGGCCGCAGCGCCTTTAGCCCCGCGGCGGCGCGCGCTTTGCCGTCCAGGCAGGCGGCCTGGAGCGGAGCCAGCGCCGCGCCTACCGTCGTCGCGGCGGCCGCGATGGCGTCGTCGAGCCGGCTCCATCGCGCCCGGCCGGCCGGCGGCGCCGCGGCCGCGTAGCCGCCGCACGCGTAGCGGTAGAAGTCGGTGCACGGGTCGGCCTTGGCGTCGACGCCGTCGATGCCGAGCTCGGCCAGCGACAGCACCGTGGGTGCCGCTGCCGGGGCATCGGAATGGCCCGCGGCCGGTGTGGTGGCTGGTCCCGGCGGGCGCTCGGCCGACGCCGGCGCCGGGTGGCTCGAGCGACCGCAGGCGGCCAGAAGCGCCGTCATCAGCGCCAGATATGACCATGCACGCACGAGCTATTGCCCCGGAATCGCGTTGGCGAGCCTAGCGTGGATCCCTCCTGGGCGCCAGCAGTGCCGGTTTCTCGGCCGATCTCAGGACCTCGTTGTACGCTAGAGAGAACGTGCGCTATCGAGCTCTTGCGCCGCATCACACGCCGCGCTTCGCCCCCGACCTGCCGGCCCCCGGCGCCCGCGCTCGCGCGCTGGCCCTGCCCGGCTACCGGCAGGCGCGCAATTACTCGTGTGGCTACGCCTGCGCGCTGATGGTCACGCGCTACTACCGCCCCGACGCGGGCGGCCGCGAGCTGTTCGACCGCCTGGGCACCGGCATGGACGGCACCCGCCAGACCGCCCTCGTCCGCGAGCTGCGCGCCTCCGGCCTGTCGGCCAACGTCCGCTACGACGTCGATTTCGCCCGCCTGCAGCGCGAGGTGGACCAGAACAAGCTGGTCATCAGCTACCTCCACGACATCGACCACTGGATCGTCCTTTACGGCTACGGCCTCGAGCCGTCGCGCGTCTACGTCGCCGATCCGCGGCCGCAAGAGATCTGCCAGCAGCCGTGGGAGTCGTTCTCGACCCGCCTGCGCGGCTTCGGCATCGTCTGCGCCGACCCCGACGCCCGCGTCTCGGCGCCGCCGATGGAAGAGCCCGAGCGACCGGTGCGCCAGCCCGAGCCGGTCCAGCTGGCGTTCGACTTCTAGCCCGCCGGGTTCGGACTCAACTCTTCCCAGAACCAGTGACAGAGCGCACGTCTCGTGGATCGAGGCCGTTGCGTTTCTGGACCGTTACCCATGTGACACGCAAGTCACTGTCACATGGGCAGTGAGCGCTGAACCGTACCACAGGCTGGTTGAGAGCAACCGACGCGCCACACATCTCGATAAGGTGGTGAGCGACGCACGAGAGCTGCGGCGAGGAGCTCGTCGCAATTTCCCCTCGAACTGAACCGGGAACCCTGCACCACCCCGGAAGGAAACGATGATCTCCTCTCCAACACGCCGCTGCGTTCTTCTTCTGTTCGCCGTACTTGCCAGCTCCGGCCGCCGCGAAAAGGACGCGCTCTACGGCCCTTCGACTGCGCGCGCTTCGCGCGCTCCGCTCAGGGCGATGGGGACCGGGAATCGGGGAGGCGTCTAGCCGCGGTAGGCCTCGTCCTGCTCGATCTTGGACAGCACCCAGTCGAACTCGCCGGCGGTGACGTGGGTGTGGCAGTACTCGCAGGTGCCGGCCATGTTGATCTTCAGCTCGGCGCCGCAGTTGGGGCACTGCTTGTCGGAGCGCGCGGCGCCGCGGGCCCCTGCGGCGCGGATGATGGTCCAGTACTCGGTGTAGTCGCGGTCGCGGCCCTTGTGGCCGCCGACCACGCGGCCGCTGCCCGCATCGACGGTGTAGTCACGGCCGCTGCCCCAGATGCGCACGGTCAGGCTGTCGAACCAGCGGTCGCGGACGATGCGCGCGTAGGTCCAGTGGTAGAGGCGCATCCCCTCGAGCACGTTGCGCAGGCCCTGGGTGCGGTAGGCGTCGATCCAGTAGGTCAGGTAGTCGTACAGGCCGTCGGAGACGTACGGCCGCGCGGCCGACAGATCCAGGTTGGTCCATGCGGTGTTGAGCTGGTCGTAGATCAGGGTCAGCCGCGCCCTCAGGCTCTCCTGGGTGAGCGCCGGGTCGTCTTGCAAGAGCTCGCGCCAGCGCCGGTCGACGCCCGGGTGGACGATGGTCGGCAGATCGGTGCCGCGCTCGGCGACGGTGCCGGTGATGACCGGCGGGACCTTGTCCTGGCCGCGCAGCCGGGCGCCGTTGACCAGCCAGTCGAAGCGGCCGTTGGCCACGATCTCCCCGCAGTAGGCGCAGGTCTGGTCGTCGGACGATTCGAACGGGGCGCCGCAGTTGGGGCAGTTGAACTCGCGCGTGGCGCTGGGCGGCCGGGACCGCGTGGTGGCGGCGCGGACCAGCTGCCACGAGTCGCGGGCGTAGTAGGTCTCGAACGAGCCGCCCATGTCGGCGGTGTAGTTGCTCTCGAAGCCGATGTTGACGCTGACGTAGTTGGGTTGGCCCTGCTCGTCGGCGGGGTCCGAGGGGACGTCGACAGATTCGATCTGCAGGGCGCCGATGACCACGTTGGAGATCAGCCGTCCCTGCGGCTGGCGGTCGAGCAGGGCGGTGCGCGTTTGCTCGCTGACGTACGGCGCCAGCTTGGCCATCTCCTGGGGCGCGATGCGCGCCCGCTGCGCCTGGGCGTAGAGGCGGAAGACGAAATCCTCGAACAGCACGATGGAGAAGTCGGGGTCGAGGGCGCGGATGCGCTCGAGATCCGGCGGTGGCGTCCGCGTTACCGGCTCGGCGCTGTCCCAGTTGGGCAGGTCCTTCTTGCTCCGCTGGACCATGACGTAGAGGAAGATGATGATCGCGGTCAGCGGTAGGCCGATCTGCGGGTGCTGGAAGATGAGGATGAACAGCAGCTCGAACAGCGCGCTGCCGCCGCCACTGCCGCCACCGCCGCCGCCACCGCTGCTGCCGCCGGAGTAGGTGTGGCCGCCGCCGGGGCGCGCGTGGGCGGCCGCCGCGGCGATCGCCACCAGCGCCGCAGCTGCGCCGGCCAGCGCCAGCCAGCGGACCGCGCGCCGTCTCATGTCGCCGATACCTCGTCGGGCAGCTCGTTGACGTCGTCGGCGCTGCGCTCGAGCGCCGGCTCGAGCACCTTCGACAGCTCGGCCACGGTTCGCGCGATCGTCAGGCCGTCGGCGCCGCCAGCCACCGCGGCGTCAATGCGGGTGACCGCGCGGGCCCAGTCTTCTGGATCGACCGCGTCCACCACGCCGCTGTCGGCGATCACCTCGGCGCGTCGCTCGGTCAGCGACAGGTAGACCAGGATGCCGGTGCGGGCGCGGGTCTGGCGCACCCCTTTTTCGAAGAAGGTCGCCCGCGCCGCCCGCCGCACCCACGCCGCGCGGGTTCCGACCGGTGTGAGCAGCCGCCGCCCCGCCGGTACCCGTGCCGCGGCGACGCCGACAATGCCACCGACCAGCAGCGGATCGACCAGGAACGACCACAGCGGGAAGACCCAGTCGGAGAAGAGCAGCACCGGCAGGGTGGCGAACGCGGCCAGCGCGCCCCAGATCAGATCGGCGTGCAGATAGCTGGCCGAGCGCGCGCGGATGGTGACCACGACCTCCGCGGAGGAGCAGCCCTCACAGGTTTCGATCGCCTCGATGAACGCCTGCTTGGCCTCGTCGGTGAGGAACCGTCTCGCCATGCTGCGGCGGTGAGGGTATCACGTCGGGCGCAGGGCGTCGGCGCAGCGGGCGGCGGTGGCCCGGCGGTCGATTTTCCCGGTCGGGCCGAGCTCGAGCCGGTCGACGAAGCAGATGCGCCGGGGGCGGCGCGAGCCTTCGAGGCGTGCACGCAGGCTCTCGGCGATCCGCAACTCGGCGTCGCCCTCCGGCACCAGCGCCGCGGCGACCACCTGTCCCCAGACCGGATCGGCGACGCCGAAGACGCAGGCGGCGCGGACGCCGGGCAGTCCCTCGAGGGCGACCTCGACTTCTCGCGGGTCGACGTTCTCGCCGCCGCTAACGATCGTGTCGTCGGCGCGCCCGGTGACGTGCAGGTTGCCGTCGTCGTCGACGTAGCCGCAGTCGGCGGTGGTCAGCCAGCCGTCGCCGTCGATCGGCGTCGGCTGCGGGGGCAGGTAGCGGTCCATCAGCATCGGTCCGCGCACGCGGATGCGGCCGTCGTCGCCGACGCGCAGGTCGACGCCGGGCAGGGGGCGGCCGCTGCCATCGGCGGCGGTGGCCGCGCGGCCGGGCCGGGCGGTGGCGATCTGCGAGGCGGTCTCGCTCGACCCGTACGTCGTCAGCACCGGCCAGCCGGCGGTGGCCGCGCGCTCGAGCAACGGCGCTCGTGTCGCCGCGCCGCCGAGCAGCACCGCGCGCAGCTGCGCCGGCGGAGCGACGTCGGCATCGAGCAGGCGGGCCAGCATGGTCGGCACCAGCGACGCCAGGGTCACCCGCGTGTCCACCAGCAGCCCGCCGACGACCTCGGGGTCGAACGATCCGTCCGGCGCCAGCACCACAGCGCGCCGCGCGATCAGCGCGCGGGACAAGATCGACGCCCCGCCGATGTGGAACAGCGGCAGGCAGGCCAGCCAGCGGTCGCCGTCGCGCCAGCCCAGGTTGGTGGCGCTGGCGGCGGCGCTGGCGATCAGCGCCTGGCGGGACAGCACCACCGCTTTGGCCGTGCCCGACGAGCCGGAGGTGAAGACGACCAGCGCCGCCCGCGGTCCGCGCAGGCCGCCGGCGCGCTCGATCGCACGCGGCTCGTCTTCCTTGCGCCCGATCAGCACCGCCGGCGAGCGGCGCTCGAAGCAGGCGTGCAGCCGGGCGATCGTTGCCGCGGTGCGGCGTGCGCGAACCACCACCGGCGCGCCGGGCGCGACCCCGTTCTGGCGCAGGGCGCGCAGCGCATCGACCGTCGGCTCGACGAGCTCGCGATAGCGGCGCTCGCCGCCGGCGTCGACCAGTGCCACCGCGTCGGGTGCCTCGCGGGCAGCAGCCAGGAGCGACAGCGGTCCCTCCGGCGCGACCAGGCCGAGACCGGGCAGGTTTGCCGGTGCGACGTCGCGCGCGCGCAGCTGGACCACGTCGGTGGCGGGATAGGCGGCCAGGGCGGCGTGGCGGTCGAGGCCGGCGGCCGAGTCGCCGCCCAGCGCCAGCGCCAGCTCGCAGGCGGCGGCCAGCGCCACCGGACCATCGAAGCAGTGGGTGACGGTGACCGCGGCGTCGACGGCGCGGGCGCGCTCGGCCCACACGCGGCAGCCGGTGATGCCGCCCAGGGTCGTCGGCTTGAGCACCAGGGCGGCCACGTGGGCAGTTGCGGCCAGGCGGTCGAGGTCGGCGCCGGTCAGCTGTTGCAGGCTCTCGTCGAGCGCGATCGGCGTGACCGTGGGGCCCAGGTCGAACAGCGCGGCGGTCGGCACCGGCTCCTCGCAATAGGCGACGGTCAGGTGGTCGAGCTCGGCCAGGCACCGGCGGGCGGTGTCGGGATCCCAGGCGCGATTGGCGTCGACCCGCAGGTGGAGGCGCTCGCCCCAGCGGTCGCGGATGGCACCGAGCAGCGCGCGCTCGCGCAGCCAGGCACCGGGCCGGCCGACCTTGACCTTGAGCGTGGTTACCCCGCGCGCCACCGCGGCGGCGGCGCCGTCGATCGAGTCGACCAGCGCGGCCAGCGGTACCGGTGCCGGCGCGCGCGCGCCGAGGAGCTCGTGAGCGGGGAGGCCGCGGAGCTGGCCGACGAGATCGAGCAGCGCCGCCTCGAGCGCGAAGCGCGCCGCGGGAAGCGCCGCCAGCGGCGCCGACGCCCCGGCCAGTTGCGCCGCCAGCGGTCTCTCGGGATCGAGCGCGATCGGTGGAAGCGCCGCCAGCGCGCGGGCGTCGTCGTCGACCTCGTCGGGCGAGTAGCCGGGCAGGGGCGAGCAGTCGCCGGTGCCGCGGGCGGCGCTCGCCTCGACCGTCAACGCCACGCCGCGTCGTTCGCGTCCGGCGCCCGGTGCGCCGTTGACCGCGCCGGGAAGCGGGCCGCCGATCGGCGTCGTCCCGGCGACCCGGACGCCGATCGAGGTCATGCCGCCAGCCCGTCGGACAGCAGCAGGCCGAAGCCGAGGAGCAGCTTGGCCGTGTGCCCCAGGTACGGGTTGAGCGCGGCGCCGTCGGTGTGGGCCACTCCGCGGGTCAGCGCGATCGCGATCGGCGCGGTGACCAGCGGCGCCAGCGCCCATGGCCCGGCGATGCCCAGCGCGACCAGCGCGGGCGGCACGGCGTAGGCGGCAACCATGAGCGCAGCATACTCGGCGCGCGCGGCGCCGGCACCCAGCCGCACGGCGATCGTGCGCTTGCCTGCGTGGACGTCGGTGTCGCGGTCGCGCAGATTGTTGACCACCAGGATGCCAGTGGCGAGCGCGCCGACCGGCACCGCGGCCCACCAGGCCAGCGCCGGCACCGCGCCGACCTGCACGTAGGCGGTGCCGCACACGGCGACGAAGCCGAAGAAGCCGAGCACGAACAGGTCGCCCAGGCCGTGATAGCCGAGGGGGTACGGCCCACCGGTGTAAGCGATACCGGCGGTGATCGAGGCCAGGCCGATGGCGACGATCGGCCAGCCGCCGATCCACACCAGGTAGACGCCGATGAGCATGGCGGTGGCAAAGGCCAGCGCCATGCCGGCGTACAGCGCGCGCGGGGACAGCAGGCCGGACTGGGCGGCGCGCACCGGGCCGATCCGTTCGGCGGTGTCGGCGCCCTTCTCGTGGTCGAAGACGTCGTTGGCGAAGTTGGTGCCGATCTGGATCAACATCGCGCCGGCCAGCGCGGCCAGGGCGGGTGCCCAGCGCTGGCCACCGGCGGCGGCGGCGCAGGCGGTGCCGACCGCGACCGGCACCACCGCGGCGGTCAGGGTCGCCGGCCGCGCCGCCAGGAGCCACGCGCGCGCCGACCCGGGACGGGCCGCGGCAGTCATCGCCCACCCCGCAGGGTGGCGATCAGCCTCCGGCGCGTCGTCTCGGCGCTGCCCGGCTCGACCCGCGCGCGGATGACGGTGCAGCCGGGGCGCGCGGCGGCCTCGCCGACCGCGGTCGACAGCGCGGTGGCGGTGTCGACCGCGACCGCCGCACTTCCCATCGACCGGGCCAGGCCGGCGATGTCGATCTGCGGTGGCGTCAGCCACAGCGACTCGAACTGTGCGGCCAGCGCCGGTGCGGCGGCAACCGGCAGGCGCTCGAAGATCCGCCCGCCGCCGTTGTCGATGACGACCACCACCAGCGGCGCGCGGGCGTGGCGCGCGGCGAGCAGGCCGGTAGCGTCGTGGGCGAAGCCGACGTCGCCGACGAGCAGCGCCACCGGGCGGTCGCCACAGCTGGCGGCGCCGGCCGCCGCGCTGATGGCGCCGTCGATGCCGCTGGCGCCGCGCTGGTGCAGCACGCCGGCCTCGGTGGTCACCGGTGGGCAGTAGGTATCGATCGACCGTACCGGCAGGCTGTTGGCCAGCGCCAGCAGCGAGCCCGCCGGCACCGCGGCCACAGCGGCGCGCACCGCCTGGCCCTCGCCCAGGCCATCGCTCGACGACAGCACGGCTTCGACAGCTCGCCACGCCCGGTCGTCGGCGCCGGTCAGGTGATCGGCGAAGTCGGTCGGCGCCCTGGTCGCGATTCGCGCTGCCGCCCGCGCCAGCGTGCCGGCGATCTCGCCGACCACGATCGCCTCGGCGTCGTTGTGCGGGTCGGGCCAGCCGTGCTCGGTGACGACGATCCGCCGCGGCCGCGCGCGTGACAGCAGCGCCGACCACGCCGCCGACACCGGCGGCGCGCCCACCTGGATGACCAGCTCCGGCGCGTCGGCGCCGGCCTCGTAGATCAGATCGAAGGCGCCGAGCATCGGCGGGGCGTCGCGGCGCAGGCGCAGCTGACTGGTCGCCTCGGCGAGGACCGGGAAGCCGGTGGCCACCGACAGCGTGGCCACGGCGTCGCGCCAGGCGGCCACGCGCAGCGGCGCCGGACCGGCGGTGATGACGCCGCGGGCGCCGTTGGCTGCCGCCGCCAGCGCGTCGATGGCCGCCTCGGAGGCGGGCGCGGGCGCCGGCGCATGCACGGTGGTGAGCCGCGGCACCGCGGCGTCCGCTGGCGGCTCGACTGGCTCGAGTGGCTTGCGCGCCGGAGCATTGATCTGCACCGGACCGGGCACCGGCGACAGCGCCGCGTGGACCGCCTGGGTCATCACCCGCGCGGCCGCCGAGGTCGGCGCCGGCGCGCCCAGGTCGAAGTAGCGGGCGTGCTCGCCGTACAGCCGCACCTGATCGATCGTCTGGCGCCTCGCAGCCCTGCAGCTCCGGCGGGCGGTCGGCGGTGATGACGATCAGCGGCAGCCTCGCCGCCCGCGCCTCGACCACCGCCGGGGCGTAGCAGGCGGCCGCGCTGCCGGAGGTGCAGAGCACCGCCTGCGGCCGGCCGGTCGCGCGCGCGCGGCCGAGGGCGAAGTGCGCCGCCGACCGCTCGTCGATGACCGCCCGGCAGCGGATGCCGGAGGCCACCGCCGCGGCGACGATCGGCGTCGACCGCGAGCCGGGGCTGACCACCAGCTCGCTGACGCCAGCCGCGGCCAGCGCGCTCATCGCCGCGCGGAAGTGCGCCGTCTGGATACCAGCGCCCTGATCGGGAGCCGAATGGGTGGGGGTCACCCCTCGACTCCCAGAACGCCGGCCAGCGCGCGCAGCTTGAGCCGCGTCTCGGCCAGTTCGGCATCCGGATCGGAGTCGCGCACGATGCCGGCGCCGGCGTGCAGCCAGGCGCGGTCGCCGCGGATCACGCCCGAGCGGATCGCCACCGCCAGCTCACCGTCGCCGGCGGCGTCGAACCAACCGACCGGTGCCGCGTACCAGCCGCGCGGCTCCGGCTCGTGCTCGGCGATCCACGCCAGCGCGGCGGCGCGCGGGTAGCCGCCGACCGCCGGCGTCGGGTGCAGTGCGGCCGCCAGCTCGAGCACGTGGGCGGGGCGGGCCAGACGACCGCCGATGCGGGTCTCCAGATGGAGGACCCCGGGCAGCGTGCGCACCAGCGGCTCGCCGGGAATGGTCAGCTCGCTGGCCAGCGGCGCGAGCGCCTCGCGGATGGCGCGCACCACGTGCGCCTGCTCGACCCGATCCTTGGCGCTGGCGAGCAGCGCGTCGGCCTCGCCCACCGGCGCGGTGCCGGCCAGGGCGACGGTGTCGAAGCGGTCGCCCGATCGGGCGATCAACCGCTCGGGGGTGGCACCGAGGAAGGTGGCGTCACCGCGGCGGAAGGCGAAGCGGAAGCAGTCGGGGTAGCGATCGCCCAGCCGGGTCAGCACCGCGCTGGCCGACGGCGGCGCCGCCAGCGTGACCATCGCCGAGCGTGCGGCGACGATCTTGTCGCAGCGCTGGTGAACGATGGCGCGGCGGATCGCGTCGACCTGTCGCCGCCACAGATCCGGGTCCTGCTCGTCGACGCTGACCGCGTGTGGTTGTGACGGCGCCGGCGGCTCGCCGGCCAGCGATGCCAGCATCGCCTCGATCGATCCGGCGATCTGCTGGCGCACCGCGGGGTCGTCCCAGTTCGAGACCACCAGGGACAGCTCGGCGCCGCCGCGCGCGCCGACGGCCAGCCGCCAGCGGGGTAGGGCGAAGTCGGCGTCGCCGAGGCCGGTCCACGGCGCGCCGTCGGCGGCGCCGGGCGCAAATGCCAGGCCGCCGTAGAGGCGCGGCGGCGGGCCGGCCGACGCCGGGTGGCGGACGACCGTGAGCCGCGGCCACAGTGCTTCGGCTTCGCGGGCGACGTTGGCGAATCGATCGCGACCTTCGGCGCGCACGCCGAAGGCGACACCGACGCCGGCGATGGCGTCTTCGCCCGGGGGCGCCCACAACATGGCATCCCCGACGGGCACCAGATCGAGCAGCCGCTCGGGCGTGCACGTCGGCGCCGGGACGCTGATCGCGCAAAGCGCTGTGGGCTCGGTCGGCGCCGGCAGCCGTGCCAGCGCGTCGGCCGCCCACGCCGCGATGCCCGCCGGTCCCGGCAGGGCGCGACGCTCGGCTTCGCGAACTGCCAGGCTCATGCGGCCACCTCGCCGACGTAGAGGTTGCAGGCGCCGAAGCCCATGGTCCGTACGGTGACGTTGGTCAGTCCCGCGACCTCCATCATGGTGGCGAACTCGTCCGGTGGCGGGAACGCGGCCACCGACTGCTGCAGGTAGCGGTACTCGCGCTGTCCAGACAGCAGCGCGCCCAGGCGCGGGACGATCACGCGGATGTGAAAGCGGGTGAACGGGGCGAAGATCCCGCGTCGCGGCTCGCCCAGCTCGAGCACGCACACCTTGCGGCCGGTCCGCACGACGCGCGCCATCTCGGCCAATCCGCGCGCGCGGTCGGGCACGTTGCGAATGCCGAAGGCGATGCACGCGCCGTCGACGCTGGCCGAGGGCAGCGGTAGCGCCTGGGCGTCGCCGACCACCAGCTCGATGCGGCTGGCCAGGCCGGCGCGGGCGACCTTGTCGCGACCGATTCCCAGCATACCCTCGGACGGGTCGACGCCGACGACGCTGACCTCCGGGTTGCGCCGGGCGATGCGCAGCGCCAGGTCGCCGGTGCCGGTGGCCAGGTCGAGGACGTGGTCGCCCGGCTTCAGCTCCAGCGCCTTGACCGTGCGCCGGCGCCAGCGCTGGTCCATGCCCAGCGACATGATCCGGTTGAGCATGTCGTAGCGGCGGGCGATGCGGTCGAACATGGCGCCGCTGCCACCGCGGATGGTCATCTCGGTGCTGTCGCTCATCGACTGCTCTCCTCGAGCGCGGGCTCGACGCTGGCTTCCAGTCGCCGGCTGTGAAGACGCATGTGACCCTTCTGGATCCCTTCGCCGGCCAGGGCGCGCAGCGCGGCGAGGTTGGACGCCAGCCCGGCGGCGGCGATCACCACCGCCAGCTCGCGCGCGCTGGGGGTGCGCACCAGCTCGAACGCCGCGCAGACCCCCGGGTGGGTCCGGGTGGCACCGCCGACGGTGCCCACCGCCAGCGGCATCTCCAGGGTGCCGACCAGATCGCCGCCGTCGCGGTGCCAGGTGGCCAGCGGGCGGTAGCCGTCGGCCAGGCCGGCCCAGGCGTGGGCGCCGGCCTCGATGGCGCGCCAGTCCTGGCCCAGCGCCAGCGCCACGGCGTCGACGCCGTTCATGATTCCTTTGTTGTGAGTGGCTGCGCGCTGCGGGCACAGCTCGGCGAAGCGGCTGGCGCGGGCGATGCCGTCGGCCAGAGCCTCGCCGACGATCGCCTCGGCGCCGACGCGGCCGCGCACGCGGACCATGCGGCGAAGCGCCAGGTTCGACAGAATGCGCATGCCGACCTTGCCGCCGATCGCCTGCGCGAGTCGCGGCGCCACCGCCTCGGCGACGGTGTCGACCAGGTTGGCGCCCATGGCGTCGCCGACGTCGACGTGGATGTCGATCACCACCGTGCCGCTGGCGGCGTCGACCACGCGCGCGCCGATCTCGCGGCACCCGCCGCCGCGGGCGATCATGCGCGGGATGGCGCGGTCGCCGGCGGACAGCACCTCGGCGCGCACGTTGTCGAGGCGGGCGGCGGCGCCCTGCGGGTCGGCGACGCCGTCGAGCCACACCTGCGCGGTCATGATCGGCGCGTCGGCCTCGCCGTGGAAGCCGCCGCCGATGCGCACCAGCCGGGCGGCGTTGGACGCGGCCGCCACCACCGACGGCTCCTCGACCGCCATCGGCACCAGCACGTCGCGGCCGTTGACGCGGAAGTTGAGCGCCACCGCCAGTGGCAGGCCCTGGCAGGCGATGACGTTCTCGCTCATGCGATCGGCGATGTCGACGCCGAGGCCGCCGCCGCCGGACAGCCACGCCCACGACGTCTCGCTCAGCCCGGCGGCGTCGCGCATCGTGCTCAGCCTTTCGGCCAGCGGCAGCTTGTAGAAGCCACGGATGCGGCTGGTAGAGGTGTCGCTCATGGTCACTTCTCCCGGTGCGCGGTCGCCTCGGCGACGGTGACGAGCGCGTCGATGGCGGGGCCGGCGGGCAGCGCGGCCAGGGCGGTGACGCCGCGGTCGACACGGTCCAGGGCCAGCGCGCGGCTGTCGGCCAGCGCGCCGGTGCGCTCCAGGCTGGCGGCGATGGTCGCGATGGCGTGGTCCGGCGGCTCGTGGTCGCCGCCGGCGTGGGCGGCGACGATCGGCTCGAGGTCCGGGTCGCGCTCGAGCGCCAGGAGCAGCGGGTAGGTCATCTTGCCCTCGCGCAGGTCGGCCAGCGGCCCCTTGCCGATGGCCGCCGCGCTGCCGGCGAAGTCGAGGTAGTCGTCGACCACCTGGAAGGCGACGCCCAGGTGCAGGCCGTAGGTCTCGAGGGCCGCACACGCCTGCTCGTCCAGACCGGCCGCGCGGCCGCCCGCCCACATCGCCCAGCGGAACAGCGCCGCGGTCTTGCCCTCGACCACGCGGAAATAGTCGCCCGCGTCGGCGTGCAGGCGCCCGCGCTGCTCGAGCTGCAGCGACTCGGCCAGGATCATTTCGTCGATGATCGCCAGCAGCCGGTCGAGCGCTCCGGGCACGCGGGTGGCGCGCACCCGCTGCAGCGCCTGCACCAGCAGCCAGTCGCCGGCGAAGACCGACGCGGCGTTACCATAGATGGTCCGCGCGGCCGGGGCGCCGCGACGCAGGTCGCCGACATCGACGACGTCGTCGTGGAGCAGGGTGGCGGTGTGCACCAGCTCGACCGCGACGGCCAGCTGCCGGGCGGCGTCGTCGAAGTCGGTGCCGACCCGGGAGGCCAGGATCACGCACATCGGCCGCAGGTGCTTGCCGCCCAGATCGAGCAGGTGGAGGGCGGCCTTCTGCACCGCCCGCGGTCCGCGCTCGACCGCAGCCATGTCACCTTCGAGGGCGCGCAGGTCGTCTGACACCCACGCCTGCAGGGCGGCCAGGCGCTGGGCCAGGTCGGGCAGGCCGCGGCGCTCGCACACGCGGCCGAGCTGGGACATGAGTTGATCGTTCGCGGCGGCGGTGGCCTGAGCGTGGGGCATGACCATGGTCGTCGTCTCCTCGAGCACTTCGATGCTCTTCAGGTGCTTCAAAGATTCATGAAACTTCTAAAGATTCAATAGATTTCGACCCTGGACCTGGCCCCGGGGGCTCAACGGGCGGGAATGAATTGGGTTTGTCTCGCGTCCTGGGCGGTGTCAGACTCGCCGGGTGAAGGCGCGCACGTGGCTCATCCTGGTCCTGCTCCTCCTGCTGGTCTATCTGGGCTGGAAGTACCTGTGGCCCCGGGACCGGGGCCAGTCGGAGGCCCGGCGCGGCGACGACTCGCGCCTGGTGCTGGACCGGGTCTGGATCGACAACATGCCCGAGCGCTACACCGACTACGTCCACGCCATGGTGGTGCTGTCGGACGCGCCGGTTGGCCTGTTCCAGAAGGCGTCGGCCTACCGGGCCAACATCGAGATCATGGAGTTCCGCCGCGAGGGCGGGACGCTGAAGATCCACTACCCGCAGACCGGCAAGAGCGAGACGGTTCGCTTCAAGATCTCACACTGCAGCGACCTGCCGCCTCTGGACCTCTGTCTAGACTTTGCCAAGGGGCCGTGGCACGGGCCCAAGCGCTACTACGGCGCCAGCGACGAGAGCCTCCTGCCCGGCGCGGTGCGCGCGCTCGAGACCGCGGCGCGCGCGCGGCTCGACGCCGCCACCCACTGATCGGCGTATACTGGCTCTCGGGGGATCCGTGCCACGCGAGCCGCGCGTTTTCATCAGATGTCACGTCAGCTTCGATCGTCTCGACAAACGCGTCGAGGCCGAATCGGAGGATCTGTCCAAGCGTGGCGTCTTCGTGCGCACCGACGATCTCCTGCCGGTCGGTGACGTCGTCGAGCTGACCATCGTCCTGCCGGTGGGGGCCGAGTTCCGGGTCATCTCCCGGGTCGCGCACCTGCTGTCGCCGTCGGTGGCTCGTGCGCTGGGCCGGCGGACCGGCATGGGTTTCGAGTTCCTCGAGCAGGACAACGACGGCCGCACCGACCTGGTCGAGTACCTCGACGATCTGATCGAGGAGTTCACGCCGCCGCCGCGCGACGTGCCGATGGGCAGCCGCGTTCTGCTCGCCGATCCCAGCGCGCCGCTGCTCGGCCGCATGCGCACCGCGCTCAGCCACGCCGGCTTCGACGTCGAGACCGTCGAGTCGGGCACGGAGGCGTATCAGCGCTGCTCGGACAACCCGCCGCAGATCCTGGTGGCGGCCACCCGCATGCCCGGCACCGACGGCTGGCAGCTCATCCGCATGCTCAACGACAACCCGCGCACCCGCGGTGTCCAGGTCGTGTTGATGGACGACGACACCAGCGACATGACGCGGCTCGAGGCGTACCGCTCGGGAGTGAAGGACTTCGTGCAGAAGCCGTTCACCGACGAGGAGATGGTGATCCGCCTGCGCAGGCTGGCCCTGTCACCGTCCCGGGACGGCGCGGCGATGTTGCGGGGGAACCTGGCCGAGATCTCGCTGGCGACGCTGCTCAGCCTGCTCGAGTTCGAGCGCAAGTCGGGCATCCTGGTGGTCCTGCGGGCCGATGACGCCGCGCGTCTGTTCATCGCCGGCGGGGGCGTGGTCAAGATCGAGGGCCCGCGCGACGACGACGACGCGCTGACCCGATTGATGGCGGTTCTCGACTGGACCGACGGCAACTTCGAGTTCACCCGCTGCGAGGTCGTCGGCACCGACGAGATCGGCCTGCCGACCAGCCGGCTGTTGCTCGAGCACGCGCGACGGCACGACGAAGCCGACCGCGCCTAGCCGCGGTCTGGGCAGCTGCGGGCGATCTACGGCACCGGTTTCGAGTGGGGCGAATACATCGGCGTCACTGCGCCGTGGGAGACTCTCGATCCGCCGCCGCCACCAAGCGTCGTCGGCGACAGCGGAGGCTGAGAGTCAGTGAGCAAACCCGTCGTGGAGGTGCGCAACCTCCGATTCCACTATCGCCCAGGTCAGGCCGACGTGCTCGAGCTCGACCAGCTCGAGCTGGAGGCCGGCCAGCGCTGCCTGCTGGTGGGCGCCAACGGCGCCGGCAAGACCACGCTGCTCAGGTTGCTCGGCGGCAAGCACATGATCGCGCCCGAGGTGGCGCAGGTGCTGGGGCGCTCGGCGTTCCACGACACCTCGCTGGCCGGTGACGTCGAGCTCCTCGGCGGGTCGTTCCCGTTCGAGGTCGACGTGCGCGTGGGCAGCCTGCTCGACGGCGAGCGGAACGTCGATCCGGCGCGTCGCGACGAGCTGGTGCGGCTGCTCGAGGTCGACCGCGACTGGCACATGCACCAGATCTCCGACGGCCAGCGGCGGCGGGTGCAGATCCTCCTGGGGCTGCTCCGGCCCTCGCGCCTGCTGCTCCTGGACGAGGTCACCACCGACCTGGACCTCCTGGCCCGCGGCGACCTGCTGGCGTTCCTTCGCCAGGAGAGCGAGACCCACGGGACGACCATCTTCTACGCCACCCACATCTTCGATGCCCTCGACGAGTGGGCGACCCACCTGGTCTACCTGATTCGCGGGCACGTGGCCGTCTTTGCGGCCCTCGACGAGATTCCCGAGCTGACCCGGCTGCGCGACGTCGGCACCTCGGCGCCGCTCCTGCGCCTGGTCGACCGCTGGTTGCGCCGCGACGCCCGGCGCTGAGTGCACATCAGTTATGATGATCGGGTGAGCGCCTCCAGCGACCTGCGGCTGCCCAAGTTCCCGGTCGAGGTCGAGGTCGGCTTTGCCGACGGCAGCAGCCGGTGCGTCGACGTCTACGTCGCCGAGCACACCGAGCACAGCTACCGGCGCCAGCACGTGATCGACCTGCTCGAGGCCGACGAGCCGTTCGTCCCCGCCCGCGACGTGGCCGAAAACGGCCACGAGCACTGGGCGATGATCAACAAGGCGACCATCGCCTGGGTGGCGATTCCTCTCGACGAGGGCTCGTTGCCGGTCGACGACTCGCTCGATGCCAGCGACACCGAGCTCTACGACGTGCAGAGTCCGGTGTCGGTCGACATCGCGGCTCATCCTGCGGTCGCGGGGCACGTCTTGTACTCGCCGCCCGCCGGCCGCGGGCGGCTCATCGACTACCTCAACCAGCCCGGCCGGTTTCTCCGCGTCTGGACCGCGGAGCGGCTGGTGCTGGTCAACAAGAGCTGCGTTCTCGGCGTGCACGAGCCCGCCGTCGACTAAGCCAATCGTCGGGGGGACCCGCAAGGGGCGAAACAGTGGCAAAGATCGATCTCTACGTCCGCAGCATGGAGCGCTTCGGCGCCAAGGGGGTGGTGTTGCGTTCCGGCGCCAACGTCACCCTGCGTTTTCCCGACGGCGACCGGCACGCCACCCAGACCACCAACCTGCGCCAGCTCCAGGAGCTCGTCGGCGAGATCGCGCCGCCCGACGTGCGCGCGGCCATCGCCAGCAGCGGCAAGGCCAGCTTCGAATACGCCGGCGACGCCGGCAGCTTTCGCGTGAGCGTCGCCGTCGAGGGCTCGGCCTGGTCGGTCACCGTCGAGCCGGCGACCGCGGCGGCGGCCCCGCGCCCGGCCCCGGCCCCGGCAATGAGGCAGCCGGCGGCACCGACGTCGATGCCGATCGAGCCGACTTCGTACGGCGCGGTCGAGGTTCCGCCGGGCGACGAGGACCTGCCGATCGAGCGCACGCAGTACGAGATCGGCCCGTCGGTCACGGTGTCGCCGGCGGTGCCCGAGCAGGTGGGCGACAAGCTGGTCGACAAGCTGTTGTTCGCGGCCAAGGAGTGCGGCGCCTCGGACCTGCACCTGTCGACCGGGTGCCCGCCGATGGTCCGCCTTCATGGTGAGATCCGCCCGGTCGAGGGCCACGATGCCTTCGACGCCGAGACTCTCGAGCGCGCGCTTCTGGCCATCACGCCGGAAGACAACCGGAGCGAGTTCGAGGAGCGCAACGACAGCGACTTCGGCTACTCCATCCCCAAGCTGTCGCGCTTTCGCGCCAACCTATTTCGCGATCGCAAGGGCCCTGGGGCGGTCTTTCGCGCCATTCCGTTCGAGATCCCGAGCGCCGAGCAGCTGGGCATTCCGCCGCACGTGCTCGACCTGTGCAACCTGACCAAGGGGCTGGTGCTGGTCACCGGTCCCACCGGCTCGGGCAAGTCGACCACCCTGGCGGCGTTGATCGACCACATCAACCAGACCCGTTCGGATCACATCATCACCATCGAGGATCCGATCGAGTTCATGCACCGCAACAAGCGCTGCTTGATCAACCAGCGCGAGGTGTACAGCCACACCCGCTCGTTCAAGGACGCCCTGCGCGCCGCGCTGCGCGAGGATCCCGACATCGTGCTGGTCGGCGAGCTGCGCGACCTCGAGACCATCGCCATCGCCATCGAGACCGCCGAGACCGGTCACCTGGTGTTCGGCACCCTGCACACCACGACTGCGCCGTCGACCGTCGACCGCGTCATCGATCAGTTCCCGGCCGACCGCCAGGAACAGATCCGGGCGATGCTGGCCGAGTCGCTCAAGGGGGTCATCTCCCAGGTGCTGTGCCGCAAGATCGGGGGCGGGCGCATCGCGGCCCACGAGATCATGATCGCCACCAGCGCGGTCTCCAACCTGATCCGCGAGCGCAAGACGTTCCAGCTGTTCAGCATCATGCAGACCGGGCGGAACGTGGGCATGCAGACCATGAACGACGCGCTGCTCGACCTGGTCAAACGCAACCTGGTCGAGCCGATGGAGGCATACCGGAAGTCGGTAAACAAGGACGAATTCCGCGGCCTTTTGACGCGGGCGGGTTTCCAGGTCTGAGCCGGGCGAGGCCGCCTGCAAACGCGATATAGTGGCGCGGTCGTGGGTGATAGCCGGAAGGACAGCGGGACCCTCATCATGGCGGTGGAGGAGCGTCTCTTGGCGCCCCGCCACGCCGGCCAGGCGTGCATCATCCTGCTCCACCCGCCGGGGCCCGACATCGGCCGCAAGACTCCGCTCAAAGGTGACAGCTACGTCTTCGGCCGCGAGGCCGACGCAGACCTGGTGATCTCGCGCAACTCCGTTTCCCGCCGGCACGCTCGTCTGGCGCGGGACGACAACGGCTGGTTCGTCGAGGATCTGGGCTCGACCAACGGCAGCTTCGTCAACGAGGAGCGGATCCAGCGGCAATACTTGCGTGACGGCGACCAGCTGCGCTTCGGCGACACCATCTTCAAGTTCCTCAGCGGCACCAACGTCGAGGCCGCATATCACGAGGAGATCTACCAGATGACCATCGTCGATGGTCTGACCGGTGTGCACAACAAGCGCTACTTCCTGGATTTCCTCGAGCGCGAGCTCGCCAGCTGCCACCGCCATGGGCACCCGATCTCGCTGGTCATGTTCGACCTGGACCACTTCAAGTCGGTCAACGACGAGCGGGGCCACCTGGCCGGCGACGCTGTGCTCAAGGAGATGGCCGGGCGAGTCAAGGGGCGCATCCGCCGCGAGGACCTGTTCGCCCGCTACGGCGGTGAGGAGTTCGCGGCGGTGCTGACGGTCACCCCGCTGGACGGGGCCATCCGCTTCGCCGAGCAGGTGCGCGCCCTCATCGCCGACACGCCGTTCGAGTTCGAGGGCGAGCGCTTCACGGTGACCATCAGCGCCGGGGTGGCCACGGTGCACGGCGAGACCGAGATCGACGCCGAGGCCCTGATCAAGCGGGCCGACGACAACCTGTACAAAGCCAAGGGACGGGGCCGCAACTGCAGCGTGCCCGGGTTCGCCGACGTCGGCTCGTGAGCGCCGAGACGACGCGGAAAAAGACGCTCGAGGACCTGGGGTGGGGGCAGCTGCTAGTCCACCTGGCTCGGCGGGCGCACACCGATCGCGGCGCCGCGATCCTGACCGAGTTGCCGTTCCTCGATGGGCCGGAGCAGGCGGCCGCACGCATGGTGGAGATCGCCGAGGCGCGTCACCTGGCCGACCTCGATGCCGCGCTGGCGTTCGGCGGCATCTCCGACGTGCGCACCGCCACCGGCCGCGCGCTAAAGGGCGGGGCACTCGAGCCGGAGGAGCTGGTCGCGGTCGCCCGCGCCGCCGAAGGAGCGGGACGGCTCGGCCAGCACCTGGAGCGCCACGCGGAAGAGGCGCCGGCACTGGCGGCCGTCGCCGCGGCGATCGCCGACCTGGGCCACGTCTTCTACCCGATCCTGGAGTCGTTCGAGCCGGACGGGACGCTGGCCGACCACGCGTCGGACACCCTCGGCGGGCTGCGCAATCATGTCGCCCAACTCAAGGGCAAGCTCGAGCACACCGCCGAGCGGTTGGTCGACGACGCCCGCTACGAGAAACACCTGCAGGACCGCTACTTCACCCAGCGCGACGACCGCTACGTGCTGCCGATCAAGGTCGAGTCCAAAGCGTGGGTCAAGGGCATCGTCCACGGCACCTCGCAGAGCGGCCACACGGTCTTCATCGAGCCGGCAGAGATCGTCGATCTGAACAACGCGCTCAAGCTTGCCGAGTGTGAGGTGGCCGACGAGGAGCGACGGATCCTCGCCATGCTCACCTCGTACGTGGCCGAGGACGCGGGCGCGATCGACGCCGCGCTGGAGGTGGCCACCCAGCTCGACGTGGTGGCTGCGTGCGCGCGCTTTTCCGCCGATCTGGGCGCCGTGGCGCCCGAGATCGATCCGACCGGCCGGCTGGATCTCGAGCGTGCCCGCCACCCGCTGATGATCGCAGCCGAACGTCATTGCGTGGCCAACGACATCGTCCTGCGCCCACGTTCGGTACTGGTGATCTCCGGACCCAACGCCGGTGGCAAGACGGTGGCGCTCAAGACCGCGGGTCTGTGCGCGCTGATGACACGGGCCGGGCTGCACGTGCCGGCCGCCAGCGGCAGCCGGGTGCCCTGGTACTGCTCGGTGATGAGCGACATCGGCGACGCCCAGAGCATCGACAAGGATCTGTCGACCTTCAGCGCCCATTTGATCGAGCTGGGCCGCTTCCTTCGCGAGGCCGACGCCGACACCCTGCTGCTGGTCGACGAGATCGCCGTGGGCACCGAGCCGGAGCAGGGGGCCGCACTGGCCCGGGCGGTGCTCGAGGCGCTGGCCGGGCGCGGCATCCCGACCGTCGTCACCACTCACTACGAGTCGCTCAAGGAGCTGGCCGCCGGCGACGATCGCTTTGACAACGCCTCGGTCGGCTACGACCTGGACAAGATGGAGCCGACCTTTCGCCTGCATCTGGGGTCGCCCGGCTCGTCCGGTGCCCTGCGCGTGGGCCGGCGGATGGGTCTGCCCGAGCCGGTGCTCACCCGCGCGCAGGAGGTCCTCGGTGAAGGCCGCGCCAGCATCGAGGAGATCGTGACCTCGTTGGAAGAGGCGCGGCGCGAGCTGGCGGTCGAGCGCGCGGCCGCGCAGCAGGAGCGCGACCGCTACGAGGCGGCGCGACTGGCAGCCGACTCGGCCAAGAGCGCCGCCGACGAGCGCCGGCGGCGGCTTCACGAGGGAATGTACGATGGCGCCCTCGACGCCCTGCGCCAGGCGCGGGCGGAGATCGACGAGATGAAGACGCGCCTGCGCCGGCGCCGCCGGATCGGCGATCTCGAAGCCGCGTCCGCGCGACTGGACGAGGTCGGCGCCGAGGTTGCGCGCAGCGCCCCCGAGCGGCCGCCCCCGCCCGGACGGCCGGCGCGCTCAGACTAGCTGGTCGCCGGCGCGCGGGTGTGGGTGGTGTCGCTCGGCGGCGAGGGCGTCGTGGCCGCGCCACCCGAGCGTGGCTCGGTGCAGGTGCAGGTGGGTGCGCTCAAGACCTCGGCGCCGGTCGACGGACTGCGCGTCCTGCCTTCTCATTCGTCGCCGCCATCGCGGCCGGCGGCACCGGCACCGCGTCCGCCGCCGCGCCGTCCCCAGCCGCAGCCGGGCGATGGCGAGGGAGAGGACGACGGCATCGCGCGCACACCGGAAGCCGTGGTCGACGTCCGCGGCGAGCGAGTCGACGAAGCTGTGGCCGACGTCGACCGGTTCCTCGACGAGAGCTTGCTCGCCGAACGGGAGCTGATCTTCGTCATTCACGGCCGCGGCACCGGGGCGTTGCGCCGCGCGGTGCAAGAGCTGTTGCGGGGCCACGCGGCGGTGCTCCGCTTCCGCAACGGCCAGCCGCGCGAGGGTGGCGACGGCGTCACCGTCGCCTGGCTCGACGTCGCCTGACCCGCGGTCCGGGGATCCCCCCTGACGTGCGACGCATGCGACACCTGCGACGTCGCACCTGGCGGGTGCGACCACTCGATCGTGACGAACTGGCGCGAAACGAGGCCGCTTCGTGACGTTCGGTGGAGGTGTGGCAAAGCGCGACACATCCGCGTGGATCGTCTGCGAACGCGGTTCCGCGCCATCCCACCGGCGTTCGCGCTCCCGTGGCTGCACGTCGGGTGGCGCCTACCGCACGGGGAAGCGGTGTTGGCCCGCCGCTTGTATTAGCCAATGGGCGTCACCCAACGAGGACAACGCCATGACCACTACCAGCAAGCTCGATGTCGTCGCCAATCGCCTGCGCCACCGCTCGATGGGCCACGTGCTCTTCGCCGCCGCGATCGCGTTCGCACTGGCGTTCATGGTGGTCGCTTTCGCGACCTCGCGCGGTCTGCCGACCGCCCGTACGACCACGCCGGCGGCAGCGCCCAACGTGGGCGCCGAGATCCAGGCCTACACCAATGCGGCGTGCGGGGACGACCTGGCGCCGCGCACGATGGTACATCACCGGGGCACGCAGGCCCCTGCCTGCTGAGCGCTCTCACTCGCCTGCACCTTTTCGCGACGCCGTCCCGGCTCAACGGGACGGCGTCGTCGTCTTTTCGGGACCGGTCAGGGGCAGGTATCGCAGGAGTCGCCCTGGTCGGTGCAGTCCGTGCCGCTGGTGCACGACGTCGGGCAGGTCGGCGCGGTCACGCACGAGTTTCCGCCCGAGCAGTTGGTGACGCAGGCGCACGAGCTCGAGCAGTCGATGCCGCTGGCGCAGCTGTTGTTGCCGGAGCACGTGACATCGCAGCGGCCGTCGCCGCAGGCGATCGCGCCGCTGCAGGAGCCGTTGCGCACGCAGTCGATGCTGCACGAGGTGGCGTTGGAGCAGTCGATGCCACCGCCGCAGGAGCCCGATCCGCCGCAGCGGACCACGCAGTCCCAGCCGGCAGGGCAGACGACCTGCGAGCTGCACGAGCCGGAGCCGTTGCAGTTGATGGTGCAGGTCGTGCTGTTGCACGAGTTGCACGCCGGCGGGCAGACGGCGGCGTCGGCGGTCATCGCGTCGGGCGCGTTGGGGTTGGCGTCGGGTGCGTTGGGGTTGGCGTCGGGCGCGTTGGGGTTGGCGTCGGGCGCGTTGGGGTTGGCGTCGTCCCCTCCGGGCAGGACGCAGAAGCCGCCGGTGCAGGTCCGACCGCCGCTGCAGTCGGCCTGGGTGGTGCAGTGGTAGTCGCCCGACCTCGACTCGATCGAACAGGCGGCCAGCGCGGCGAAGCAGAGCACCGCCGCGCGGGTCACAGCGAGCCTCCCACGGTGACCATCACGCCCAGGCCGCGGCCGATGGTTGGCGCCGCGCTCACGCGCGGACGCTCGTCGGCGCGCCGGCCCTGCATGATCGCCAGGGTCACGCCCGCGCCGACGGCGAGTGCGCCGGCGATAGTGGCAACGTTGCCCAGGGTCGCCAGGTTCTTGCCGTCCTTCTCGAGCGACTCGAGCCGCTGCAAGTCGGCCAGGGTGTCGGTCGGCGCGCGGTCGATCTCGTCCTGCTTGTCCGAGGCCAGGGTGTAGAGCACGGCGCCGATGCCGGCCAGCACCACGCCGCCGCCGAGGACGCCCCAGGTGTACGGCTCGACCCGGCCGAGAGCGAAGCCACCCTTGGACGGCTGCTCGGTGATCGGCGGCGGTGCGACCACCTTCTGTGGCGGCGCGACCTCTTTGGGCGGCGGCTCTTTTCCATCGAGGAATGCGGTCGCCTCGACGCGGAAGCGGTCCTGGTCGTCGGGCGCGATCACCAGCGTGCGCCGGCGGGTGGCGCTGCCGGCGTCGTGCAGCGCCAGGGTGACCGACATTTGGTCGCCCTGGGTGGCGACCTTGCCCATGATCACGTGAGCGACGCCCATCTCCTCGGCGATCCGCTGCAAGCAGGCGTCGCCGTCGTCGGCGCACCCGGCGACAGCGGCCAGGTCGTCGCGCGACACCCGCGCCTCGATCAGCTCGGCGCCGCGCTGGTGCAGCAGCTCGGTGAGGGTGTCGCTGAGCTTCTCGGCGGCACCGGCGCGAGCGGCATCGTCGGCCTCGAGCGGCACCAGCAAGGTCTTGCCGGCGGGTTTCTGTGCGTGGAGCGCGGGGGCACCAGCGGCGAGGACGAGCAGCCCGCCGAGGGCTGCGAGGGCGGACGAACGTGTCATTGGTAGTCTAACCTCCGAGGCGCGCCAGCCGCTGTCGGATGGAGTCGGCATCGGCCGCGCTGGGCGAAAGGCGAAGATACTTCTTCAGTGCGCGAATCGCGCGCCGCTTGTCTCCCGTGCGCTCGTAGACCATGCCCAGGCCGCGATAGGTCGCGGCGTAGCCTGGATCGGCATGGGTGGCGGCGTTGAACCTCTTGCGAGCCGTGTCGAGGTCATTCCTCACGAACGCCCGCAGGCCTTCCTTGTACCGCTGGGCGGCCTTTGCGGGATCTGGCTTGGGCTGATGGTGCGTCGGCCTCGGCGTGGGCGTGACGGTCGCGGGCGGCTTGTCGGCCCTGGGCGTGACGGTCGTGGGCGGCCTGTCGGCCCTGGGCGTGACGGTCGTGGGCGGCTTGTCGGCCTTGGGCTCGTCGAGCTTGGGCGGCTCGTCGAGCTTGGGCGGCTCGTCGAGCTTGGGCGGCTCCGCGGCGCTGCCGGCGTCGGTCTCGTCCGCGGCGGGGACGGGCGCGATTGCCGGCGCGGCATCGGCGAGCAGTGCCGGCGTCGGCGCCGAGTGCGTGGGCGGCGGCGCCTCGGTGTTGGCGGTCGGCGCCTTGGTCGGCTCTCTCTGCGCCTCCTCACTGTCACCGCCGCGCAGGGCGAAGGTCAGCACCGCGACCAGCAACAGGGTGCCGCCGATCGCCGCGCCGATCAGCAGCCCCCGCCGCGACGGCGCCGCGGGGGCCTGTTCCGCGATCGGCGCGGCCTGCACAGTCGCTTCGCCCTCGCCCTCGCCCTCGCCCTCGCCCTCGCCCTCGCCCTCGCCCTCGACGATCTCGAGGTCGACCGCATCGTCCTCGGCCATCGACTCGGCTCGCGCCACGGCTTGCGGGTCGACCCGGGTCTCGTCGTCGTCCAGCGCCGGATCGACGGCGGTGTCCGAGGGCGGCTCCGGCTCGGGCTCCGGCTCGGGCTCCGGCTCGGGCTCCGGCTCGGGGGGCGTCCGTTTCGCGCTGCCCCCCTGGGTAGACAGGCGCCGCGCCCGCTTGCCGATCGCCGGCACGCTTCCGGTGCGTTTTGCCGGCGGCGGCAGCGGCAGCTTGCGCGCCGGGGCGGCCTCGTCCAGCGTCGCATCGTCCACGGCCTTCTGCTCTTCCTTCGACTCCTGCTCGTCCAGCTCGGGCGCGATCGCGCGACGGACCATGCGCCGATCCTCGGTCGCCTGATCGGCGAACGTCTGGCGCATGTACTCGGTCAGCGGTTCATCTCGACGGTCGGGGCCGCGGATCGCCCAGAGGAAGTTCTCCAGCTCGACGCGCATCGACCGCGCGTCCTGGTAGCGATCCTCCGGTCTCGTCGCCAGCGCCTTGAGGCAAATGCGGTCGAGCTCGGCCGGGACCTCTCGGCGGTAGCGCGACGGCACCATCGGATCGCCGGCCTTGATCATCTCCAGCGTGGCGGCGTCGTCCTCGGCCCGGTACAGGCGGCGCAGGGTGAGGGTCTCCCACAGCACGATGCCGAGCGAGAAGATGTCGGCCCGGCGATCGATCGTGCCGGTCTCGACGAGCTCGGGTGAGACGTAGCCGGCCTTGCCCTTGAGCATGCGCGGACCGCCGGCCGCGGTGACCTCGCCCTCGGCCTTGGCGATGCCGAAGTCGACCAGCTTTACGCCGCCCTCGTACAGCACCACGATGTTGCCCGGGCTGACGTCGCGGTGGATCAGCTCGATCGGCTCGCCGGTCATCGACTTGAGGTTGTGCGTCGCGTCGAGCCCGGCGGCGGCATCGGCGATCACCCGCACCGCCGCCTCTACCGGCAGCGGCGTCCTCTTGCGCACGCCGGTGGTGATCAGCTTGGTCAGCGGCTGCCCGGCCAGATACTCCATGGCGATGAAGTAGGTCTTGCCCTCGTGCCCCAGGTCGTAGATGTCGACGATGTTGGGGTGCTTGAGCAGCGCCGAGATGCGTGCCTCCTTGAGCAGCATCTCGATGAAGCTGGGCTGGCGGGCCAACTCTTCGTGGATCTTCTTGACCACGACCAGCTTCTCGAAGCCCATCGGTCCGCGCTGCCGCGCGAGGAACACCTCGGCCATGCCGCCGGCGCCGATCCGGTGGATGAGGTCGTAGCGCCCCAGCCGTTCCAGTACCTGGCCGCCAACGCCGTTGTTGGACTCTGCAGCGCTCGTCGTCACGACTCCGTTGCCCCACCCCTGGGTCGCGAAACCCCTGCGAAAACTGTATCACGCGTTCCTTCGGCGTGGCGCGACCCGTCGATGGTAACGTCGCCGCCATGGGGCGCGTGACCGAGGTGGCGGAGCAGCTGTGGACCGGGGTGGAGACGACCGAGAAGCTCAACCCTCTGACGACCTTCCTCGGGCTCGAGCAGCTGGCCGACGGGGTCGCGTTCGTCTGCAGCCTGGCCAATGTGAGCGCGTTGGCGACCGATGACGGCCTGGTTCTGGTCGATACCGGCAGCCACATGTCGGCCGAGTCGATCCGCCAGATGCTGCGCGGTTGGAGCGACGCCCCCGTGCATACCGCGGTCTACACCCACGGACATGTGGACCACGTCTTTGGTGGCCCGGTCCTCGACCGCGAGGCCGGCGAACGCGGCTGGGCAAAGCCCCGCGTGGTCGCGCACGAGGCCCTGCCCGCCCGCTTCGATCGCTACATCGCCACCGCCGGCTACAACGGCGCCATCAACGCCCGGCAGTTCCGCATGCCGGGGCTGACCTGGCCGACCGACTACCGCTATCCAGACGTCACCTATCGCGACCGGCTCGACCTCGAGGTCGGTGGCCTGACCCTGGAGCTCCACCACGACAAGGGCGAGACCGACGATCACACCTGGGTGTGGGTGCCCGAGCGCGGCGTTCTGTGCACCGGCGACCTGTTCATCTGGGCCTCGCCCAACTGTGGCAATCCGCAGAAGGTTCAGCGCTACCCCAGGGAGTGGGCGCGTGCCCTCGACAAGATGGCCGCGCTCGGTGCCACGGTGCTGCTGCCCGGACACGGCCCGCCGATCCTCGGACGCGATCGCGTCGAGCAGGCCCTGCGCGAGACCGCCGAGCTCTTGCACCTGGTCCACGATCGCACCGTCGAGCTGATGAACCAGGGGCTGCGTCTCGACGAGGTGATGCGACGGGTCGAGCTGCCCAGCCACCTGCTCGAGCGGCCGTACCTGCGCCCGGTCTACGACGAGCCGGCGTTCGTCATCCGCAACATCTGGCGCCTCTACGGCGGCTGGTACGACGGCAACCCGGCGCGGCTCAAGCCGGCTCCCGACGCGCGCGTCGCCGTCGAGGTCGGGCGGCTGTGCGGCGGCGCCGCCGCGCTGGCCGCCCGCGCCAGAGCGGTCGCCGACGCCGGCGACCTGGCGACCGCCTGCCAGCTGGCCGAGTGGGCGTGGCAGGCCGCGCCGGGCGACACCGACGCCCGCGCCGCCCGCGCCGACATCTACGCCCGCCGCGCCGAGTCCGAGACCAGCCTCATGGCGCGCAGCATCTACACCGCCGCTGCCGAGGAGTCGCGGGACAAATGAGCCGCACCATCCCACCCGAGCACATCGCCGAGTCGCCGATCTACACGCTCGAGCTGGTCACGTCTCCCGACGAGATCGACGAGCTGAACCACGTCTCCAACCTCGTCTATCTTCGCTGGGTGTTGCGCGCGGCGCAGGCGCACTCGGCCGCGGTCGGCTACGACTACCGCGCCTACCGCGAGCTGGGCGCGGTGTTCGTGGTTCGCCGCCACGAGATCGACTATCTGGCGCCGGCCTACGCCGGCGACCGCGTCACCATCACCACCTGGATCGAGTCGTGGCGCGGGGCGTCGTCTGTTCGTCGCACCAACCTGACTCGCGACCCGGACGGCGTGCTGCTGGCGCGGGCGACCACGCTGTGGGCGCTGGTATCGACCGAAGGCGGCAGGCCGCAGCGCATCTCGCCGGCGCTGGTCGAAGCCTTCCGCCGCGCGGTCTAGTATCTAGTAACTAGCCTACTTGCAGGTAAAGGCGCCGGCGCAGTCGACCATGCCGGAGGCCTGGCTCAGCCAGCCGGCCACGTCGTCGGCGTCCTTCATGTCGCACGACATGTTCGACACCGCCTGGAGACAGGCGGTCGCCGCCGCGCGGTCGTAGGTGCACTCGCCCGACTTGACCTTGGCATCGAGCATCGGGTTGCTGGCGCCCTTGGCCATCTCCTGGCACAGCACCGACGAGAAGTCGTCGCTGATGCCGCACGAGTCGAGCTTGGCGCAGACGGTCTCGACCAGGGCGACCGAGAACATGCCCGGGTCGGGGGCGGTGTGCCATGCGCGCGGCGCGGGGCCGCCGCCGCCGCTCGGATCCAGCGGCTGTGGGGCGAGGTCGGGATCGGGAATGTTGGGCATCTGCGGCTGGGGCAGATTGGGCGACGGCATCCGGTCGGGCACGATGTGTGGCGCGTTCGAAGAGCTCTCGTGGCCCAGCGGCTCGGCCTCGCCGTTGCTGCTGTGCAGCAGGAAGAACAGGCTGACCAGAATGGCGACCAGGGCCACGGCGCTGACCAGCAGTGGCCAGCGCCGCGACCACGGCGACGGATCTGCGTAGACCACCTGCGGCGCCAGCGACGGCGGTGGCGTCTGCGCCCGCCGATGGGGCGCCGGCGTCGGACCGGAGCCGCCGGCGGGAGCGGGGCTGGGGGCGCGCCCGCTGGAGCTGGCCGGCGGCGGCGGCGGCGCGCTGCGAGCGGTATCGCGCATCGCCTGCTGGGCCGCGCGGCGGGCGCGGGCCTCGGCCTCGCGGTGGGCGACCAGGTCGGCCTTGCAGTGCTTGCAGCGGCCGGCGATCGGGTGGATTGGCCCGCCGCAGGCCGGGCACGGGACGAACGCGGTCATCAGGAGAACCAACGCCCCTTGCCCCGAGGTGGTCTATTGACGGCGAGCACGCACATCCCGGTCGATGATTAGAATACCGCACGAGGGCGCGGTGTATTCCCAGGGTCCAGCAGGGCCGTGGGATTGCGCGGATCTAGGAGTCTGGTGTCAAACGTCCCGTCGCCGCGCCTCCGATGCATCACCGCCAGCCGCGTTACTCGTCAGGCGTGGGCTACAGCCCACTTCCTCCTCGTGCCTTGCTGGCGGCGCGCCTCGAAACCGCCGCTCGGTCCCGTTTCACACCAGCCTCCTAGCTCCCCATCGCTCCCGGTCGCCCGTTGCCGGCCGGCGGGGCCGACCTATACTGCGAAGATGCCACGCCGTCCCCTGGCTCCCCATCCCTGTGTACTGGAACACGAGGTGCACATCGAGGACCTGGACCCGCGGCACGACGGCGTTCGCATCGCCCACCTGACGGACGTCCACGTCGGCCGGATGACTCCGGAGGACCACGTCCGCCGGGCGGTCGAGCTGGCCAACGACTCCGGCGCCGACGTCATCGTCCTGACCGGCGACTACGTCAACTGGTCGCGCGGCGAGATCCCGCTGATGAAAGCACAGCTGGGTGGCCTGCGCGCCCGGCGGGTGGCGGTGACGCTGGGCAACCACGACTACTTCACCTCGGCGCGCCGCGTCGCCGAGGGAATGCGGCAAAATGGCTACGACGTGCTGCGCAACCAGCACACCACTGTCGAGGTCAACGGCGCGCCGCTGCACCTGGTCGGCATCGACGATCCGGTGACGCGCCATCACGACCTCGACCGGTCGTTCCACGGCGTGCCCGATGCCGGCACCCGCGTGGTGTTGTGCCACTGCCCGGAGCAGGCCGACGCCATCTCCGCTCGCGGCGCGCATCTGATCCTCTCGGGGCACACCCACGGCGGGCAGATTTATCTCCAGGGCGTCACCGACCGGCTCATCCGCCGCATGGGCCGGCGCTATCGGGCCGGCTTCTACGACGTCGGCGACTCGTCGCTGTACGTGAGCGCGGGGGTCGGCTTCTCCGGCGTGCGCGTGCGCGTCGGTCCGGGGACGCGAGCCGAGGTTGGCGTCTTCACCCTGCGCCGCGGGCGACGCTCGCAGCTGGCGAGGGGGGGGTGAGCGAGCTCCGCGAACTCGGGCGCACCGGCCTGGCGGTGTCGCGCATCGGCCTGGGCTCGAGCTACGGCGTCGGCGGCGCCGACATCGAGCGCGCCTTCGAGCGAGGGGTCCGCTACTTCTACTGGGGCAGCCGGCGGCGGGCCGGCTTCGGCGCCGGGCTGCGGCAGCTGGCGCCGCACCACCGCGACGAGATGGTCGTGGTCATCCAGAGCTACGCCCGCGCCGGCGCGTTGCTGGGTCCATCGCTCGAGTCGGCGCTGCGCAGGTTGCGGCTGGGCTACGCCGATGTGCTGCTGCTCGGATGGTGGAATCGGCCGCCGCCCGAGCGGATCCTCGACGCGGCGCTGGCGCTGCGCGAGGCCGGGCGCTGTCGCCACGTCATGATCTCCTGCCACGACCGGCAGACCTTCGCCCGCTACATCGCCGACCCTTGCTACGGCGCGATCATGGTCCGCTACAACGCCGCCCACACCGGCGCCGAGCGGGAGGTGTTTCCCGCGCTCGACGATGCTGTCGAGCCGCCGGGCGTGGTCGCCTACACCGCGACCCGCTGGGGGGCGCTGCTCGATCGGCGCATGGTTCCGCCGGACGAGCGGCTGCCCGGCGCCGCCGACTGCTACCGCTTCGCCCTCAGCGATCCACACGTCGACGTCTGCCTGGCCGGGCCCAAGGATGGTCGGGAGCTCGACGCCGCGCTCGACG
>Ga0114931_10000686_pt1 | contig 42017 bp, 48 predicted proteins | sample 2SBtaG_FD_89579 | JGI IMG/M metagenome (GOLD analysis project Ga0114931, IMG submission 89579) | Deep subsurface microbial communities from Kolumbo volcano to uncover new lineages of life (NeLLi) - 2SBTROV14_V59a metaG | ecosystem: Environmental > Aquatic > Marine > Volcanic | place: Kolumbo... | reverse complement strand
CCCCATAATGTGGATGAGCTGTGCGCCGGCCTGCTGCACCTGCTCGAGCACCCGCGCGCCACCACCGCCGAACTGGTGGCCCATATTCCCGGGCCCGATTTTCCCACCGGCGGGGTGATCGTCGAGCCGGCTTCGGCCATTCTGGAGGCTTACGAAACCGGGCGCGGCGGCTTTCGTTTGCGGGCGCGCTGGCGGCGCGAGGACGCCGGGCGCGGGCAATATCGCCTGATTGTCACGCAAATTCCCTATGCGGTGCAAAAATCCCGCCTGATCGAGAAAATCGCCGAGCTGATCACCTCGCGCAAGCTGGCCGGCCTGCTGGCCGACGTGCGCGATGAATCGACCGACGAGCTGCGTCTGGTGCTCGAGCCCAAGAGCCGCGCCGTCGACCCGGAGGTGCTGATGGCCAGCCTTTATCGGCTCACCGATCTGGAGGTGCGGGTTCCGCTCAACATGAATGTGCTCGACGCCGGCGGGGTGCCGCGGGTGATGAGCCTGCGCGATGTGCTCAAGGCCTTTCTTGCCCACCGTATCGAGGTGTTGGTGCGGCGCACCGGCTTTCGCTTAGGCAAAATCGAGCGCCGCCTCGAGGTGCTGGCCGGCTTTCTGATCGCCTATCTCAATCTCGACGAGGTGATCCGCATCATCCGCCAGGAGGACCACCCCAAGGCCGAGCTAATGCGCCGCTTCAAACTGAGCGACATTCAGGCCGAGGCGATCTTGAACATGCGGCTGCGCGCTCTGCATAAATTGCAGGAAATCGAGATTCGCAAGGAGCACGAGGCGCTCAGCGCCGAAAAGACCCAGCTTGAGGGCCTGCTGGCCAGCAAGGCCAAACAGAAGCGCCGCATTGCCGCCGAGATCAAGGCCCTGCGCAAGACCTTTGGCCCGGAGACCGAGCTGGGCCGGCGGCGCTCCACCTTTGGCGATGCGCCGGCGGCCGAGGTGGTGGCGCTGGACGCGATGATCGAGCGCGAGCCGATCACCGTCATCTGCTCGCAAAAGGGCTGGATCCGGGCGCTCAAGGGCCATGTCGCCGCCGACGCCGAGGTCAAATACAAGGAGGGCGATGGCGAGCGCTTCCAGCTTCACGCCCAGACCACCGACAAACTGCTGCTGTTCGCTACCAATGGCCGGTTTTACACCCTGGGCTGCGACAAGCTGCCGGGCGGGCGTGGGCACGGCGAGCCGGTGCGTCTGATGATCGATCTGCCCGGCTCGGAGGATATTGTCGCCCTGTTCGTGTTCCGGCCGGGGCTCAAGCTGCTGGTCGCCGCCTCGGACGGGCGCGGCTTCATCGTTGCCAGCGACGCGGTGGTGGCGCAAACCCGCTCGGGCCGGCAGGTGCTCAATGTGTCGGGCGATGTCGAGGCCCAGTGCTGTGTGCCGGCCGAGGGCGACATGGTGGCGGTGGTTGGCGAAAACCGCAAATTACTGGTGTTTGCGCGCGATGAAATCCCCGAGATGACCCGTGGGCGCGGGGTGATCCTGCAACGCTACAAGGATGGTGGGCTGTCGGATGTCAGGCTGTTCGAGCGCGCGGCGGGGCTGAGCTGGCCGATGGGCGGGCGCACCCGCACCGAAACCGACCTGACCGCCTGGCTGGGCAAGCGCGCCGGCGCCGGCCGGCTGCCGCCCAAGGGCTTTCCGCGCAACAACAGGTTCACCTGAGGGAAGGGCGGGGCCATGGACTGGGTGTTCGACAGCACGATCTGGACCAGTCTGGCGGCGCTGACGGTGATGGAGATCGTGCTCGGCATCGACAATGTCGTGTTCCTGTCGCTGATCGCCGGCCGGCTGCCCGAGCCCGCCGCCCGCCGGGCGCGCGGGGTTGGCCTGATGTTGGCGCTGGTCGCCCGGCTGGCCATGCTGGGCGGCATCATCTGGCTGGTGGGGCTGACCCGGCCGGTGATTGAGCTGGCCGGCCAGGCCCTGTCGTGGCGCGATCTGGTGCTGCTCGCCGGCGGGCTGTTCCTGATCGCCAAGGCGACCCATGAAATCCACACCAGCGTCGAGGGCGCCGGCGAGGGCATGGGCAAGAGGGCGGCCGGCTCGTTTATCGCGGTGGTGGTGCAGATCGCGGTGATCGACATGGTGTTCTCGGTCGACAGCGTGATCACCGCGGTGGGCATGGTCGAGCATTTCGGCGTCATGGCGGCCGCGGTGGTGATCGCCATGGCGGTGATGTACGCCGCCTCCGGCCCGGTGAGCGATTTCCTCAAACAGCACCCGACCACCAAGATGCTGGCGCTGGGTTTTCTGTTTCTGATCGGGGTGGCGCTGATCGGCGACGGCCTGGGCTTCCACATCCCGCGCGGCTACATCTATTTCGCAATGGCCTTTTCGGGCATGGTTGAGGCCCTGAATATTTTTGCGGCGCGGCGGCGCGTGCGGCGGTGAGGGTGGGTAGGATTTTTCCGTGGGTGAGCGCCGGAAAATTTGCGCTGAAAGTGCTGTGCCCTCCCCCTGATAACTACCGCCCCCGCCGTTACGCGATTGAGCGGGCGGCGATTATGGTGCGGGGGAGGGGCGGAGCGGCGGTGTTGGCCTCGCCAGCCCCGATTACGTCAGCTTCCGGTAAGAACCCGTTCAGGCCAGCTTTTCCATGCAAAAGCAAAACCGCGATCGGGTCGCTTTCGATCGCGGTGATCGCGTCGATCTCATCCGCGCTGGTGGCGGCGCGGCGGCGCCAGGGTGTCCACATCGCCCGTTCCTTTCAAACCGATGCGAACAGGTTTAATCGGAAATGATGTCGGTTTTATTAACCAAACAGCACGCCGGGCAGCCAGGTGGCGATCTGCGGCGCGGCGGCGAGTAGCGCCAGGGCGATGATCTGGATGATCACGAAGGGGATAACGCCGCGATAGATGTCGCCGGTCCGCACCGAAGGCGGGGCGACGCCGCGCAAATAGAACAGCGCGAAGCCGAACGGTGGGGTGAGGAAGGAGGTTTGCAGGTTGATCGCCATCATCACCCCCAGCCACACCGGGTCGATGTCCATTTGCAGCAGGATCGGGGCGACAATCGGCACCACCACGAAGGTGATCTCGATGAAGTCGAGGAAAAAGCCGAGCACGAACATCACCGCCATCACCAGGGCGACGGCGGCCAGCCGGCCGCCGGGCAGGCTGCTCAGGAAATGGTCCACCGCCACATCGCCGCCCAGGCCGCGAAACACCAGCGAGAACACCGCCGCGCCGATCAGGATGACAAACACCATGGCGGTGATCTGGCTGGTCGAGCGCACCACCGCGCCCAGCACGCCGGCGCGCCAGGCGCGCCAGGCGCTGACCAGCACTCCCCAGAACAGCAGGGCGCACAGCCCGAAAGCGATGATAATACCGATCCGGTCGCCCGGCGGAATGGCGGCGCGGCCAAGGCGCAAATCCATCCCCGTGGTCAGAACCAGCAGTCCGACCAGCGCCGCGCCGCCGGCGTAGATCGGCGCCGGACGGGCGGCCTCCAGCCGTAGGCCGGCGAGCAGCAGCGCGCCCACCGCGCCCACCGAGGCCGCTTCGGTCGGGGTGGCGACGCCGCCCAGGATCGAGCCCAGAACCGCGATGATCAGCACCAGCGGTGCGGCCAGGGCGTGGGCCAGCGCGCCGAAGTCAGGCCTGCCTTCCTGTGATGGTTCGGGCGCGATCGCCGGCGAGCTGTCGGGGCGGACCAGGGCGACGATGGCCTGATAGAGCATATAAAGCCCGACCAGGCCGAGGCCGGGCAGCAGCGCGCCGGCGAACAGATCGCCGGTTGACATGGTGTCGGGCGACCAGTTGCCCTGGGCGAGCTGGGCCTGTTGATAGGCCGAGGACAGCACATCGCCGAGCAGCACCAGTACGATCGAGGGCGGGATGATCTGGCCCAGGGTGCCGGCGGCGGCGATCGAGCCGCAGGCCAGCGCCGGGCTGTAGCCGCGCCGCAGCATGGTGGGCAGGGACAACAGCCCCATGGTGACCACGGTGGCGCCGACAATGCCGGTCGAGGCGGCGAGCAGCGCGCCGACCACGGTGACCGAAATGCCCAGCCCGCCGCGCAAGTTCCCGAACAGCCGGCCCATGTTGTCGAGCAGTTCCTCGGCGACCCTGGAGCGCTCCAGCATCACCCCCATGAACACGAACAGTGGCACCGCGATCAGCAACTGGTTGCTCATGATGCCATAGACCCGCTCGGGCAGGGCGCCCAGGAAGGCCATGTCGAACACCCCCATCGCCGTGCCGATGGCGGCAAACAGCAGGCCGGTGCCGGCCAGGGTGAAGGCCACCGGATAGCCCGAAAGCAAAAAGCTGCAGGCGGCCAGGAACATCAGAATGTCGAGATAGTCGCCCATCAAAGAATGATTTCCTCATCGGCCCCGGCCGCTGGCGGGGTCTGATGGCCGGTGAGCACGAGCACACAGCGCATGAGGCGCGCCGCGCCGGCCAGGGCGATCAGCCCGGTGAACAGCAGAATGACGCCCTTGAGCAGATAGACCGCGGCGATGCCGCTGGTCTCGGCCGATCCCTCGCGCACCGCCCAGGATGACGCCACATAGGGCCAGGACAGGGCCCACAGCGCAATGCAAAAGGGGACAAGAAAGACCAGCGCGCCAATCAGATCGACCAGCGCGCGGCGGCGCGGGCCGGCCTCGCGGTAGAAAATATCGACCCGCACATGGCCTTCGTGCAAAAAGGTATAGCCGGCGGCCAGCATGAACAGCGTGCCATGCAGATAGAGCAGCGATTCCTGCATGATGATGGAGGAGACGCCGAACACATAGCGCATCACCACGACCGTGAACTGGACCATCACCAGCGCCAGCGCCAGCCAGGAAACGGCCCGGCCGAGACGTTCGTTGACCTGCTCGATGATATGAGCGAGGCGGGCCAAACCGCTCATGGTCTAACCATTACCCCCGGAAAGCAGCTCGCGCGCCTCGCCGTAGGCCAGCTCGGAAATCCGCCCCCAGGCGGCGACCTCACCGCGAAACGCCCTATAGCTGTCATAGACCCGTTTGGCCATCGCGTCCTTGGCAGCCACCTCGGCGACCACCTTGGCCGACTGTTTGCCCAGGGCGCGCAGGATGTCGTCGGAAAAGCGCCGGGGGATGATGTTGTGCTTTTTGCGCAGCACCGTAAGGGCGCGGGCGTTCTGGGCGGTGAACTCGGCGAACACCTGGCTGTGTTCGGCCTCTATAATGGCGCTGATCACCGCCTGTTGCGTCTTGGAAAAACTGTTCCAGACCGCAAGGTTGATGCCGGCGGCCAGCGCCGTGCCGGGCTCGTGAAAGCCGGGGTAATAGTAATATTTGGCGATCTTGTAGAAGCCGAAGGCGAGATCGTTCCACGGGCCGATCCATTCGGTGCCGTCGATGCTGCCCTGCTGAAGGGCGGGAAAAATCTCGCCGCCGGGCAGCACCTGTACCGCCGCGCCGATGCGGCGCAGCACCTCGCCGCCCAGGCCCGGCATGCGCACTTTCAGGCCCCGGAAGTCCTCCAGGGTGTTGATTGGGCGCTTGTACCAGCCGCCCATCTGCACCCCGGTATTGCCGGCCAGAAAGGGCTTGACGCCAAAGCCCGACGACAGCTCGTCCCACAGCTTCTGACCGCCGCCATAATAGATCCAGGCGGCATGTTCGAGCCCGGTCATGCCGAAGGGCACGGTGCTGAAGAAATTATAGGCCTGTGATTTGCCCTGCCAGTAGTAATCGGCGGCGTGATACATGTCGATGGTGCCGCGGGCCACCGCATCGAAGGCGCCGAACGCCGGCACCAGCTCGCCGGCGCCAAACACCCGCAGGGTGATCTGGCCGTCGGTGGCCTCGGCGAAGCGTTTGGCCAGCCGTTCGGCGGCGGTGCCCAGGCCGGGGAAATTCTTGGGCCAGGCGGTGACCATTTTAAGGGCGCGCACCCCCCGGGCGACGGCCGGAGCGGGAAAGCTGCTGGCCGCAGCAAGCGCGCCGCCGGCGGCTGCGCCAGTCAGAAAATTGCGACGTTTCATGAAGGGTCCTTCTGGTGATGGCGCGCGGTGGGGGGCGCGAGGCGCACCCAGCGCTCACCGCGAAAAGCCTCGAGCGGTTGAAAGTCGGCCTTATAGGACATTTTGCGGCAATTCTCTATCCAGTAGCCGAGGTAGACATAGGGCAGGCCGAGGCGGCGCGTGCGCTCGATATGGGCCAGGATCATCAAGGTGCCCAGGCTGCGTGCGCTTTGTTCGGGAGCATAAAAGCTGTAGATCATCGACAGGCCGTCGTCCATCACATCAGTCAGGCAGGCGGCGAGCAGCCGCGAGGGCGCGGCCGCCGGGTCATCAAGGTTGCGCAAACGATATTCCACCATCTGGGTGTCGACCGCGGTGTCCTCGACCATGGCGGTGAAATCATAAAGGTCCATGTCGGCCATGCCGCCGCTGGCGTGGCGCGCATCGATGTAGTCGCGCAGCAACAAGAACTGTTCGTCGGTCACCCAGGCCGGGGTGACCTGCTCGATCAGATCGGCATTGAGCTTCCTGATTCGCCGCATGCGCCGGTCGGGGGCAAAATCGGCAACCGGGACACGCACCGACAGGCAGGCGGCGCAGCCTTCGCAGGCCGGGCGATAGGCGACGCGCTGGCTGCGCCGAAAGCCAATCAGGGACAGCGCGTCGTTGAGGGCGGCGGCGTCGTGGCCGGAAAGCTCGGTAAAGACCTTGCGCTCCTGGCGGCCCGGCAAATAGGGGCAGGGCGCCGGCAGGGTCATGTAGAACTGGGGAAAATGGACAGATTGATCGGTCATCGCGATTCCTGATTACATCAATCCATAATACCACGGCGCGAACAAAGAGTAAGCCGCCCAGAGCACCACGATCAGCGGCGCGCCGGCGCGCATATAGTCGCTGAAACGATAATGGCCCGGTCCCATGACCAGAAGATTGGTCTGATAGCTCATTGGCGTGGCGAACGAGCAATTGGCGGCGAAAATGACCGCATAGACGAAAACCCGCGGATCAACCCCCAGTTCATGAGCCATGCTTACGGCGATGGGGGTGAACAGAACCGCGGTGGCGTTGTTGCTCAGCACATTGGTCAGGGCGGTGACCAGCAGGAAAAAGGCCGACAGCAGAACCGGGGCGCTGGCATTGCCCAGGACGGCGACCAGGCCATGGGCCAGCCACGCCGCGCCGCCGGTCTCCTGAAGTGCGGCGCCCATCGCCAGGGCGGCGGCGATCATCATCACCACCCGCCGGTCGATGGCCCGCGCCGCCTGGCGGATGTTGAGGCAGCCCAGGGCGATCATCAGCCCGGCGCCGGCAACCGCGGTAATCGCGATCGGCACGATGGCGCTGGCGGCAAACCCCACCACGCCGAGGAAAATGGCGATGGCGCGAAAGGCCAGGGCCGGCGTCGGCAGCTCATGGGTCGACCATTCCATCAACAAGACGTCCTTGTTGGCGCGCAGGCCCAGCACATCGCGGCGGTGACCGGCGATCAGCAGCACATCGCCGGCTTCGAGGCGAATCTCGTTCATTTTGCTGCGGAACATGCGCGAGCGGCGTTGCACGCCGAGCACGATGCAGTGGGTCTGATGATAAAAGCCGATTTGTTCCAGGGTGCGGCCATCCATCCGCGAGGCCGGGGCGACTACGGCCTCGGCGAGGATCTGCTCATTGCCGCCTTCCTCCATGGCGGCACTTTCCTGTTCGGCGGCCAGCGGCACACTTTCCAGCAGCATGGGCATGCGCGACAGAGCCTCGGTCAGGGTCTTGCGGGTAGCGGCGACAATCACCACATCACCGGCGCTCAGGGTGATGTCCTCGAACGGCGGCAGGACCATCTCGCCGTCGCATTGCACCATGCGCACGGTCATGCCGGGCAGGGTGGGGAACATGCCGGCGACCGCTTTTTCACCGACCAGCGGGCTGTTGGGGGTGACTTCGATCTGGGCGATGAATTGTTTGCCGTCGCTGGCCGGTTGCGCGCTCAGCGAGGCCCGTTCGGGCAGAATTTTAGGAATGATGAACAAAATATAGAGCAGGCCGACGCTGGCAAGGACCAGGCCGGGCACGGTGAACTCAAAAAAGCCAAGCTCGGGTTCGCCCAGCCGGGCCAGTTCGCCGGCGACCAGCAGGTTGGTGCTCGAGCCGATGAGGGTGGTCATGCCGCCCAGAATGGCGACAAAGCTCAGCGGCATCATCAGGCTGCTCGCCGGGCGGCCGAGGCGGTCGCCCAGAGCTGACATGATGGGGATGAAAATCACCACCACCGGCGTGTTGTTAAGCACCGCGCTGGTCAGCAATACGCACAAGAGGCCCGAGACGATCACCAGGGTCGGCCGTCTGACGCCGGCGTCCACCAGTTTTTGCGCCAGATTGTCGAGCGCGCCGGTTTGCACCAACCCCTGGCCGATCACCAGCAGCGCGACGATGGCCACCAGGGCGGGATCGGAAAAGCCGGCCAGCAACCGCCGGGCGGACAGGACATTGCCGCCGCTGTCGTCCGCGACCGGGAAGAAATAAAAGAACAGCAAAAGCAGGGCCAGCACCCCGATCGAGGTCAGCTCCAGCGGGATCTTTTCCATCGAATAGGCGATGATCGCGCCGGCAATGATGGCATAGGTCACCCAGATATGCACCGCGGGGTCAAGCGCGAACATGCGCAACTCCCACTCTCAGTTCCAACCATGCTCTGTGATAATGCATTGCCCCGCCTTGTCGCTCCCCTTTAAAAAAGGGGTAGCGAAGTACTCCCATGGTGTCAATGTAGCGTGAGCGGGGAGGGGGGCTGCTATTCCGGGGGCAGGACGGGGGCTTCGCGCATTAGGATAATGCTTATCCGCCGGTTGGGCGCGGCTTTGGGCCGGTCAGGGAACAAGGGCTCGGTATCGGCTTTTCCGGTGACCTCGAAAAAACGATCGGCGGCGAGCCCGGCGCCGCGCAGCACCCGCCGGCTGGCGTTCGCCCGGTCTGCGCTCAACTCCCAGTTGCCATAGCCGTTGGCGGTGATATAGCCGCGGGCGTCGGTATGGCCGGCGATCTTGAGGCGGTTGGGCAGGGGGTCGATCACCCGGGCGATCAGCTTGAGCATCTTGCGGGCGAATTTATGCATTTTGGTCGATCCCTTGGCGAACATCGAGCGGTTCTCGGAATCCACCAGTTGGATGCGCATGCCTTCCGGGGTGCGGTCGATAATCAGGTTCTCATAGAGCTTGGACAACTCGGGGTCCTTTTGCACCTCCTTGCGCAACTCTTTCTCGGTGTTGTCGAACATCCTCTCCTCACGCGCCGCCATGCGCTGTTTGAGTTCCTTTTCGTCGAGCTCTTTCTGATCCTCGGCTGCGTCGTCGTCGCTTTTCGTCTGTTGCGGCTGGGCGGTGGTCTGGGCCGGGGTGATCGCCACCTTGCTGCCGGCCTGGGTGCCCTCTTTTGAGACCGACTGGCCGCCCAGCACCTGGCCGGCGCCGCTGGTTGACTGGCTGGCGGTAGAGGGCGAGAAATATTCCGCCAGGCCTTCCTTTTGTTCCTTGGTGGTGTTGGCCAGCAGCCACATCAGCAGGAAAAAGGCCATCATCGCAGTGACGAAATCGGCATAGGCGATTTTCCAGGCGCCGCCATGAGCGCCATGGCCGCCGCGCTTCTTGATTTTCTTGATGATGATCGGTTGTTCGTAAGCCATGAGAGCCGCCTAGACCGGCAACACGTTCTGGACGGCGTCTTCCAGTTCGATAAAGCTGGGCCGTTCATGGGAGGACAGGACCTTGCGGGCGAATTCCACCGACACGGCCGGGGCGCAGCCTTGCAGATGAGCCAGCAGGCCGGCCTTGAGGCATTCGTAATATTTGCCGTCCAGCTCGGCGTAATTCTCCAGATTCTTGCTCATCGGCGTGACCACACCATAAGAAACGAGAATGCCGAAAAAAGTGCCTACCAGCGCGCCGCCGATCATGCCGCCGAGAATTTCGGGCGGCTCGTCAATGTGGGACATGGTCACAATCACCCCGAGCACGGCGGCAACGATGCCGAAAGCGGGCAGGGCCTCGCCCAGCGCGCCAACCGCCGCTGAGACGCCGTGTGCTTCCTTGTGGTGGGTCTCGATTTCCTCATTCATGAGGTCTTCCAGAACATTGGGGTTCTCGGTGCCCATGGTCATTAGACGCAGGTAATCGCACAGAAACTCCACCCCGTGATGGTTTTTCAGAAAGCTGGGGTAATTGGCGAACAGTGTGCTTTCTTCCGGGTTTTCGATATGGCTTTCAATCGCCAGCAGGCCCTTGGTGCGGATCAGCTTGAACAGCGAATAAAGCAGGGTCAAGAGCTCCAGATAAGATGCCTGGTCGTGAGGCGGGCCCTTGAAAATGCGCGGCAGCTGTTTGCCGGTGCCGGAAAGAATCGGTTTGGGATTGGAGATTATGAAAGCGCCGATTGCCGAGCCCAGAATAATCAGGAATTCAAGCGGCTGGAGAAGAACCGTAACATTGCCGTGCGGCATATAGCCGCCCAGGATCGAACCGATGACGATCACTATTCCGATGAAAAAAAACATGACCTGCGCTGCTTTGCCAATAATTTTGCGAAGCCGGACCTGCGGAGCCCTTCGATAACTCCCGGTGATATTGGGAAAATTAAGTTAAAATTGTGTAAGTCAGGAGCCGGAAAGTGCGATTTAGAAGCGCCACAGATAAAGCGTGGTGCCGCGCCGGTCATCAAGGGTCAGGCTTTGCGACGGTGCCCGGCCAGGGGGAAGGAAGGAATTGCTGATCAGCAGGCTGCCCGGGCGCATTTGGGCGCGCGCCTTGTCGAGCAGCGCCGGCATCGGTGCGGGTGACAGAAAACAATAGACCACGTCAAATTGCGACAGATCGCAGGTCCACAGGCTTTTGAAGCGCAAGGTCAGATTGTCCCGCGGGGTCAGGAATAGCCGCAGCCGCGCGATGACAAAGGGCAGGGGGGCATTCTCGAGGCCAACAAAAACCCCGTCCGGCCGCTGGCCGGCGAGGTAAAACAACAGCCCCGACAGGCCGCAGCCCAGATCAGCGAAACGAAAGGGGCCGGCGGGTAGAAGCTCGGCGATGGCGGCCCAGGTTGTCCGGTTGGTCAAAAACAGTGGCACCCGCTCGCCGGCGGCGTTCCAGAACACCAGCGCGAGCAGCAAAAAGGCTCCCAGATAGACCCAGGCCGGCGGCGCCAGCCACAGGCCGAGCGCTACCGCCGGCGGCGCCAGCAGATGGATCACTGGCCACCAGCGGGCCATGCCGACCAGCGCGCTGATCAGCGCAGCGAGCAGGCCCTGCGATAAGACCAGAGACCACAAGGGCAGGCCGATGCCAAGGCCGACCACCATCAGCCGCGCGCCGCCAAAGGTGATCAGCGCGGCGACAAGCTGGCAGGCTAGGGCGGTGATAAGTGGCGATGAACGGCGGGAAGGGGGCAGCGTCGGCACAGCGCCTCGCGGGGGGTGATGAGCGGATGGTTCACCCGACTATAACCACAGCCGCGCGCCACCGGGAAGACTCTAATTACGGCCGGCGCAGCAGACGCAGGGCATTGAGAGTGACCAGAACGGTGGCGCCGGTATCGGCCAGAACCGCCATCCACAGGCCGGTCAGACCGGTGATGCTGGTGACGATAAACACCGCTTTCAGGCCCAGCGCGAGGGTGACATTGGCGCGGATGTTGCTCAGGGTGCGGCGCGACAGACGAACCAGCGCCGGGACATCCTCCAGCCGGTCGTGGACCAGCGCCGCATCGGCGACGTCGAGCGCCACGTCGGTGCCGCCGCCCATGGCGATGCCGACGTCGGCGGCGCGCAGCGCCGGGGCGTCATTGATGCCATCGCCGACCATGGCGATGGCGCCGTCGCGGCGCAGGCGCTCGATCTCGGCCACTTTGTCTTCGGGCATCAGCCCGCCCCGGCTGTCGAGTCCCAGAAGGCTGGCGATCGCTCCGGCGGTGCGCGGGTTGTCGCCGCTGAGCATCACGCTGTGCACCCCCAGACCGGCGAGTTCGGCGATCACCGCCGGCGCGCCTTCGCGCGGCTCGTCGCGCAGGGCGATCAGGCCGAGGGTTTGACCCTCGCGGCTGACCACGACAACTGTCTTGCCGGCTTTTTCCAGCGCCGCGAGCCGTTCGGGAAGGGTGGCGTCTTCGGTGGCAAAACCGGGCGCGCCCACGGTGACGGTCTTGCCCTCGATCTCGGCGCGTGCCGCCCGCCCGGCAATGGCTTGGGTATGGCTGGCCGGCGGCGGGACGATGCCTTTTTGTTTGGCGAAGGCGGTAATGGCCTGGGCCAGCGGGTGGTCATTGGCCGATTCCACCCCGGCGGCCAAGGCAATGATGTCATGCTCGCTGCCCCCCAGCGCCACCACATCGGTGACCTGGGGCTGGCCGCGGGTAAGGGTGCCGGTCTTGTCAAAGGCCATGGTCCGGGTCTGGCCGATCTGCTCGAGCGCCGCGCCGCCCTTGACCAGAATGCCGACCCGCGCTGCTGCCGCCAGCGCCGAAGTGACGGCGGCCGGGGTGGACAGCACCAGGGCGCAGGGGCAGCCCACCAGCATGAGGGCCAGCCCGCGATAGATCCAAACATCCCACGGCGCCCCCATCAGCAGTGGCGGGACGACCATCACCAGGCCGCACAACACCAGAATGCCGGGGGTGTAGAAGCGGGCGAAACGGTCGATAAAACGGGCAATCTGCGCCCGATTGGCGTCGGAGTTCTCGATCAGCGCGATAATGCGGTCGATCATGTTGTGACCCGGCGGGTTTTCCACCCGCAGGGTCAGGGCGCGGTCATCAATGATTGCGCCGGCGAACAGTCGGTCGCCTTCGCGGCGCACCACGGGGATCGATTCGCCGGTGAGCATGCTTTCATCGACATGGGCCCAGCCCTTGGTGATCATCCCGTCGGCCGGCGCCGCCGCGCCGGGGCGGATTTCGACAAGCTGGCCCGGCTGAAGGCTTGCGGGGGACTTCGCGCAGCTCGCCGTCCTCGATCAGCAGTGCGGTTTTCGGGGCCATGTCCATCAGTCGGCGGACGCCGGAGCGCGCCCGGCTGGCGGCCAGTTTTTCCAGCCCTTCGCCGACGGTGAACAAAAACAGCACCACCGCCGCTTCCCGGCTGTCGCCCAGGGCCAGTGCGCCAAGCGCCGCCAAGCTCATCAACAGCTCGATAGTGAACAGCGAGCCGGCCCGGATCGACAGCATGGCCCGACGCGCGATCGGGCCGAGCGCCACAAGAGTGACCGCGGCAAAGACCCATACACCAAAGGAGGCGGTAAAAAAATCAACCACAAAAGCGCCGGCCAGGCCGGCGCCGATAATTGCGGGGGGCAACCAGGGGCGATGGGGGGCGGATGGCGGCGGCGCATCGTCGATGCCGGTCAGGCGATAACCCGCCTGACGAATGGCGGCGGCGACGGCCTCGGGAGTGATCAGGCCGGGGTCGAGTTCAATCCGCAGACGCTCGGTGGCCAGCGAGACACGGGCATCGTGCACCCCCTTGAGCCCGCGCGCCAGGGTTTCAATCTTTACCGCGCAACTCGGGCAATCCATGCCCTCGATTTGCCATGTCGCCTGGGCTTGCTGGTCGCGCATGGTTTGGCTCCTTGAAACAGCATACATATGAATATAACTTCATATGAATAATTATTCAAGTATTTTATTGGTTCTGATCGTCGCATTCGACAATATGGGCGGCCAGATCGGCGATGACATGGCGGATATGGTCGTCGGCCAGGGCATAGAACACCTGCTTGCCGCGGCGTTCGGCGCGCAGGATGCGAGCGTCGCGCAAGGGGCGCAAATGATGGCTGGCGAGCGATTGCGACAAGCCGCTGGCGGCGGCCAGCTCAGTAACTGGCCGGGCCTGATCGAAACAGGCGAGCACCAGCCGAAGCCGGCCGGGCTCGCCCAGCAGGCGGAACATATCAGCCAGACTGGCCAGGTCATCCGCGGCCAAAGGGGGGATGGCGCCCGGGCACTCGATAATTGGGGATAGCGATTTGCGAATTTTATGCGCCACGGCTTGCCTCCCATGAAAGACGGTCATTTTAGCGTCAGATTCGGGGGGATACAGAAAAATTCCGAATTCAGGCGGTTACGTTTGATCAATGATTGCACCAGTCTGGACATTCCGGTCTTCAACCGGTTTTTTGCTCGCCTCCAGTATAAATACACCAGTTCCATTTCAAATTTGCCAACGATCGACTACAACAGCCAGACGGCAAGCCTGTCGGTTGGCTGGAAGCTGTAGAAAAAGCCCTCGACGATCGCAAAGCGATGAGCTTTGGTGTTGACCGGCACATGGCCTATACTGGCGCCGGCAACAACCGGATCGGAGAGTTTTCATGGCGCGGTTTTATAACCCAATCATTCTGGCGCTGGTGCTGGCCGCGCTCTGGAGCCCGACGGCCAGTATTGCAGGCGACGAGGCGGCGATGCGGGCGAAGCTGGAGAAGATTGTCGCCGGCGACCACCGCTCGCCTGCGCACAAGGCTCGCGATCGCTATCGCCACCCGGTGGAAACCCTGATGTGGTTCGGCCTGTGCGACGATATGACGGTGGTGGAGATCTCGCCCGGTGGTGGCTGGTACACCGAAATTCTCGCCCCGTTCCTCAAAGACAAGGGGGTGTTCTACGCCGCCGGCTACGACCCCAATTCATGGACGCCCTATTATCGCCACGGCGCCAAAAAATTCGCCGAAAAACTGGCTGCCAACCCGGCGGTTTACAGCAAGGTCAAGATGACGGTGATGGCCAAGGACACTTATGACATCGCCCCTGCCGGCTCGGCCGACATGGTGCTGACCTTTCGTAATGTGCACAACTGGATGGATGGCGATTACGCCGCCGCCGCCTTCAAGGCGTTCTATGACACGCTCAAGCCGGGCGGCGTGCTGGGGGTGGTTGAACACCGCGGCGACCCGGCGGTAGCCCAGGACGAGGATGCCGAGGCCGGCTATGTGCGCGAGGATGTGGTGATCAAATTCGCCCGCGGGGCCGGGTTCAAGCTGGCGAGCAAATCAGAGATCAACGCCAATCCCAAAGACAACCGTGATCACCCCAAGGGGGTGTGGACCCTGCCGCCAACCCTGCGCCTGAAGGACAAGGACCACGAGAAATACCTCGCAATCGGCGAATCCGACCGCATGACCCTCAAATTCATCAAGCCGGCGAATTAGCTCCATTCCGGCCGGGTCTGGCGCACCGCCTCGCCCAGCACCATCGCCGCGGCCAGCGCCACATTGAGCGAGCGCGCGCCCGGGACCATCGGGATGCGCAGCGCCGCATCCGCCGCCTCGGCGACCCGGTCCGGCACGCCGGCGGTCTCGCGGCCGACCAGCAGGGTGTCGTCGGGGCGAAAGCAAAACGTGGTATAGACGCTTTGCGCCCGGGTTGACAGCAGGATCAGCCGCCCCGGCGAGCGCTCGGCGAGAAAAGCCTCCCACGACACATGATGTGCCAGCTCGACCTGGCGGGCGTAGTCCATCGCCGCGCGGCGCAGCGCGCGGTCGGAAAAGGGAAAGCCGCAAGGCTCGATAATATCGATGCCTACCGCCAGACAAGCGCCAAGGCGCAGCATGGCGCCGGTATTGGGCGGAATGTCAGGCTCGAATAGGGCGAGGCGCATGAGGGAAAGCTCCGGCAATCCGAAGGGGCGGGGCGAGAGTGTCGGAATATTTTACAACTCTACCTTGTTAAACCTCCAGGTTATGGCGCAACCTGTTACCACAAAAAGAAAATGGTTTTCTGGCATGGATGTTGCTCAATAACCCCGTAGAACTGTTTTTAACGAAAGGGTCGGGTTTATGTCCAGTTTTATGGGACGCGCTACATTTGTTGCCGCTGCGGCGGTTTGTCTGACCGTGGGGCCGCTGTCGGTGAGCGCGGCGCCCGTGGCGGTTTTCGAAAATGGCGGCGACCGGTTGGCCGGCACGCAAAATGGTGATGGCGGCTGGGGCTGGCCGCTGAGCGGAACCAGCGCCAAGAACACGATTGCGCCGATCGCCATGGGACTGGCCCAGGCCTATTGCGAAACCGGCTCGGCCGGTCAGTTGACGGCGCTGCAAAATGCCGGAACGTTTTTCCTCAATAAAACGGAAAAATATTCGACGGCCGATGGTTACATCGCTGCCGAGCTTGATGCGATTTTCAGCACCACCATCTATTCCGATCACATCAAGACCAATTATTACGACAAGCTGGCCGCCGGCACCTACAGCCGCGATGGCGGGGTGACCTTCCTTAACACGGCGCAGGAAATTCAGCGGGTGATCGATGGCCGGACCAATTCCGGCATTGGCAATCTGGCCGCCTGGGACATTGGCATGGGACTGGTCGGGGCGGTCGCCCTGGGGCTTGACAGCGCTCCCTGGATCGCCGGGACCGAGGCCACCATCAACACCCTGGATGGCGGCACGGTGGTGAGCCCGGGGTATTATGATGTGATCGGCCTGGCCGGCGCGGTTTATGGCCTGGCCTCGGCGGGGGCCGACTTCGATCCCACCAGCGGTGAGCATGCCGCGGCCAGCAATCTGGCTGATCTGGCGGCGGTTCTGGCGTCTTATCAGATGGTTACCGGCGGCTTCACCTGGAACAAGAATTTCATGAACCCGGCCGATGATGACGAGACCACCCAGGAAACCGCCTACGCCATTCTGGCGCTGGCCGAGTTCAACCACAGCCTTTATTCCACCCAGATCAACGATGCGGCGGACTGGCTGACCACCACCCAGCTCGCCAATGGCGGCTGGAAAGGCTGGGCTGGTGGCGCCGAGAACAACGAAGTGACGGGCGAGGCCCTGTGGGCGCTGCGCGCCTCGGTGCCGGAGCCGGCGAGCCTGGCGTTGTTCTGCCTCGGCCTGGCCGGTCTTGGCGCGATGCGGCGGCGGCGGGCGCGCGGCTGACTGCAGCCAATCTTTGTTCTTCCTTTAATCCCCCGGAGAGATTTCTTCGGGGGTTTTTTTGGCAAGAGGGACACCGGCGGTTCTGTGACAAGCCGCCGCAGGAGGTGGGGTGTCACTGGACAAATCCTTCAGATGATGGCAAAACGTCGCTGCCGGAGCGTGCAGTGCCTTTGCGACGTCACGCCCGAAGTGTTGAAATAAAAAGGGAATAGGATCGATCATGGCGACGGTCGAGGCTGACAAAGAACATGAGGGCGCCACCCGGCGCGACTTCATTTATGTGGCGGCGGGCGCGGTAGGCGCCGTCGGGGTGGTGGCGGTGGCTTGGCCATTGATCGACCAGATGAACCCGTCGGCGGATGTGCTGGCATTGTCGTCCACCGAGGTGGACCTTTCGCCGATTGAGGAAGGCCAGCGCATTGTTGTCAAGTGGCGCGGCAAGCCGGTGTTCATCGACTATCGCACGCCGCAAGAAATCGCCGCGGCGCGTGCCGTGCCGCTTAGCGAACTTCCGGATCCGGCGACCGATGAAGAACGGGTGCAAAAACCGCAATGGCTGATCATGATCGGGGTGTGCACCCATCTGGGCTGTATCCCGAAAGGCAACAAGCCTAGCGATGCCCGGGGCGATTATGGCGGCTGGTTTTGCCCCTGCCATGGCTCGCACTATGATACGGCCGGGCGTATCCGCAAGGGGCCGGCGCCTAAAAATCTGGTGTTGCCGGACTATAAATTTCTTGACGACCACCTGATCAAGATCGGGTAAGGGGAGTATGGATCCAATGGCCGGTAACGCTGCATTCAATCCGACAAAATTCAATCCGAAAAACCGGGTCGTCATTTGGTTTGACCGCCAGTTGCCGATTCTCTCGCTCATTTATTCGTCGGTCGGGCCGGGCTTTCCGGCGCCCAAGAACCTGAACTACTGGTGGAATTTCGGCTCACTTGCCGGTTTTGTGCTGGTGGTGCAGATGGCCACCGGCATCGTTCTGGCCATGCACTACACGCCAGATGCCGCGCTGGCCTTTTCCAGCGTCGAGCACATCATGCGCGACGTCAATTACGGCTGGCTGCTCCGCTATTTGCATTCCAATGGCGCATCGATGTTTTTCATCGTGGTCTATATCCATATTTTCCGCGGACTTTATTACGGCTCATACAAGGCCCCGCGGGAAGTGCTGTGGATTTTGGGGCTGGTGATCTATCTGCTGATGATGGCGACCGGTTTCATGGGCTATGTGCTGCCTTGGGGGCAGATGAGCTTCTGGGGGGCGACGGTGATCACCAATCTGTTTAGCGCCATCCCGCTGGTCGGCGACAGCATCGTGACCTGGCTGTGGGGCGGTTTTGCGATTGACAATCCAACCCTTACCCGCTTTTACAGCCTGCACTACCTGCTGCCGTTCATCATTGCGGCGGTGGTTATCCTGCATATCTGGGCGCTGCATATTCCCGGCTCAAACAACCCGCTGGGCATCGATGTCAAGGGCCCGCAGGATCAGGTCGCCTTCCATCCCTATTACACCGCCAAGGATTTATTCGGCATCGGCGTGTTCGCTATTTTCTTCGCCTATTGGGTGTTCTACTACCCCAACGGCATGGGCGAGGCGGACAATTACATTCCGGCCAACCCGATGGTCACTCCGGCGCATATCGTGCCCGAATGGTACTATCTGCCGTTCTATGCGATCTTGCGCGCGATTCCCGACAAGCTGGGCGGGGTGATCACCATGTTCGCCTCGATCCTCATTCTGTTCGTCCTGCCATGGCTCGACACCTCCAAGGTGCGCTCGGCGAAGTTCCGGCCGATCTATCGCCAGTTTTTCTGGATTTTGGTGATCGACTGCTTCATTCTGGGCTATGTTGGTGCCAATCCGCCGGAGGGCATGTTCATTATTATCAGCCGTCTGGCGACCGCCTATTATTTCCTCCATTTCCTGGTGATCCTGCCGCTCGTCGGCCTGGTGGAAAAACCGCGGCCGCTGCCGGAAAGTATCAGCAAGGCGGTGCTCGAAGCCGAGACCGCCAAAACGGCTCAGGCGTGAGGGAGGACGGAACAATGAAAAAGACCTTCTTGACGTTTGGCGTGGCGGTGGCTCTCATGCTGGCGGGGGGCGCAGTTCTGGCGGCCGAGGGCGGCCATATTGAAAAACAGCAGTGGGCTCACCGCGGCTTTACGGGACAGTTCGACAAGGCGCAGTTGCGCCGGGGCTTCCAGATTTACCGCGAGATTTGCTCGGGCTGTCACTCGCTCAAATATATCGCCTTTCGCAATCTTCTGGATATTGGCTACAGCGAGGCTGAGGCCAAGGCCATCGCGGCTGACTATGAGGTCGAGGACGGCCCCGATGATGAAGGCGAGATGTTCACCCGGCCGGCGCGATTGTCGGACTATATTCCCGGCCCCTTCGCCAATGATCAGGCCGCCCGGGCGAGCAATAATGGCGCTCTGCCGCCCGATCTGTCACTGATCGTCAAGGCGCGTTCCTCGGCCCATGGGCTGAAAGCCTGGCTGCTGTCGCTCCTCGATCCCGACCGCATGGGCGAGGATTATGTCTTCGCCCTGCTGACCTCCTATGAAGACGAGCCGCCCGAAGGTGTGAAACTGGGCGACGGGATGAATTACAACCCGATTTTCCCGGGCGGCCAGATCGCCATGGCGCCGCCGCTCTATGAAGAGGCGGTGGACTATGATGACGGCACCAAGGCCACCCTCGACCAAGAAGCCAAGGATGTGGTGTCCTTCCTGACCTGGACGGCCGAGCCGAAGCTTGATGCCCGCAAGCGGCTTGGTTTCAAGACCATGATCTATCTGATCATCCTGACCGGTCTGCTCTATGCCGCCTATCGTCGGGTGCGGCGCAAGGTGAAGGGACATTAGGATATCCCCCATGTTTCGTAATATGCTATCAGGAGAGCCGTCCCGGGGTTTCGGGGCGGTTCTTTTTTAAGCAGGGAGTGCATGGTGGCGCAGACTCGAAAACCCATCCTGGGGATTATTGGCGGCAGCGGTCTTTATGACATCGACGGGCTGGAGAACATCCGCTGGCAGGCGGTTGCCTCGCCGTTCGGCGCGCCGTCGGACGAGTTGCTGTTTGGTGAGTTTGAAGGGGTGCGGCTGGTGTTTCTGCCCCGCCATGGCCGCGGTCACCGGCTGAGCCCGAGCGACATTAATTACCGCGCCAATATTGACGCCCTGAAACGCGCCGGGGTGACCGATCTGATTTCCCTGTCGGCCTGCGGCTCTCTGCACGAGGACCTGCCGCCGGGCACTTTCGTGCTGGTCGATCAGTTCATCGATCGCACCACGGCGCGCGAGAAAAGCTTTTTCGGCGCCGGACTGGTTGCCCATGTCTCGATGGCCCATCCGGTGTGCGGCCGGCTGGGCGAGATGGTGAGCCTTGCCGCCGAGCGCGCCGACATCCCGCTGCGCCGGGGCGGAACCTATCTGGCCATGGAAGGGCCGCAGTTTTCCAGCCAGGCGGAATCGGAACTTTACCGCGCCTGGGGCTGTGACGTGATCGGCATGACCAACATGCCGGAAGCCAAACTCGCCCGTGAGGCCGAGCTGTGCTACGCCACCGTGGCCATGGTAACCGATTATGACTGCTGGCATCCCGAGCATGATAATGTCGAGGTTGGCGACATTATCCGGGTGCTGGCGGAAAATGCGATCAGGGCGCGCCAACTGGTGCGTGAAATTGCTCATGGCGCGACGGCTGCCGTCGCCCACCCGTGCCCGCAAGGCTGTGACCGGGCGCTGGACAATGCCCTGATCACGGTTCCCGAGGCGCGCGATCTGGCCCTGATGGAAAAGCTCGACGCGGTGGCGGGCCGGGCCCTGACGAAAGAGTAGGGGGGAGAGGATGGCAACCTGGATCAAGCAGCGGATACGCAGCATTCCCAATTATCCCAAGCCGGGGGTTAATTTTCGCGACATCACCACTCTGTTGCAGGACCCCCTGGGCTTTCGCAAAACGGTTGACGAACTGGTCCAGCCCTTTGCCGGCCTGCGTATCGACAAGGTGGCGGGGATCGAGGCCCGCGGCTTTATTCTGGGCGGCGCGATGGCCCATCAGCTCAGCGTCGGTTTCGTGCCGGTGCGCAAAAAGGGCAAGCTGCCCCATGAAACCATCGGTCATGATTACGAATTGGAATATGGCTTCGACCGGGTCGAGGTGCACCGCGATGCGGTCGGACACGGCGAGCGGGTGCTGTTGGTCGACGATCTGATTGCCACCGGCGGGACGGCGGCGGCGGCAATCACCCTGATCCGCGAGGCCGGCGGCGAGGTGGTGGGCTGTTCCTTTGTGATCGACCTGCCTGATCTGGGTGGCCGAAGGCGGCTGGAAGCCATGGACTGCAATGTCTTGACCCTGTGCTCTTTTGCCGGGGAATAGACGACCTTGGCGCTGGCGGCGAGCTGGTTTAGACTGACCGGGCTGAACGGGGGGTAAAATGGCGAACGGGATTATCGGTATCGACCATGCGGTTGTCGGGGCGCGGGATCTTGAAGATACGCGCATGATCTTTCAGCGCCTGGGGTTTTCGGTCACCCCGCAAGGCCGCCAGCTCGGCGCCGGCGTGGCTCATTACCGGGTGATGTTTGATCATGACTATATCGAGTTGGTCGGCATCACCGATGCCAGCGCCCCGACCGGGGAACTGGGCGCTTTGCTGGACAAACAGGGCGAGGGGGCGCTGGCGGTGGTGCTGGAGTGCCGCAATGTGCGTCAGTCGTGCCAGGAACTGGCCAGCCACGGCATCAGCCCGCTGGCCATTCAGCATGTACTGACCGAAATCGAGGCGCCGGAAGGGGCGCTTGAGCACCGCTATGACATGGTGGAAATTCCCGCCGACGCCGCGCCCGAGACGCGGATTGCCCTATGCCAGCATATCACCCCCGAGGTGCTGCGCCAGCCGGCCTGGCTGAGCCACGCCAATGGCGCGCGGCGGCTGAATTTCATCGCCGTGGTGGTCAGCGACCCGGAAAGTCTGATCGCGCGCTGCGACCGGCTGTTCGGGGTCGGCAGCACGACCATGACCGATAACACGCTGGCGGTTTATACCGGGCATGGAGCACTGCTGTTCATCACGCCCGACCATGCCAGCGTCATGTATCCCGGCGTTGCCGATGCCGCGCGCCCGGCGCCCTATATCGCCGCCCTGGGCATCGAGGTTGGCGATGTTGGCAAGGTTTCGCGGGTGCTTGAAGAGGCCCAGGTGCCGTTTTCACGGTTGATCGACCATTGCGTCCAAGTGGCGCCGGCAGTGGCGAACGGGGTGATTATAGAGTTTCACTCCCGGCCCGAGGCGGGTGGTGGGACGACCTATTTTCGCTGATCGCCGCGGCGCCTGAAAAAGGCGGTCGAATCCATGCGGACCACCAGCCGGCCATGCTGGTTGACCGCCGAATAGCGAATGCGCACGAGGCCCTGGTCGGGCCGGGTGGCCGAGGGCCGGGCCTCGAGCACCTTGCCAAAGCCGGTCAGGGTGTCGCCGGGGCGCACCGGGGCCGGCCAGCGCAGATCCTTGACCCCCGGTGAGATGCCATTTTCGGCCTTGATCAGGAAATGGTCGCAGATCAGCCGCATCAAAATGGAACAACTGTGCCAGCCGCTGGCCATCAGCCCGCCAACAGCACGGGTCTGCGGCGCATCTTCATCGACATGAAACGGCTGGGGATCGAATTGGCGGGCAAAGGCGATGATTTCATCGCGCTCGATCCGGCGCGAGCCCAGCGCAATCCGCACCCCCGGCGTCAGATCCTCGAAATAGATCGTCTTGTTCATCTCAAGTGTTGAACCGAAAATGCAGGATGTCGCCATCGGTGACGACATAATCCTTGCCCTCAAGGCGCATCCGGCCGGCCTCGCGGGCGCCGGCCTCGCCACCCAGGGCAATGAAATCATCATAGGAAATGGTTTCGGCGCGGATGAAGCCGCGCTCGAAATCGGTGTGGATGACGCCGGCGGCCTGGGGGGCGCGCGCCCCGGCGGTAACCGTCCAGGCGCGCGCCTCCTTGGGGCCGGCGGTAAAAAAGGTGACCAGCCCCAGCAGCGCGTAGCCGGCCTGAATAATGCGCGCCAGCCCGGTTTGCGCCAGGCCGATGTCGGCGAGAAAGGCGGCGCGTTCCTCGGCCTCGTCAAGCTGGGCGACTTCGGCCTCGATCGCCGCCGAAATCACGATGCAGCCGGCGCCCTCGGCCTCGGCGCGCGCCTTTATGGCCTGTGACCAGGCATTGCCACTCGCCGCCGCGTCTTCCTCGACATTGCACACATAGAGCATCGGCTTGGCGGTGAGCAGCTGCAACTGGCGGAACAGGCGCTTTTCCTCATCGCCGGCCAGTTCCAGACTGCGCGCCGGCCGGCCTTCGCGCAGCGCCGCCAGGGCGCGCTCCATCAGACTGATTTGGGTTTTGGCGTCCTCGTCCTGGCCGCGGGCCTTTTTTATCAGGGCGGGCAGGCGGCGCTCCAGACTGTCGAGATCGGCCAGCATCAGCTCGGTCTCGATGGTCTCGGCGTCTTCGGGCGGGTTGATGCGGCCATCGACATGGGTGACATCGTCGTCCTCGAAACAGCGCAGCACGTGGACAATGGCGTCAACCTCGCGGATGTGGGACAAAAACTGGTTGCCCAGGCCCTCGCCCTTGCTGGCGCCGCGCACCAGGCCGGCGATATCGACAAAACTGAGCTGGGTGGGGATGATCTTGGCGGGCCGGACAATAGCGGCAATCTTGTCGAGCCGGGGGTCGGGCACCGGCACTACGCCGATATTGGGCTCGATGGTGCAGAACGGAAAATTTTCCGCTGCCGCCGCCGCGCTCTGGGTCAGCGCATTGAACAGGGTGGACTTGCCGACATTGGGCAGCCCGACGATGCCGCATTTAAAGCCCATCAGCTTTGTTCCTTCGCCGGCCGGGTAAGCAGCGCCACTTTGGTCATGAATTTTTCGTCCTCGCCATGGGCCAGATGACCGGCCGCCGTCGCCATGGCGCCGAGCAGCGCGGCCAGCCAGTCCTGATCGGCCTTGGCAAAATCCGACAGCACATAATAATGCACCAGCGCCTTGTCGCCAGGATGGCCGATACCGATGCGCACCCGGCGAAAATCCGGCCCGATGTGCTGGGTGATGCTGCGCAGGCCGTTGTGGCCGGCGTGACCGCCGCCGGTCTTGACCCGAATTTTGCCGGGTGCGAGGTCGAGCTCGTCATGAAACACCACGATGTCGGCGGGGCTGAGCTTGTAAAAGCGCATCGCCTCGCCCACCGCCTCGCCGAACAGATTCATGAAGGTCTGTGGCTTGAGGGCGAGGGTTTTTTCGCCGTCAAGCCGACCGTCATAAGCGATCGAGCGAAACCGCGTGCGACCGGGGCCAAAGCCATGGTGGCGGACGATCGCCTCGAGCGCCATAAAGCCGACATTATGCCGGTGCTTTGCATATTTCGCGCCCGGGTTGCCCAGACCGACCAGCAAAAGCATGGCGCTCTCCGTTGCGATTCCCGCCCGCCGGCTATTCTTCTTCGCCTTCCTCGACTTCTTCTTCGCCTTCCTCGATCTCGCCTTCCTCGGCCTCGCCTTCCTCCTCGACACCGCGCGATGGTGCGGCGATGGTGGCGATGGTGAAGTCGCGATCGGTGATCGCCGGGGACACCCCCTCGGGCAGTTTCACCGCGCTGATATGGATGCCGTCATTGATGTCGAGGTCGGTCAGGCTGATCTCGATGCTCTCGGGGATGGCGTCCACCGGGCAGGACAGCTCGATGGTATGGCGCACCACGTTCAACACGCCGCCCCGGCGCAGGCCGGGCGATTCTTCTTCGTTGATGAAATGCGCCGGCACCTCGACGGTCACCCGGGCATCCTTGGATACGCGCAGAAAGTCGACATGCTGGGGAATGTCGTTGACCGGGTGAAACTGCACATCCTTGGGGATCACCCGTTCGATCTTGCCATCGAGGGAAAGGGCGAAAAGCTTGCTGGAAAACTGGCCGAGATGAATTTCCTTGGTCAGTTCATTGATCGCCAGGGTGATCGGCTGGGGGGCTTTTTTGTCGCCGTAAATCACGGCGGGGACGCGGCCATTGCGACGGGCGGCACGGGCGGACCCCTTACCGACCCGTTCGCGCGCCTCGGCGGACAGCGTGCGGATATCAGACATTGTATTCTCTCCTGCTCATCGGCATCTCAACGCCAAAATCGTCCGCCTCCAGGGGTGCGGACGCACTTGCGCGCCGCTTTTACCGCGTGCGCGGGGAAAACTCAATCAAATAGACTGGAAACCGATGTTTCCTCGGAAATACGGTGCATCGCCTCGGCGATCAGCGGCGCGATCGACAGGGTGCGAATGTTTTTCGACACCCGCACCGCTTCGGTCGGTCGGATGCTGTCGGTGATCACCAGCGATTTTAGCGCCGAGGCCGACACCCGCGCCACCGCGCCGCCCGACAACACGCCGTGGCTGACATAGGCGGTCACCGATTCGGCGCCGGCCTCCATAAGGGCGGCGGCCGCATTGCACAGCGTGCCGGCCGAATCGACAATATCGTCAACCAGCAGACAGGTTCGTCCGGCGACATCGCCGATGATGTTCATGACCTCGGATTCGCCGGCCCGTTCGCGCCGCTTGTCAACGATCGCCAGATCGGCGCCGATGCGCTTGGCCACCGCGCGGGCGCGCACCACGCCGCCGACATCAGGTGAAATCACCATCAGATCGCCGCCGTTGCAGGTTTCCTTGATGTCTTTGGAGATCAGCGGGGCGGTAAACAGATTGTCGGTCGGAATATCGAAAAAGCCCTGAATCTGGCCGGCGTGCAAATCCATGGTCAGCACCCGGTTGGCGCCCGCGGTGGTGATCAGATTGGCGACCAGCTTGGCCGAGATCGGGGTGCGCGGCCCGGGCTTACGATCTTGGCGGGCATAGCCGAAATAGGGCAGAACGGCGGTGATGCGCCGCGCCGAGGCCCGCTTCAGGGCATCGATGCAAACCAGCAATTCCATGAGGTGGTCATTGGCCGGATAGGAAGTGGACTGAACCACGAAAACATCCTCGCCGCGCACATTTTCGTGGATCTCGACCCAGATCTCCATATCGGAGAAGCGCCGTACGCTGGCCTTGGTTAGCGGGATGTTGAGATAGGCGGCGACGGCCTCGGCCAGGGGCGGGTTGCTGTTTCCGGCGAGGATCTTCATCGTCTCACTCCCTGTCACGCCGTTTCTTGACTGCGGATGTTTTCTATCAGGGTGGTGGCGGGCTGTAAATAAACTATCACAAAGCGGGCAGCGCGATGGCCGAAAGCTGGCGTCCATAGTCGGCCTCACCGCGATGGGTGGCGCGGCGAAAGCTGAAAAATCGCGCCGGCTGGCCATAGGTGTCGGCGTCCAGCAACGCAATGTCTTTTAGCCCCAGGGCGCGCAGGGCGGCAGCAATAAAGCCGGGCAGGTCGAACAGCCAGTGGTCAGTGCGTCTGGGGTCGGCGCGGGCGGCGGGAGCAAAAAATTCGGTGTTTTGCGGCGCGCTGGCAAGGAAGGCGGCGCGAAACTCGGGTCCCACTTCATAATTTTGCCGCCCGATGCACGGGCCGATGGCCGCTGCGATCGTCGGCCGGTTGGCGGCCAGCGCTTCCATGGCGTCGATGGTGGCCCCCAGCACCCCACCCAGCGCCCCCTTCCAGCCGGCATGACAGGCGCCGATCACCCCCGCCGCCCGGTCGGCCAGTAGCACCGGCGCGCAATCGGCGGTCAGAATGCCCAGCGCCAGGCCGGGGCGGGCGCTCACCATGCCATCGGCGCGGGGGCGGGCGTCGCCTAGTGGCGCATCGAGAGTGAGCACCCGCACGCCATGCTCCTGGTAAAGGGTGCACAGGGCCCCGGGCGGCAAGCCCAGTTCGGCCATGGCGCGGGCGCGGTTGCACGCCACTCGCCCGGGGGCGTCGGCCGAGCCGGGGCCGCAATTAAGTGAAGCGTAAATCCCTTCCGAGACACCGCCGCACCGGGTGAAAAACCCATGCGGCAGGCCGGCCAGATTTTGCGCGGTCAGCTTCATGGCTCAAAACCGGCGGGAGGGGGTTGGCTTGGCCCGGTCAGCGCCAGGGCCTTGAACAGCGCGCCCATTTCCCGCTCGCCGGCAAGCCGGCGCATTGCCGCCTCGATATCGCGCGCCTGGGCCGGGGTGGCGTTGGCGCGCAAGCGCCTGGCGCGCTCGGCAAGGCCAAGCGCGCCCAGAAAATGCCCCTGGGGGCGCGGGCCATGGGCGCGGGCGCCGGCTTTCTCTGCGGCGCCGGCAAGGGCGGCGAAATCAACATGGGCGGTCAGGTCGGCCAGGCCGGGCTCGGCGAAAACATCCACATAGCGGTGGCGGCGCACCGCCTGCAGGCTGTCGCCCGGGGCGCTGGCCGCCGGGCCATAATCGATGATCAACGCCGCGCCGCCATGAGCGGTCAGCCGCGCGGCAATCTCGCGGACCAATGCCAGGCCGGCTGGACAGACCTCGCCAATCGCGCCGGGGGGGCGGTCATGGATGGTGTCGGGCAGGGCGGTGGCGGCCGGGCTGGGCGCGGCCGAGAGCACCGGGACCAGCGCGCCGGCCTGCAAGCCGACCAGGCGTTCATGCCAGCCGTCGGCCTGGCGTACGAACTGGTGGATCGGCAGGGCATCAAAAAATTCATTGGCGAGCAGAATCATCGGCCCGTCAGGCACGCTGTCGAGCCGGTCATGCCAGGTGATCCTTGCGCCCTGTTTGTCGGTGGCCAACCGCTCGGCCTGGCGGGCGCGCAACACCGGGCTGGTTTCCACCAGATGGATTGCCGCCGCGTCGCAGAATGCCGGGGCGGCGGCGCGGGCGGCGCGCAGGGCATCGGCCATCAGGGTGCCGCGCCCCGGGCCCAGCTCGACCAGCAGCACCGGGGCGGGAGCGCCGATCTGATGCCAGCAGGCGACCGCCCACAGGCCGAGCAGTTCGCCGAACATCTGGCTGATCTCGGGCGCGGTGATAAAATCGCCGGCCGCGCCCAGCGGGTCGGCGCGCCGGTAATAGCCATGGGTGGGGTGGCCCAGCGCCTCGGCCATATAGCGGGCGATGGTGATCGGCCCGCCGGTGCGGATCAGCCGGGCGAGTGAGGCCCGCAAGGGGGCATCTTCGCTCACTTTTTGCGCGCCACCAGATAAAGCCCGGCCAGGATCATCGGCGCGGACAGGAGCTGGCCCATGGTCGCGCCGGCCCACAGAAAGCCAAGCTGGGGATCGGGCTGGCGAAAGAACTCGACAAAAATGCGCGCCAGGCCATAGCCGATCAGGAACAGGCCGGTGAGCATGCCGGCCCGCGCCCGGATGGCGGGGCGGTGGAACGCGGCGGCCATGAGCAGTCCCAGCACCAGCCCTTCGAGCCCGGCCTCATAGAGCTGGCTGGGGTGGCGCGCCAGCGGGCCGCCGGCGGGAAACACCACCGCCCAGGGAACATCGCTGGGTCGGCCGAACAGCTCGCCGTTGATGAAATTGGCCAGCCGCCCGAAAAACAGCCCGATCGGCGCCGCGCAGGCCACCAGATCGGCAAAGCCGAGCAGCGGCAGCTTGCGCGCCCGGCAATAAAGCACCATTGCCGTCGCCACGCCGAGCAACCCGCCGTGAAATGACATGCCGCCGCGCCAGACCGCGAGGATCGCTATCGGGTGAGAGAAATAATAGCCGGCGTCATAAAACAGCACATAGCCGAGCCGGCCGCCCAGAATCACCCCCAGGGTGGCCCAGACCAGAAAATCATAGATATGCAGCCGGGTGATCTTCCTCCCCGCTTTTTGCGCCAGAAAGACCATATACCACCAGCCGAGCAGCAACCCGGCGATATAGGCCAGAGCATACCAGCGGATGACAAAGGGGCCGATGGCCACCAGGACGGGGTCGATATTGGGAAAAGGCATTGGCTTTGCACCGCGCTCACGTATAGTGGATGCACCATCAAATGAGCCCGAGCCGATGTCAAGCATGCAAAAGATGGAGCGTTGTGATGCAGACCGATAACCGATTTCTCGATGATATGGCCAAATTGGCGACCAGCGCCCTGGGGGTGGCCCAGGGGGCGCGCGAGGAAATGGAAAACATGTTCCGCCAACGGTTTGAACGGTTGATCGCCAGTATGGATCTGGTGCCGCGCGAGGAGTTGAGGCGGTCAAGGCCATGGCGGTGGCGGCGCGTGAGGAAAACGAGGCGCTGGCGGCGCGGCTGGCGGCGCTCGAGGCCCGGCTGGCCAAGCCTGCGGCGGCGCGGCGCCCGGCACGCAAAACCGCCGCAAAACCCAAGGCGAAAAAGCCGGTCAAGAAGCCGGTGGAAAAAACTTCGTAAAATTTTAACGATCAGGCTTGCGCAATCTTCCCGCCGGTGGCAGGCTATATGTTGTGGTTTGCCCGGTCAGGCAACCGCAGATCTGGTGTTTCAGGGCTGGTCCTGTCGCCGTGCCTGAGGGGAGTTTGAACATGGCCTCGCTGATCATGGAGCCTGCGCTGTCAGGCGGCGATCCGCTGGATATTGTCGAACAGATTGTCTCGGCTAATGAATGGCCCTATGAGCGCACCACCGATCGTGAGCTGTCGGTGTCGATCGCGGGAAGCTGGAACGAATATCACCTGCATTTCTCCTGGGCGGGGGATCACGAGGCGCTGCTGATCGCCTGCGCGTTCGATTGCCGGGTGCCGGTTGGCCGCATGGCGGCGATTTACGAGCTTCTGGCCTCGATCAATGCGCGGTTGTGGCTGGGCCATTTCGACGTGGTCGATGAAGAAGGCATGGTGATGTACCGCCATGGCGTCTTGCTGTCACCGACCAGCGAGGGAGTGACTCACAACCAGTGTGAAAATCTCATCGAGGCCGCCATCAATGAATGTGAGCGTTATTTTCCCGCTTTCCAGTTCGTGATCTGGGCCGGCAAAACCCCGGCCGATGCCTTGATGGCGGCGATGCTCGACACCGTTGGCGAGGCCTGACGGGGAACAGCGATGGCGCTTTCCCGAATTACCGCAGAGCACCCGCTGGTGCTGGTTGGCTGTGGCCGCATGGGCGGGGCGATGCTGGCCGGCTGGCTGGCCGAGGGAGTGCCGCCTGGCGCGGTGATCGTGGTCGATCCCCAGGCTCCGATAGTCCCGCAAGGGGTGGCGGTGGTGGCCGAGGGCGGTGCGTTGGCCGATGATCTCGCCCCCCGGGTAGTGGTGTTTGCGGTCAAGCCCCAGATGATGGCGGCGGTGGCCCCGGCCTATGTCCGGTTCTGCGCCTCCGAGACGGTGTTTCTGTCGATTGCCGCGGGCACCACCCTGGCCGGTTTCGCCAGTTTTCTGGGCGCCGGCGCTGCGGTGGTGCGCGCCATGCCCAACACCCCGGCGGCGATCGGGCGCGGGGTCAGCGGGGTGGTGGCCAATCCGGCGGTCAGCGCCGGCATGCGCGACTTGTGCGCCAGCCTGCTTGGCGCGGTCAGCACCGTGTTGTGGCTGGAGCATGAAGACCTGCTCGATGCGGTCACCGCGGTGTCGGGCAGTGGCCCGGCCTATGTGTTCGCGCTGGCCGAATGCCTTGCCGAGGCCGGGGTGGCGGTGGGTCTGCCCGAGGATCTGGCGCGCCAGTTCGCCCGCCTGACAGTGGAAGGGGCGGGGGAGTTGCTGGCCCACTCCGACCAGCCGGCGGCCGCCTTGCGCCAAGCGGTGACCAGTCCCGGCGGCACCACCCAGGCGGCGCTCGAGGTGCTGCTGGCCGAGGATGGGCTGGCGGCGTTGATGACCCGGGCAGTGCGGGCGGCGGCGGCGCGGGCGCGCGAGCTTGCCGGATAGCCGGCAAAGGGTGTATAGTCATCCGGTCATGACAACCCGCAAACCGCCGATCGATCAACGGATCATCACCGCCGCCCTGGCGTTGATCGCCGCCAAGGGCTGGGCCGGTGCGACGCTGGCCGATATCGCCGCCGGCGCCGAGGTCAGCTTGGCGCAACTGCACCGCCATTTCCCCTCCAAGACCGCAATCATCGCCGCCTGGCTCGATCAGGTGGACGATCAGGTTCTCAAGGCGGTCGCGCCGGCCTCGGGCGAGGAGGAAACTCGTGACCGGCTGTTTGAGATCATCATGAACCGCTTTGATGCTCTGGCGCCGCACAAGCAGGCGCTGTGCGCCATTACCCGCGGGGTGGCCTGCGATCCGCGCGGCCTGTGCACACTGGCTTGGCGGCTGGAGCGCTCGATGACCTGGATGCTCGAGGCCGCCGGTGTTGGCACCAGCGGCCTGGCGGGCATGGCGAGGGTCAAGGGGATGATGGTGATCTATGGCCGGGTGCTGCGCCAGTGGTTCCGCGACGACAGCGAGGACATGGCGAAAACCATGGCCGAGCTTGACAAACGCCTGCGCCAGGCCGAGCGCTGCGCCCGCCTGCTGCCCGGTCGACTGCCCGAACAAATGGCCGCCGCTTCATAATTTTGTTAGCCGTCGGAGCTTTCCGGCCGGATCATCCGCTCGACCATGTCGCGGCTGTCCTCGTCGATCAATCCAGTGAGCACCTTGCGCCAGCCGGCGACGGCCTCGGCCCCGGCCTGGCGATAGGCCCGGGCAAAGCGGGCGCGCTGGGGGGCGGACAGCTCGCGCTCCAGCTTTTCCCCCGCCGCGGTAAGAAACAACAGCCGCTGGCGCTTGTCAGTCGCGCCTTTCTGGCGGCGGATTATGCCCGAGCGGACCAATTGGCCGAGCACCCGTGACAGGCTTTGCTTGGTAATGCCCAGAATGCGCAGCAACTCGGCCACCGGCAGGCCGGGGTTGCGCCCGACGAAGTGGATCACCCGGTGGTGCGCCCGGCCAAAGCCATAGGCGGCCAGCAGCGAGTCGGGCTCGGCGGTGAAGTCGCGATAGGCAAAGAACAACAGCTCGATGCCCTGTTTCAACTCTTCCTCGCGCAGGAACAGTGGGTTGGGTCCGGCATTTATGTCAGTCATATTGACATATATACCATGACATGCTAGGGAAATCCACCCCCGAGGTGATCACTTGTAAAGAGGGCGGGAAAATGGATGTGCTTCCTTTTGACGATCGTGACGGCCAGATCTGGTATGACGGCGCGCTGGTGCCCTGGCGGGAGGCCAAATTGCATGTGCTGTCGCACGGGCTGCACTACGCCAGCGTGGTGTTCGAGGGCGAACGCGCCTATGGCGGCGAGATTTTCAAACTGACCGAACATTCCCGCCGGCTGATCGAATCGGGGCGTATCCTGGGCTATGACATTCCCTGGTCGCTAAGTGAGATCGACCGCGTCACCCGCCAGACCCTGGCGGTCAGCGGGCTGGACGACGCCTATGTCCGCCCGGTGGCCTGGCGGGGCAGCGAAATGATGGGGGTGTCGGCGCAGCAGACCTCGATCCATCTGGCGGTGGCGGTGTGGGCGTGGCCGTCCTATTTCACCCCCGAGGCGCGACTCAAGGGCTTGCGGCTGACCATTGCCGACTGGCGTCGCCCGGCGCCGGAGTGCGCGCCGACCAAAAGCAAGGCGGCCGGTCTTTACATGATCTGCACGTTGTCGAAACATGCCGCCGAACAGGCGGGCTATGCCGACGCGATGATGCTCGACTATCGCGGGCGGATCGCCGAGGCCACCGGGGCCAATGTGTTTTTCGTCAAGGATGGCGCGCTGCACACCCCGACGCCGGACTGTTTCCTTAATGGCATCACCCGGCGCACGGTGATCGAACTGGCGCGCGAGCGCGGCATCGAAGTGATCGAGCGGGCGATCACCCCTGACGAACTGGCCGGATTCGAGCAATGTTTTATTTGCGGCACCGCTGCCGAGGTTACCTCGGTCAGCGAAATTGACGCCGAATGTTTCGAGGTCGGCGAGATCACCAAGACCCTGATGGCCGATTATGACGCTCTGGTGTGGCGCCGGGGCTAATGCGCGCCGTAGATAGCGCCGGCGATGGTGATCAGGCTGAGCGCAAGAAGGACCTGGTGAACCCGCAGGATCTTGCGCAGGGTGCCGTCGGGGTCTCGTTCCATCTGGGCGGGCATGGTTTTTTTGAGCACCAGCGGCTCGAGCACGAACAGCATCACGGTGAAGATCAGCCATATCAGGACCATGGCGTATCCCCACCAGAATGTCAGGCTGGAAAAACGGTCCCAGGCGTCGAGCGCCCACAGCATGTAAAGCCCCGAAGCCCCGGCGATCAGGGTGGTCAGGCGCGCCTGAGCAGCGAATTTATGTTCGGCGCGGCGGAAAAAGGCGGTCCGCTGGGCGGGATCCTCGATCGCCAGTGCGGCGGGCAGGATGATCAGGGTGACAAAGGCCACCCCGCCGATCCACAGCACGATCGCCAGAACATGAAAGGTGCGGGCCAGGGTTAAAAGATCGAGCGCCATCACTCGGGCGCGCCGTCATCGGGGTGCTCGCATTTTTTGGCCGACAGCTCGTGCTCGTGTTTGTGCCGCTCGGCCTGGGTGGAGGTCTTTTCGGCGCCGCTGCGGCCATGGCGCGCCCGGTTATGCGCCGCTTTCCTTTGCGCCTGGCTTTTCAGGCGCTTTTTGCGAAACTGGTTAAGGTTGATAATCTCGGCCATAAAAACCTCCGGATAGCGATACGCGCCACAATGTAGCCAGAAATCAGTCCGACTTTAAATCAGTCTGATTCTCCGGGGTGTTAGTTTAGTGTAAAAGCGGATGAACGCCAAACTGTCAGGAGCAGAAGGTGGGGATGGTGAAAAAACTGGGTCTTGGTGTTGGGCTGCTGGTGGTGGTTCTGCTCGGCGTGGCGCTGGCGGCGCCCGGCTTTATCGACTGGAACCCTTACCGCGCCCAGATTGCCGCCAAGGCCCGCGAAATCACCGGCCGCGCGGTGGCCATCGACGGGCCGATCGAGTTTTCCCTGCTGCCCGCGCCGGCCTTGTCGGTGCATGATGTGCGCCTCGCCAATGTGCCGGGGGCGCAGGTTACCGACATGTTGCGCCTCGATGCGCTCAAGGCGCGGCTTGCCCTCATGCCGCTGCTGCGCGGCCGCTTCGAGGTTGAACAGGTGGTGCTGATTCGCCCGGTCATTGCTCTGGAGGTGCTGGCCGATGGTTCGCCCAACTAGCGCTTTGGCGCCCCTGATGGGGAAACAAAAGCCAACGACGAGGGCGCCGGGCCGGATGTCTCGCTCGACCGCTTTGTGATCAAAAAGGGCCGGCTGGCCTATCACAACCAGGTCACCGGCGCGACCCATGCGGTCAGCAACATCAATGCGGTGATCTCGGCGCGCTCACTGAGCGGCCCGTTTCAGGCCCGGGGAACCCTTGACTATCATGAAGTGGCGCTGCGCTTTGCGGGCACGATGAGCGAACAGCGGCGCAACCGGCCGGTGGCGGTGCAGGTCCGGATCGAACTGGCCGACCGGAGCGCCAGCGCCGCCCTGAACGGGCGTCTGGAGAGCGGCGAGACGACGCTGGTGTCGGGCAAGCTCAACCTCAAGGGCGAAGACCTGGCGGAAATGATTGCCACCGCAAACCGGATGACCCGCCACCAGGCGTTTTCGCCGCCCGCCGGCTTGCATGAGGCCTTCGAGCTGAACGGTGCCGTGAAGCTGTCGGAAAAAGAAGTGCGGCTGACCAATGCCAGCTTGGCGCTCGGCGAGATGACCGGCCGGGGCGAAGCCGGGATCACCCTGGGGCGGAAGCCGAAATTCCGGGTGCTTTTCAACAGCACCAAGCTTGACCTCGATTATTTTATCGCTGCCGTGCGCCGCGATAAGGCGGCGGCGGGAAAGACGGCGAAAACGGCGAAAACGGCGAACCCACGGGGCTTTGCTCTGCCTGACAAGGTCGCCGGTGAGATCGATGTGTCGATTGACGCGATCGCGTTGGGCAAGGGGGTGGCGCGTCAGGCGCAACTTACCGCCAGTCTGCAAGATGGCGCGCTGACCATCAGCCGCGCCGGGGTGCTGCTGCCCGGCGGCTCGGATGTTCTAGTCAGCGGCGTGCTGACCAGCGCCAATGGCAAGCCTGGTTTTGCCGGCAAGCTGCGCGCGGCCTCGAATAATTTTCACGGCCTGCTTGAATGGCTGGGCATTCGCAGCGACCTGGTGCCCGCCGACCGGCTGACCAAACTGTCGCTGAACAGCACGATCAGCGTCACGCCCCAGGTGGTGCAACTGCACGAGATGGATATGCGGTTCGATACATCGCATATCACCGGCGCCTTGGCCTATGCGCTGCGCGCCCGGCCTTCGTTCAGCGCCGATCTGACCCTCGACCGGCTGAATGTCGATGCCTATCTGGCAAGCGCCGGAGACAAGGCAAAGGCAGCGCAAACGCCCGCATCCGAAAGCGCCGCGCCGGCCGCTCTGCTCGGCAGCTTTGACAGCAATCTGCGCGCCCGCATCGGCCAGCTTGTCTATCGCCAAACGGCAATCCGCACCATTGACACCGATTTGTCGCTGCTGGGCGGTGTACTGACGGTGAAAAAGCTGACCATCGGCAATCTCGCCGGGGCGCAGCTAAGCCTTTCCGGGTCGGCCCGGAAGCTTTCCGGGCGGCCGCAACTAACCCTTAAAAGCCGCATCAAGGCGGCGGATCTGGGCGGGCTGTCGCAATTGACCGGGCTGGCGCTTCCCGCGCCGGCGGCCGAGCTGGGCGCGCTTGATGCCGCGCTCGACTTTGCCGGCGACATCGACCGTTTCAGTCTCGATCTGACAGGGCGGCTGGGCGGCGCGCGCCTGGCGCTCAAGGGAACGGCGAGCGGGGCCACCGGCAAGACCCCCCGCATCGACATGACCCTGGACGCCCGGGCCAAAAGCCTGGCGGCGGTAATCCACCAGTTCGCCCTCGATTTTGCGCCGCCCCGCCCGGGCGCGGATGCGCCGCTGGCGCTCAAGGCCAGCGTGAAGGGCGCGCAGGGCAAACTGGCGTTCAGCATCACCGCCAGCCTGGCGCGAGCGGCATTGACGGCCAGCGGCCAGCTCACCAATCAGGGCGGGCGTCATGCCTATGGCCTCAAGGTAACCGCGGACCATGACGAACTGCGCGCCCTGCTGCGCGGCCTGGGGGTGGACTATAACCCGGCCGGCAAGGTTGGTCGGCTGGCGCTGGCGGCCGATATCACGGGCGATGACGACGGGTTGGCGATTTCTGATCTGACTGGAGTGGCCGGGCCGGCAGACTTTTCGGGGCAGGGACGGCTCGACTGGTCTGGCGCGCGGCCAAAGCTGACGGCAAGTCTGAAGGCCGAGCGTCTGCTGGCCGATGTCTTCATGCCGCCGCCGGTCACCGGGGCGCGCCAGGCGCACCGCGCCGCCACCGCCCAGGCGCGCAGCCAGGCCCGCTGGTCGCGCCGACCGTTCAAACTCGGCTGGCTTGACGCACTGGATGCCGAGCTGAACATGACCGCGCAGGAAATCGCAGTGCGCAACTATCGCTTCATCCGCCCCCGCCTGGCGCTGATCCTCGGCAATGGCGTGCTTGATGTCCGCGAGCTGACCGCCCGGCTGTTTGGCGGCGATTTGCGGCTGACCGCCCGGCTGCGCGATCCGGCGGCCCCGCAGTTGGACATGACCCTGGCGCTTGACGGGGCTGATGTCTCCGAAGCGTTGCGCGCGGTGGCCGATCTCAAATCGGCCACCGGGGTGTTCTCGCTTGATGGCCGCTTTACGGCGCGCGGGCGCAACCAGTTCGAAATGATCTCCTCGCTGGCCGGCACGGCCCAGCTTGACGCGCGTGACGGGGTGATCCGGGGTATCGATCTGCCCCGTCTGTCGGCGCAGCTTGGCAGCCTTGACCGGATCGAGGATTTCATTCGTCTCACCAAGGTGAGCCTGTCAGGCGGCCAGACCCGCTATCGGCGGCTGCGCGGTGTCTTTAAGGTCAAACAGGGGGTGGCGCGGACCACCGAGGTGAGCACCGAGATCGACGCCACCAGCTCTGATATCAGCGCGGTCATTGACCTGCCGCGGTGGGAGATTTCCCTGCGCAGCCGCTTCCGTTTGACCGATCACCCCAAAGCGCCGGCCGCCGGGCTCGATTTGAGCGGGCCGCTGGATGCGCCGCGCCGGGCGCTGCGCTATAAAAAGTTGAAAAAATATATCGCCGGAAAACTGGGCACCGCGGTTTTGCGACAAGCGCTTGAAAACAAGAACAATGGCGGGCTCAAGCAATTATTCGCCCCCCGACCCAACCCGGGATCAGGCGCCGCGGACGGGGCCCAGGCCCAACCCCAGGCCCAACCCCAAGATCAATCTTCGGCGCAACCGCTTTTGCCGGGTACGGAATCTGGCGCGGCCGATCAGGAGCTTGAACCAATCGATCCGGGTGAGCTGTTGCTGCGCGGCATCTTTAAAAAGCTGCTCAAGAAAAAGAACAAAACGCCAGCGCCCTGATATTGCCCCGCCCGACTATTCCGCGGCCGCCACCTTGCGGGGGCGCAACGAAGCTTTGCGCGCCGGGGTTTTGGCCGGGGCGGCATCGGTGGTGGTGAACAGCTCGAGGGCCTCAAGGTCATTGGCCTGCGGCGGGGTCAGGGCGAGGTCGGTATAGTGCTCCTTGTCGGGGTCCCGTTCGACCCGCGCCCGGGCCTTCAGGAAGCGGCGCAACAGCACAACCAGGCGGGCATGTTTGGCGATCACCTCGCCCAGATAGCCGAGATAAAAGGGCAGCACGCCCTCAATCGGCAGGCCGGGGCGGCGATCCCTGCGATATTTGCGCCGGAACAGGCCGCCTTGCAGCGGATGGACCTTTTCGATCGCCTGACAGCCATAGAACCACAGGGCGAGTTTGACGATCTTGCTCGACTTGACGCCATTGGCCACCGCGCGGCGCATGATGGTCTCGACATGATCGACACTGTAAAAGGCCTCCCAGGCTCGATGGTAGATGTCCTGAAATTCGGCCGGCGTCATCAGCGGATGGCCGGTGCAGACATGCTCCAGATCATATTTGTTCAGATCGGGGTCCATCCACACCCCCTTGGCCGCCAGGTCCTTGTGGTCCTGCGATCCGGGCAGCGGGGTGAGGCAGAAAAACTCGACCAGATCGACCGGCAGCTCCCGCTTGATGATTTCGATATCGCGCAGGATGCGCTCCGGCGTGTCATTGGGAAAGCCGATGATATAGCCGCAATAGGTCATCACCTTGTTTTTCTTCCAGGCCTGAAGCATGGCGCGATATTCGATAATCCGGTTTTGCTTCTTTTTGGCCGAGGTTAGATTGTCGGGATTGATGTTTTCCAGGCCGATAAAGACCCGGTTGACGCCGGCGCGCCGCGACTTTTCGAGGAAATTGGGAATCAGGTGGCACAGGGTGTCGACCTGGATGATCAGCTTGATCTCCATGCCTTCGTCTTCGCGCAAGGCAATGATGCGGTCGAAAATCGATTCCCAGTTCTTGTTGCGTGCGAAATTGTCGTCGGTGATGAAATAGGACGTGACCCCCTGGGCGTGATTTGCCCGCATGATCAGCTCGATATCATCAGCGCTGCGATAGCGCGACTTGCGCCCCTGGACATTGATGATGGTGCAAAAGCTGCACTGGAACGGGCAGCCGCGCCCGGCGTCGAAACTGGCCAGGGAATTGATATTGCGCTTGACCTTACTGCGCGGCAGGATCGGCCCCGGCACCCCTTCGAGGCCGGGCAGATCGGGCAGATAATTGTAAAGTGGTTTCAACTCATCGCGCCAGGCGTCGCGCAGGATTTCGTCAAACCGGCCCTCGGCCTCGCCGGCGAACAGACAAATGCCGAGCTCGCGGGCGGCCTGAAGCTCGGGCGGTGTTTCGGGCAGCATGGACAGACAGCCGCTGACGTGAAAGCCGCCGATGGCGACCTGAATTCCGGCCTCGCGCAGGGGCCGCGCAATATCGAGGGCGCGCGGGAACTGGTTGGACTGAACCCCGAGCAGCACCACCAGGCCCTTGCCGCCGCTCGCGCGGATGGCGCGAATGATCTGTTTTGGCTTGATGCGGGTATTGGTTTCATCAGCCGCGATGATCTCGAGATCGACATTTTCGCCCAGCACCTGGCGCTGTCGGCAATCGAGGGCCAGGGCGTTAAGGTCGGCCATGGTGTTGGAGGGGATTTCCGAGCGCACCCACTGAATGACGTAGCCATTGTCGTCATAATGCGACGGTTTGATAAGAAACAGCCGGAACGTCTCACGATGTGCCAGGCTTTTGACAGCAGACATAAATTTAACCCCTCTTGCGCAACAGTGCCGCATTCTGGACATGAGTCAAAAGAAACATCCCGACCTTTCAGGCCGAAAATCAGGACGGAGAGATCGTGAGGAATTCTATCAACTATAGCCCCGACGCGCGGGCAATGCAAATGGCGGGAGGCGGGCTAGCCCCCGCCAAAGCTTTGCACCAGGCTGCCGGCGATCAGATACCAGCCGTCGACCAGCACGAAAAAGATCAGCTTGAAGGGCAGGGCGATCATGATCGGCGGCAGCATCATCATGCCCATCGACATGAGAATCGAGGACACCACCAGGTCAATCACCACGAAGGGGATGAAGATCAGAAAGCCGATTTCGAAGGCGCGGCGCAATTCGCTGATCATGAACGCCGGCACCAGCACCTGTAGGGGAATGGCCGTGGCGTCTTGCGCCGGGGTTTTGGACAGATCGACAAAAAGCTGGAGGTCCTTTTCGCGCACCTGGCCGAGCATGAAGCTGCGAAACGGCGCGATGGTCTTGTCGAAAGCCTCGCTTTGCGAAATGTCACCGGCCATCAGGGGGGCGAGACCGTCTTTGTAGGCGGTCTCGAAGGTCGGCGCCATGATAAAGGCGGTCAGAAACAGCGCCAGGCTGATCAGAACCGTATTGGGCGGTGATTGCTGGGTGCCGATAGCGCTGCGCAGCAGCGAGAGCACGATGACGATGCGCGCAAAGGAGGTGACCATGACCAGAATGGACGGGGCCAGACTGAGCACGGTGATCAGCGCGATCAGTTGCACCACCCGCTCGCTCAGCGCGCCGCCCTCGCCAAGGTCGAGGGTGATCTGCTGCGCCTCGGCCGGGCTTGCGGCCAGCAGCGCGGCCAGGAAGCCGAGCAAGACAGCGCCAGACAAACGAGACGCCGTCATGAGGTCTGCCCTTTGGCGTCTGTTGGCGGGGTGATGGCGGTCTCGACCACGGTTTCGCTGTTCAGACCCAACAGCAGCAGATGTTCGACATCATCGCGGCGCACCAGGATCAGCCGGCGCTTGGCGTCCAGCGACATGACCTCGGAAACAGTGAGCCGTTTTTTGCCGGCGCTGGGCTTGGCCATCGCGCCGCCCAGCCCGGCGCGGCGCGCCAGTAAGGCCAGGCCGGCGATCAGGCCAAGCACAAACAACAGGGCAATGGCGGTTTGAAATAATGACCCGACGTCCATGGTTTCCTCGTTGTTGCCGCGCTGTAAGAGCGTCACACCATAGGGGCGCGCGCCGGTTCAGTCACCGTCGATTTCACGTGTGTTGGCGACCTGGCGCAGGGCGGCCAGGCCGGCCTGTTTTTCGGCCATCTGATTGTTGGCGAGATAAACATAGCTGAGCACTTCGGCGACCGCGCGCAGCGCCTCGAGCGGCACCAGGCTGTCGATCTCGAAGGTGGACAGAACCTCGGCAAGATCTTTGTCCTCGCGCACCCGTACGCCTGATTGCAACGCCAGGGCGACAATATCCTCGGCCTGTCTGCCGACCCCGGCGGCGGTGATCCGTGGAGTGGCCTCGACCTCGTCCTGATGGTGAATGGCGACGGCCCGGGCCTTGACGGGCTGGCTGACAGTCTGACGGTTCCGGTTCATGGGAGCAGTCTGGGCGGTTATGCTTAAATTTTTCTTAAACGAAAACCCGCCGGGGTGCGCAATTGAATAAAATTTTACCCTTTCTTAACGGTGGCGGCCCAGACTCGCGGCACCATGGACTTGAAAGACATGCCAATTTTTGAGGCGCTGACGCGCAATATGGCCTGGCTGAACCGGCGCCAGCGTGTTCTGGCGCAAAATGTCGCCAATGCCGATACCCCGGGCTATCGTGCCCGCGACCTTGAAAAACCGGATTTTTCGGCGGAACTCGGCCGTCTGAGCGGACACGGCGTGCGGCTGGCGAAAACCGATCCGCGGCATCTGGGCAGCGGCGGCACCGCGGGCGGGCCGGCAAAGATTGTAAAAATTTCCGCCGAGGACGCCACCCCCACCGGCAATACCGTCAATCTGCCCGAAGAAATGATGAAAATGAACGAAACCCAGGTTAGCTACGGCCTGATGACCACTCTTTACAACAAGAACCTCGGTCTGCTCAGAATTGCTCTTGGGCGGGGCAAATAGGAACTAGGCAATGGAACTTAAGACATCAATGATGATTTCCGCCGCCGGGCTGCGCGCCCAGGATGTGCGGATGCGCGTAATCGCCGAAAATCTGGCCAACGCCAATTCGGTCGCCCCCAGTCCCGATGCCGAGCCCTATCGGCGCAAGATCGTCACCTTCAAGAATGTGCTCGACAAGGCGACCGGGGTGGCGATGGTCAAGGTCGGGCGCATCACCACCGACAAGTCGGAGTTCACCAAGCGTTATGACCCGGGCCATCCGGGGGCCGATGAAACCGGCTATGTGCGCATGCCCAATGTCAACGGCATGATCGAGGCCACCGACATGCGTCAGGCCCAGCGCACCTATGAAGCCAATCTCAATTCGATCGAGACCGCGCGCGCCATGATGATGCGCACCCTCGATATTCTGCGCAACTAGGCGGCGGGAGAAGGGTCATGCCCGTGATCAACAACACCGTCGTTCAGGCCTATGCCGATGCCCTGAGCCGGGCCAAGGAAGGCACCGCCGGTGCGGCGGCCGACGGCGAGGCGGCGAAATCCGGCGGCGGCTTTGCCGATATGCTGGGCGGGGTGCTGGACAATGCCGCCCAGGCCACCGGCCAGGCGGAACAGGTGAGCATGGCGGCGATCGCCCAGAAAGCGGAACTGGTTGACGTGGTCACCGCCATTTCCAACGCCGAAATGACGCTGCAAACGGTGGTCACGATACGCGATAAGGTGATACAAGCCTATAACGACATCATCAAGATGCCGATCTGACACGCCGGTCCGCAGGCGGCAAGGGGAAGGCTGAGGGAAACCGCATGAACGCTGCCGACGTTCTCGATCTGGCCCGTGACGCCCTGTGGGTTCTGCTGGAGGTTTCCGCCCCGGTGATGGCCGTCGGCCTG